>Ga0255338_1000861_pt1 | contig 72754 bp, 76 predicted proteins | sample MeOH1_35cm_T4_19_FD_203715 | JGI IMG/M metagenome (GOLD analysis project Ga0255338, IMG submission 203715) | Sandy soil microbial communities from University of British Columbia, Vancouver, Canada - MeOH1_35cm_T4_195 | ecosystem: Engineered > Artificial ecosystem > Sand microcosm > Unclassified ... | reverse complement strand
CGAACCCCCACTGGCTCTCCGAGCGCTACGGACAGCCCCAGGCCGACCACAGCCAGAACGTGCTCCGCGACTACGGCATCGGCGCCCAGATCCTCATCGACCTCGGCGTCAGGGACATGCTGCTGCTGAGCAACTCCCAGACCGAGCCCGCGGGCCTGTCGGGCTACGGCCTGCGGGTCGCCGGCCACGCGCCGATCCCCGAGCCCGGCGGGCGGCCGCGTCTGAAACTCGTGGCCGGGACCGGAGAGGGGCGCGCGATCGACCTGATCGCGGCGATCTGCGAGCTGTGAACGCGCTGCGGCCCCTGCGCGTGGGCGCCACGCGCGTCGTCCACGGGACGGTGTCGCACGGACGCCGCCTGGGGCGCACGCTGGGCTTCCCCACCGCCAACATCCCACTCGACGCGGCGACCCAGCCCCGGGCCGGGGTCTATGCGGTCCGGTGCCGCCTGGCCGACGGGCGCAGACTGACCGGCGTGGCCAGCGTCGGCTGCAACCCCACCGTCCCCAAGGACGCGCCGGTCCTCGAGGTCTGGCTGTTCGACTTCGACGAGGACATCTACGGCCAGGCGCTGACCACCGAACTGGTGACTTACCTTCGGGAAGAGCGCCTATTCCCCTCGCTCGACGCCCTGCGCGAGCAGGTGTTCCGCGACGCCGAGGACGCCCGGGCGGCGCTGGCCGCGGACGGACTGGAACAACCGGAGCTCTAGGGAATGCTGCCACTGGAAGGCGTGCGGGTGCTGGAGCTCGGCGCCGTGCTGATGACGCCCTACGCCGGCCAATGGCTCGCCGACCTGGGCGCCGACGTGGTCAAGGTCGAGCCGCCGACCGGCGACACCACCCGCCGCACCGGCCCTCAGGCCGAGCCGGGCATGGGCTCCATCTTCCTGGGCGTGAACCGCAACAAGCGCAGCGTCGTCCTCGACCTGAAGACGGCCGAGGGCAAGGCGGCCCTGCTGGCCCTCGTCGACGGCGCCGACATCCTCCTGCACAACAACCGGCCCCAGAAGATGAAGGCGCTGGGCCTCGACCCCGACGCGCTCCTCGCCCGCAACCCGCGCCTGGTCTACGCCTGCCTGCACGGCTTCGCCGAGGCTGGACCCTATGGCGGCCGGCCAGCCTACGACGACATCATCCAGGGGCTGTGCGGCCTGGCGGACCTGGCCGGCCGGCGGACGGGCGGGGCGCCCGCCTACCTGCCGACCACCGCCGCCGACAAGACCGTGGGCCTCGTGGGGGCCATCGCCATCCTGGCGGCGCTCAGCAAGCGCGACCGCACGGGCGAAGGCGGCTACGTCGAGGTCCCCATGTTCGAGAGCATGGTGGCCTACACCGCCGTCGAGCACCTCTACGGCCACCACTTCGAGCCGCCAAAGGGGCCCGCCGCCTATCCCCGGATCATGGCGCCGGACCGCCGCCCGCTGGAGACCGCCGACGGCTACATCTGCGCCCTGCCCTACACCGACGCCCACTGGCGCAGCCTGTTCCTCGCCGTGGGCCGCCAGGACCTGGCCGACGATCCCAGGTTCCACGGCATCGAGGCGCGCACCGCCAACGTGGCCGAGCTCTACCGCGTGCTGGCCGAGATTCTGCGCGGCCGCACGACGGCCGAGTGGCTGGACCTGCTGGACGACATCGAGGTGCCGTGCGGCGAGGTGAAGAGCCTGGATGCGCTCATCCACGACCCGCACCTGACGGCCACGGGCTTCTTCACCACCCTGGACGAGGAGGCCGGGCCCGTGCGGTATCCGGGCGTGCCCGTGCTGTTCGACGGCGAGCGGCCGCCGGTCCGCAAGCCGCCCCGCCTGGGGGAACACACGCGGGAGGTCTTGCTCGAGGCCGGCCTCGCCGCGACGCTGGTGGACACCCTGGCCCCCGAAGGAGACCGCTGATGGATTTTGCGCTGTCCGCCGAACAGGAGGCGATCCGCGAGGCGGTCGGCAAGGTGTGCGCCCGGTTCGACAAGGCCTACTGGCTCGAGATCGACCGCACCGGCGACTTCCCCGAAGCGTTCTACGCCGCCATGGCGGCGGACGGATGGCTGGGCGTCTGCATGCCCGAAGAGTTGGGCGGCGCCGGCCTGGGGATCACCGAGGCCGCGATCATGATGCGGACAATCTCGGAATCGGGCGGGGGCATGACCGCCGCCTCGGCCATCCACATGAACGTCTTCGGCCTGAACCCGGTGGTGGTGTTTGGGACCGAGGAGCAGAAGGCCCGCATGCTGCCGCCGGTCATGGCTGGCCGCGAGAAGGCCTGCTTCGGCGTCACCGAGCCCAACACCGGCCTCAACACCACGCGCCTGAAGACCCTCGCCGTCCGCCAGGGCGACCACTACCTGACGAGCGGCCACAAGGTGTGGATCTCGACCGCCCAGGTGGCCCACAAGATCCTCCTGCTGGCGCGGACCACGCCCCTGGAAGAGGTGAAGCGGCCGACCGAGGGCCTGAGCCTCTTCTACACCGACCTCGACCGGTCGGCGGTGGCGGTGCGTGAGATCGACAAGATGGGCCGCAAGGGCGTCGACTCGAACGAGCTCTTCATCACCGACCTGCGCATCCCCGTGGAGGACCGCATCGGCGAGGAGGGCCGCGGGTTCGAGTACATCCTGCACGGCATGAACCCGGAGCGGGTGCTGATCGCCGCCGAGGCGGTGGGCCTGGGCCGCCTGGCCCTGGAGGCGGCCACGACCTACGCCAAGGAGCGGGTCGTCTTCGACCGTCCGATCGGCCAGAACCAGGCCATCCAGCACCCGCTGGCCCGCAACTGGATGGAGCTGGAGGCGGCCTGGCTGATGACCCTGTCGGCGGCCTGGCGCTACGACCGGGGCCTCGACTGCGGGGCGGCGGCCAATTCGGCCAAGTTCCTGGCGGCGGAGGCCGGCTACAACGCCTGCCAGCAGGCGGTCATGACGCATGGCGGCTACGGCTACGCCCGTGAGTTCCACGTCGAGCGCTACATGCGCGAGATCATGATCCCCAGGATCGCGCCGATCAGCCCGCAGCTCATCCTGTGCTTCATCGCCGAGAAGGTGCTGGGGCTGCCGAAGTCCTACTGAGGCGTCCAGGGCGGGGCGGTCATCCAGCGCTTGCCGTCGGGCGTGCGCCGGCCCTCGCCCTCCTTCCGGGGCGTCCGGTCCCAGAGCTGGCAGGTGACCGGCGTGTGCTTCTGGTCCAGCGCCTCGCAGTAGTTGGTGAAGCCGCAGGTCCTGACCTCGGCGCCGCGGCCCAGGCGGACCTTCAGCCACCAGTCGGGATCGGCCAGCGCCTGGCGGGCCATGCCGATCACGTCCCCCGCCCCCGCCGCCAGCGCGCCCTCGGCCTGGGCGAAGCCGTGGAAGCCGCCCGCCAGCACCACCGGCGTCGGCAAGCCCTTGGCCCGGAGCGCCGCGCGCACGCGGGCCGTGGCCGCCACGTTGCGCCCGAAGGGGCCCTTTTCGTCCGAGATGTAGGACGGCATGCACTCGTAGCCGCTGGGGCCCGTGTAGGGATAGGCCGCCTGCCCCACCTTCGGGGCCTGGGCGTCCTCGAACTTGCCGCCGCGCGACAGCGACAGGAAGTCGAACCCGGCCTCGGCGAAGGCCAGCGCGATCGCCTCCGCCTCGTTGGGGCCGTTGCCGCCTTCGATGCACTCGTCGGCCAGGTAGCGGCAGCCGACCGCGAAGCCGTCCCCCACGGCGGCCCGGACCTTCGCGAACACCTCCAGCGGCAGGCGCAGCCGCGCGGCGAGCGGCCCGCCGTAGCCGTCGTCGCGGGTGTTCAGGGCCGAGAGGAAGGAGGCCATGGTGTAGGCGTGGGCGTAGTGCAGCTCGACGCCGTCGAAGCCGGCCGCCTCGGCGCGTCGCGCGGCGTCGGCGAAGAGGCCAGGCAGCACCCGCGGCAGGGCGGCGATGTGCGGCAGGCCGGTGTCGGTGACCCGTTCGCGGAAGCCCTTGCGCAGGGTGTCCAGCTCGCGGGCGTCCAGCACCTCGGCCAGGGCGGCGTCATCCAGGCCCAGCAGGCGCTCCCGCACCGCCCCATCCGGGACGTCCGGCATGTCGAGGGCTTGGCGGTGGCGCTCGCCCACGGCCAGGAACCGCCGCACGTAGGTCTCGCGGTCCACCCGCCTGCGGATGGTCAGGAAGTCGATGAGCTGGATGAACAGGCGCGTGCGGCCGCCGCTGGCCTCCCGCACCGCCTCGGCCAGGCGCGTCAGGCCCGGCGTGAAGCGATCGTCGCCGATCCGCAGCAGCGGCCCGCTCGGCACGTCGCGCACCCCGGTGGCCTCGACCACGATGGCGCCCGGCCGCCCCTCGGCGAACCGCGCGTACCACTCGACCACCGCGTCGGTGACGAAACCCTCGTCCGAGGCCCGCCAGGGCACCATGGCCGGCACCCAGGTGCGCTGGTCCAGCTTCAGGCGGCCCGCCTCCAGCGGCGCGAACAGGCGCGAGGCCTCGGCCTCCCCGGCGGTGGGCCAGGGTCCCGGGGCGGTCTCGTGGCGGACCTTCTCAGGCGGCCGCCACATGTCCAGCGTCCGCGGGCACGACGGCCGTGGCCTCGATCTCGATGAGCGCCTCGTCCTCGACCAGGCCGGCCACCACGATCACGGCCATGGTCGGATAGCTGCGCCCCATGATCTCGCGGTAGATCCGCCCGATCTCGGCCAAGTTGGCCACGTAGGCCGGCTTGTCGGTGATGTACCAGGTCATGCGAACGAGGTGCTCGGGACCCGCGTCGGCGGCCTTCAGCACGGCCACGATGTTCTTCAGCACCTGCTCGAACTGGCCGGGCAGGTCCTTCGACGGGAAGCGCCCGGTCTCGTCCCAGCCGATCTGGCCGGCGACGAAGACCATCCGCCCGGTCGCTTCGATCCCGTTGCTGTAGCCCTTGGGCCGCGGCCAGCCGGCCGGAAGCAAGATACGCATGGATTGTCCTTCGGAATGGGGCTTGGCGGCTAGGCGGCCGCGGCGGCAAGCGCCTGGCGGGCGATGACCACCTTCTGGACCTCGCTGGCCCCTTCGTAGATGCGGAGCGCCCGGATCTCGCGGTACAGGCGCTCGACGATCTGGCCGCTGACGACGCCCTGGCCGCCGAACAACTGAAGGGCCGCGTCGATCACCTTCTGGGCGGACTCGGTGGCGTGCAGCTTGGCCATGGCGGCCTCGCGGGTGACGCGGGCCTGGCCGCCGTCCTTGGCCCAGGCGGCGCGGAACACCAGCAGCGCGCTGGCGTCGATCGAGAGCGCCATGTCGGCCAGGGCGGCCTGGGTCATCTGCAGCTCGGCCAACGGCTCGCCGAACAGCTTGCGGTTGGCCGCGCGGCTCAGCGCCTCGTCGTTGGCCCGCCGCGCGAAGCCCAGGGACGCCGCGCCCACCGTCGAGCGGAACACGTCCAGCGTCGCCATGGCGATCCGGAAGCCGTCGCCGGGGGCGCCGATCAGGTGGTCCTCGGGCACGAAGCAGTCGTTGAAGCGGATGGTCGCCAGCGGGTGCGGGGCGATGACGTCGATGCGCTCGACGATCTCGAAGCCCGGCGTGGCGGTCGGGAAGACGAACGCCGAGAGACCCTTGGCGCCCGGCGCCTCGCCCGTGCGGGCGAAGAGGGTGAGGACGTCGGCGGTGGCGCCGTTGGAGATCCAGGTCTTCTCGCCGCTGATCCGGAAGCCGCCGGGAGCCCGCGTCGCCGTCGTCTGCATGGCGGCCACGTCCGACCCGGCCTCCTTCTCCGAGAGCGCGAAGCCGGAGATGGCGCGCCCAGCGGCCACCTCGGGAAGCCAGGCCCGCTTCATGGCCTCGTTCCCGAACAGGCCGATGGCGCCCGAGCCCAGGCCCTGCATGGCGAAGGCGAAGTCGGCCAGGCCCGAGTGGTAGCCCAGGGTCTCGCGCAGCAGGCAGAGCGAGCGCACGTCCAGGGTCTCGTTCGCCCCGCCGTAGGCCGCCGGCACGCAGTAGCGGAGCCAGCCCGCCTCCCCCAGCGCCCGCGCCAGGGCCTTGCACTCGGCCTCCACGTCCGGGCCGTGGTCATGGCCCAGATGCGCTTCGCACCAGGCGGACAGATCGCGATGGAGCGCGCGATGGGTTTCGCCGAAAAACGGCCAGCTCAGATAGGTGCGGTCGGCCATGTCAGTCGCCCTGGAAGACGGGCTGGCGCTTGTCGCGGAAGGCCTCGAAGGCCCGGCGGAAATCCTGCGTCTGCATGCAGATCGCCTGGGCCTGGGCCTCCATCTCGATGGCGGTCTCCAGGCTGACGTTCCATTCGACGTTGAGCTGGGTCTTGGTGATCCCGTGGGCGAAGGTCGGCCCGGCGGTCAGCTCGCGAGCCCAGGCCACGGCGTCGTCCAGCAGGGTCTCGGAGGCCGCGAGGCGGTTGTAGAAGCCCCAGCGCTCCCCCTCCTCCGCACTCATGAAGCGGCCGGAATAGAGCAGGTCGCTCGCCCGTCCCTGGCCGATGATCCGGGGCAGGATGGCGCAGGCGCCCATGTCGCAGCCGGCCAGGCCCACGCGGGTGAACAGGAAGGCGGTCTTGGTGCGCGGCGTGCAGATCCGCAGGTCCGAGGCCATGGCCATGATCGCGCCGGCCCCGGCGCAGATACCGTCCACCGCGGCGATCACCGGCTGCGGGCAGGCGCGGATGGCCTTCACGAGGTCGCCGGTCATGCGGGTGAACGCCAGCAGGCCCTTCATGTCGCGCTGGGTCAGCGGCTCGATGATCTCGAAGACGTCGCCGCCCGAGCTGAAGTTGCCGCCCGCGCCCGTCACCACCACGGCCTTCACCGCCTCGGCGTCCACCAGCGCGCGGAAGGTGTCGCGCAGCTCGGCGTAGCTCTCGAAGGTCAGCGGATTCTTCCGGTCGGGCCGGTTCAGGGTGACGACGGCCACCCCCCGGTCGAACGACCACAGGAAATGCTCGGGCGCGAAGGTCGCGGGGTCGAAGGTCATATGGGATTGCTTTCGATGGAAACTCGGAGCCGGTGCAGGCCGGCCAGCAGGGCCTCGAAGTCCTCGTCGGCGAGGTCGGCCATGACCCGGTCCAGCCAGGCCTCGTGGGCCTTGGCCATGCGGGCGAACTGCTTCTTGCCCTCCTTGGTCATGCGCACCCGCAGGACCCGGCGGTCGCCGCCGTCCTGCAGCCGCTCGACCAGGCCGTCCTCGATGAGGCGGTCGACGATGGAGGTGACATTGCCGTTGGAGACGAGCAGCCAGTCGGAGAGCTCGCCCATCTTCAGGCCGTCGGGCGTCCGGTCGAGGGCGGCCAGCACATCGAAGCGCGGCAGGGTCGTGCCGAACTCCTCGGTCAGCTTCTGGCGCACCCGCTTCTCGATGATCATCGAGCAGCTCAGGAGCCGGAGCCACAGCCTGAGCGACTGCTTGCTGTGCGGCGCGCCGCCCAGCTTCTCCACGATGTTGGGGCCGGTCACATGACTTCTCCGCCCGCGATGGCGATGGCCTGTCCCGTCACCGACCGGGCTTCCTCGGCGACGAGCCAGCGCACGGCGGCTGCGACCTCCGCCGGCGCGATCAGGCGGCCCTGGGGGTTGGCTCGGGTGAAGGCGGCCTGCGCCTGCTCGGGCGAGCGTCCCGTCTTCGACACGAGCCGGTCCACGGCCTCGGTGATGATCTGGGTGTCGGCATAGCCGGGACAGATCGCGTTCACCGTTACCCGAGTCTCGGCCAGTTCCAGAGCGAGCGCCCGCGTGAGGCCCAGCAGCGCGTGCTTGCTGGCGACGTAGGCCGAGACATAGCCGTAGCCCTTGAGCGCCGCGGTGCTGGCGATGTTGACGATCCGGCCGCCCTCGGGGAGCGCCTTCATGGGGCCAATCACCTGGCGGGTGGTGTTGACGGCGCCCATCAGGTTGGTGCGCCACATCTCGTCCCAGTCGGCGTCGGACTGCTTCTCGAAGGACGCGGTCTTCACCACGCCGGCGTTGTTGACCAGGATCGCCACCGGGCCGGCCCGCTCGGCGGCGCGGGCGAAGGCGCCCGCCACGCTCTGGGCATCGGCCACGTCGCACGGCTGGACCCCAGCGCCGGGGAGCTCCGTCGCGGCGGCCTCCAGGCGCTGGGCGTTGCGGCCCATCAGGGTGACCGCGCAGCCCATGGCCGCCAGCTCGCGCGAGATCGCCAGGCCGATCCCGCTGCCGCCGCCGGTCACCACCGCATGTCGGGCCCCCTCCGCCATCATACCAGCAGCGTCATCTGCCCCGCACGGGCGAGGTTGGTGGCGAGCTGGCGGTAGCCGCTCTGGTACTGCACGGGCGTCGGCGCGCCCGCGAACTCCTGCTGGGCCGCGGCGCGCAGCGTCCAGTTGGGGTCCATCTGGTGCGGCCGGGCGAGCGCGCAGAGGTCCGCGCGGCCGGCCAGCAGGATCGAGTTGACGTGGTCGACCTCGTAGATGTTGCCCACCGCCATGGTGGCCACGCCCAGTTCGTTGCGGATCTTGTCCGAGAACGGCGTCTGGAACATCCGCCCGTAGACGGGCCGCTCGGCCTTGGTCACCTGGCCGGAGGAGACGTCGATGATGTCAGCGCCCGCCTCGACGAAGGCCCGGCTGATCTCCACCGCCTCCTGCGGGGTCACGCCGGCCTCCCCCACCCAGTCGTGGGCCGAGATGCGGACCGACATCGGCTTCTCGTCCGGCCAGGCGGCGCGCATCGCCCGGAACACCTCCAGCGGATAGCGCAGGCGGTTCTCCAGCGCGCCGCCGTACGCGTCCGTGCGGCGGTTCTGGGTGGGGCTGATGAAGGCCGACAGCAGGTAGCCGTGGGCGCAGTGCAGCTCGACCATGTCGAAACCGGCGCGGTCGGCCCGGCGCACAGCCTCGACGAACTGGTCGCGGATCGCGTCCATGTCGGCGCGCGTCATGGGCCGGGGCGTGGCGTTGTCGGCCGACCACGGCACGTCGGACGGGGCCACCAGCGGCCAGTTGCCCGCCTCCAGCGGCCGGTCGATGCCCTCCCAGGCCCGGCGGGTCGAACCCTTGGACCCGGCGTGGCCCAGCTGCATGCACATCTTGGCCGAGGTGTGGGCGTGGGCGAACTCCACGATCCGGCCCCAGGCCTGCTCCTGCGCGTCGTTCCACATCCCCGGGCAGCCGGGGGTGATCCGCGCCTCGGGCGAGACGCAGGTCATCTCGGTATAGACCAGGGCGGCCCCGCCCAGGGCGCGGGCGCCGTAGTGGACCATGTGGAAGTCGGTCGGCAGCCCGTCCTCAGCCGAATACATGGCCATGGGCGAGACCACGATGCGGTTGGAAAGCTCCATGCCGCGCAGGCGCAGCGGCGTGAACATCGGCGGCACGGCGCCTTCGACCGGCGCGCCCGTGGCGCGTTCGGCGAACCAGCGCTCCACGTCGGCCAGCCACAGCGGATCGCGCAGGCGCAGGTTCTCGTGGCTGACCCGCTGGCTGCGGGTCAGCAGGGCGTAGGCGAACTGCGGCGGGTCGAACTGGAGGTAGCGCTCCACGTCCTCGAACCAGTCGGTGGAGTTGCGCGCCGCGCTCTGCAGCTTCAGCACCTCGAGGTGGCGGACCTCGCGGTACTGCTCCAGGGCCTCCTCGGGCGTCAGGCCGCCGTCGCCCAGCACCTCGGCCAGCTTGATGGCGTCCTCGAAGGCGAGCTTGGTGCCCGAGCCGATCGAGAAATGGGCCGTGTGGGCCGCGTCGCCCAGCAGGATGCAGTTCCGGTAGCTCCAGGTCCCGCAGAGGATCCGGCGGAAGTTCAGCCAGGCCGAGCCGCGCAGGTGGCCGGCGTTGGTCATCAGCTCGTGGCCGCCCAGGTGGCGCTCGAACAGGGCCTCGCAGGTCCGGCAGGTCTCCTCCTGGCTCATCTCGCCGAAGCCGAACCGCTCGTAGGTCTCGGGCGAGCACTCGACGATGAACGTCGCGGTCTCCCGGTCGAACTGGTAGGCGTGGGCCCAGACCCAGCCGTGCTCGGTGTTCACGAAGATGAACTTGAAGGCGTCGAACTTCTGGTGGGTCCCCAGCCAGACGAACTTGTTGCGGCGGACCTCGATGTCGCAGTCGAAGTGCTCGGCGTAGGCCTCGCGCAGCTTGCTGTTGATGCCGTCGGCGGCGATCACCAGGTCGTAGGCCGCAAACAGCGCCTCGCCGGGCTCGACCTCGGTCTCGAAGCGCAGTTCGACGCCCAGTTCCGCGGCGCGGGCCTGCAGGATCTCCAGCAGCCGCTTGCGGCCGATGCCGATGAAGCCGTGGCCGGTGGAGGTCACCGTCGAGCTGTGATCGCCGTCGTCGATATGGATGTCGATGTCATCCCAGTGGGCCAGCTCGGCCGTCATGGCCTCGGCGCTCACGGGATCGTTGGCGGCCAGGTTCTCCATCGTCTTGTCCGAGAAGACGACGCCCCAGCCGAAGGTGTCTCCGGGGCGGTTCCGCTCCAGCACCACCACCTCGTACTCCGGATGCCGGAGCTTCATCGAGATGGCGAAGTACAGGCCCGCCGGGCCGCCGCCCACGCACGCGATCTTCATGTCAGCCCTCCAAAGGCCCCCACCCCCGATGCGCCGATCCTGGCCAAGCCGACCTCTTATTTCAAGCTTAAAATATCAGGACATGAGATAATTCCGACGACCGACGGCGGCGCCTGGTCGGTCATATTGCTTTAGGTCTAAAATATCTATAGCGAAGGCCGGACTCGGCCTCGCGGCCGGAGCACGACGCCAAGACGCACCTTTCAAGGAGCCCGCCATGCCGCTCGACGCGCAGCCCCAGAAGACCTTCCGCTGGGACGATCCGCTGGACCTGTCCTCCCGGCTCTCGGAGGAGGAGCGGATGGTGTGGGAGGCGGCGCGCCAGTACGCCCGCGAGAAGCTCCTGCCCCGGGTGGTCAGCGCCTACGCCGAGGAGCGCTTCGACCGCGAGATCATGACCGAGATGGGCGAGCTGGGCTTCCTGGGCCCGACGCTCCCCGAGGAGTACGGCTGCGCCGGGGTCAACCACGTGGCCTATGGCCTCATCGCCCGCGAGATCGAGGCGATCGACAGCGGCTACCGCTCGGCCATGAGCGTGCAGAGCTCGCTGGTCATGTACCCCATCTACGCCTTCGGCTCCGAGGAGCAGAAGCGGAAGTTCCTGCCCGGCATGGCGGCGGGGAAGATCGTCGGCTGCTTCGGCCTCACCGAGCCCGACGGCGGCTCGGACCCGGCCTCCATGCGCACGGTCGCGAAGAAGGTCGACGGGGGGTATGTCCTGAACGGCGCCAAGATGTGGATCACCAACAGCCCCATCTCGGACGTCGCCCTGGTCTGGGCCAAGCTGGACGGCAAGATCCGCGGCTTCCTGGTCGAGCGCGGGACGAAGGGCTTCGAGACCCCGCAGATCAGGAACAAGCTCTCCCTGCGCGCCTCGGTAACCGGCGAGATCGCGCTCTCCGACGCCTTCGTGCCCGAGGACATGATGCTGCCCGGCGTCGAGGGCCTGCGCGGGCCCTTCTCCTGCCTCAACAAGGCCCGCTACGGCATCGCCTGGGGGGCCATGGGCGCGGCCGAGTTCTGCCTGCACGCAGCCCGCGACTACGTGTCGAGCCGGTCCCTGTTCGGCCGCACCCTGGCCTCGCGCCAGCTCGTCCAGAAGAAGCTCGCCGACATGTCCACCGAGATCGCCCTCGGCTTCGAGGGCGCCCTGGCCCTCGGACGCCTGATCGACGAGGGCGCCTGGGTCCCCGAGGCCATCTCCATGCTCAAGCGCAACAACTGCGGCAAGGCCCTCGACATCGCCCGAACCGCCCGCGACATGCACGGCGGAAACGGCATCTCCGGCGAGTACCACGTCATGCGACACGCCTCGAACCTCGAGACCGTCAACACCTACGAAGGCGCCCACGACGTCCACGCCCTCATCCTCGGACGCGCCATCACCGGAGAGAGCGCGTTCTGACGACGGCAGGCGCGGGCCCTCGCGGGCCCGCTTCAGTCCGCCTGACTGAGAGAGATGAAGAGCACCAGGGCCGAGAGCAGCAGCGCCAGGCCGCCCATGACGAGGCTCATGGGGTCCACGACCCGGCCCTCCCCTCGCGCCGTCACCCGGCCGGCGCGAACGGCGAGAAGGTGATGATGGTGAAGGTGTCCCGGATGTGCTTCCGGGTCTGGATGCGGGACGTCACGAACTGGCCGATGTCGGCGTCGCGTCCCACCACGAACTTGCCCAACAGGTCGTACTGACCCGAGGTCGAATACATCTCGGAGGTCTCGGACACGTTGTCGACGATGTCGCACGCGACCTCGCCGGCTCGGCCCAGCTCGCATTTGATGAGCACGAAGAGGACGGTCATCATGCCCCGGCCCGAGGCGGGAACGGGAGCGTCGGCGAAGGGCGTCACGGTCATGGCCTCACCTCGATCTCGGATGCGATCCCGGAAGAAGCGGCCTGGACCCCGCATCCCCCGGGGCCCAGGCCTGACGTCGGCGTCCGGTTAGGGGTCAGTCGCCGAAACGGTAGGCCACGCGCAGGCCGAAGGTGCGCGGCATGCCCATGGTCTTTTGGTAGTAGTCCTGGCCCTGGATCGCGCTGGTCGAATAGACGCGGTCCAGCAGGTTCTTGGCCCACAGCGAGGCTTCCCAGCGGCCGTCGAGGCTGTGCACGCCGACGTTCGCGTTGAAGAGCGCGTAGGCCGGGAGCGTCAGGTTGCTCCCCACGCCCGGCAGCCGGTCGCCGCCCAGCAGGCCGAAGGACCGCGACTGATAGCTGGCCGTGAGCGAAGCGTTGAGGCCCAGGTCGTCGGTGAGCGGGCCGTCGTAGCCCAGGATGGCGCTGGCCTGGAACTTCGGCGCGTAGGCGAACTCGAAGCCCTTGTAGTCCAGCGGCTGGGCCTTGGAGTCGCGGCCGCAGCCGAAGAGCTGGGTCCCGACGCAGGCCGGAAGCTCGGTGACGGCGGTCCACAGGCGGCTCGCCGAGACCGCGGCGGTGATGCGGTCGTTGACCGCCCAGGTGACCGAGCCCTCGACCCCATAGGCCTCGGACTTCGGCACGTTGATCAGCACCGGCAGGCTGGTGAAGATGATGTCCGGGAAATACGCCTGCATCTGCTTGTCGGTGTAGTCGTAGTAGTAGGCGCTGACGTTGGCCTGCACCCGGCGCTCGAACAGCGAGAGCTTGGCGCCCGCCTCATAGGCCAGCAGCTCCTCCTGGGTCACCGGATTGAGCTGGACGGCGTTGTTCGACGAGGTCGAGGGCAGCACGCCCGCCAGGTAGCCCTTCGAGACCGTGGCGTAGAGCAGCTGGCCCGGCTGGAACTTCCAGTTCAGACCCGCCTGCCAGGAGACGTTGTCCTCCTTCAGGTTCTGCTCGACGAGGCCGAAGGCGTTCTTGGTCGCGTCGTAGGTCAGGCAGCCGGTGGCGCCGATCGGCGCGGGCGGCGCGCTCTTGTAGGCGTTGCGGAGGTAGTAGAGGTACCGGAACGAGGTGTCCCAGATGTAGAACTGGTTGCTGTTCTTGGGGCCCACGGCGGGGTCGGTCGTGCCGGCGCAGGACGTGCCCTTCTGATCCTGCTCCGAGTAGCGGACGCCGCCGACCGCCGAGAGCTCCTCGGTGATCTTCCATTCCGCGTGGCCGAACAGGCTCCAGAGGTCGCTGTTCATGCGGCCGTGGCTGGCCCCGTTGCGGAAGCCCTCCGAGATCTGGGCCGTCGTGTAGCTCTTGGGGTTGAAGGTGCCGCCCGGCCCCTGCACGCAGCCGTTCGGCAGGCCCGTGCCCGCACCCGACGGCAGCGAGCCCGGGGCGCCGGCGCCCAGGGCGCAGTTCTGGGCCGCGGTGAACAGGTTGCGCAGGTTGCTGACCGTCAGCAGGTCGTCGAACAGGCCGGGCGCGATGGCGTCGACCTTGTCGTGGGCCACATAGCCGCCGAGGGTCCAGTTGAGCCGGTCCGTCTCGCCCTGCAGCCGCAGTTCCTCGAACAGGCTGATGGTGTGGCCGCCGTCGGCGAACACGCCCATCTCGAACGGCGTGCCGCTGTTGGCCACCGGATCGTACTGGTGGAGCAGGTTGTAGCCCGACACCGAGTGCAGGCTGAGCTTGTCGTTCACGTCCCACGAGGCGTGCAGCACGGTGCTGGCGAACTCGTCATGCTTCTCGAGCTCGCCCACGCCCTGCGAATAGGCGCCGGAGCCCGTCGTGCCGAACCGGCTGTAGCCGGCCTGCGGCCCAGGGGTTTCCCAGTCGGCGACCTTGTTCGAGCGGATGTCGGCGGCCTTCCAGGCGGTGTCGAAGGCGGCGAAGGCCTTGGCGATCCGCCAGGTGTTCTGCACCGCGGGCGCATAGGGGCTGTTGATGTAGGTGACGTACTGCGGCGCCTGGGTGTCGGAGCGGTCGCGCCAGTAGTTGACGGTCAGCAGGAACTCCAGGTCCTCGGACGGCGTCCATTCCACGGCGCCGCGGGCGCCGAAGCGGTGGACCTCGCCGCGGGTGTCGCCGGGCCGCGTGAAGCTCTCCTGCCAGCCGTCGTCGCTGTCCTCGGTGCGGAACGCGAAGCGGGTCTTCAGCGTGTCCGAGACCGGCACGTTCACATAGCCCTCGAGGTTGTGGGTCATGTAGTTGCCCACCTCGGCGGTCATGCCGGCGCTGAAGCTGTCCTTCGGCTTGTTGGTGATGAGGTCGATCAGGCCGCCGGTCGTGTTGCGGCCGTAGAGCGTGCCCTGGGGCCCCTTCAGCACCTCGACCCGCTCGATGTCGAACACCGGGCCGCCGTTCATGGCCGGATAGACGTAGGCCGCCTGGTCGACATAGGTGCCGACCGGCGAGGTGGACGAGGGCGAGATGACGTTGAAGCCGATGCCGCGCAGCGTGTAGATCGGCAGGCCGCTGCGGGACTGCGAGGCGGTGAAGCCCGGCACCACGACCGACAGATCCTTCACGCTCTGCACGCCGGCGTCCGACAGCGTGTCGCCGGTGAAGGCCGAGATGGCCATGCCCACGTCGTTGATCGACTGCTCGCGGCGCTCGGCCGTGACGATCAGGGCGTCAAGCTCAGCAGGCCCTTGCGCGGCCTGGGCCAGCGCCACCGCGCCCGGCGTTCCGGAGAGGACGACGCCGAGCAGCGCCGCCTTGATGGTGATTTTCCTGGTCATGTCATGTCCCCCGAAAGTCGTTGTCCCGTGATGGTCAGCGGCCGGTTTCTTGTGTTGAGGCCGTCGGCTTGACGTGAAGGATCGGGACCCGCGGCGTCCCCCGACGCGGCTGCGCGGCCCCTGTTCGCTCGCCCGTCCGGCCTGCCGGCCGGCGCGTCCGGGCGCCTTTTCCGATGGCCTCCCGTTGGCTTGACATTGTGTCAAGCTCACCACGGCTATCGGTGCGTTTACAGGGTGTCAAGGCGCTCAAAACGCCGCAGGCCGGATCGCGGTGCGGCGCCTGGAAACGCGCCGCACCCGCCCCTGCAGACCCTGGGTTGAGACCCCGCCCGGCGCCCTCAAACGGCGGTGGAATCCGGATGCAGGCCAGCGCCGGCGCCCGAGCCATCCCCCTAGTCCGCTGCGCTCGCCCAGGCGGCATGACCGTCCGCACCCCATTTGCTTCTGGCCTCGATATTTGAACCTTAAAATATCAACGTCAACTGTTTTAGACATAAAATGTTCATCGGAGCCGGAGAGCTGCGCGCACCGGGGCGACCGGTGGAGAGAGGAGCGAACCCTTGCGCCTGAAGCCGGCTTCAGCCGACCTCGCCCGGCGTCTGACCGACGCCTGACTCCGGCGCGGGTCTCACGCCCGGGCGGCGGCCGGGCTGCGGTGGGCCTTGCGGTATTCGCTCGGGGAGACCCCGAGCCATTCCTGGCACGTCCGCCAGAGGCTGCGCCTCTCGGACAGGCCGAGCTCCTGGGCGACCTCGTCGAGGTCGATGTCGGTGGCGAGAAGCGCCATCAGCTTTTCCCGGCGGACGTCCTTGGAGATCTCCCGGAAACTCGTCCCGGCCTCCCGCAGCCTGCGCTGGAGCGTGGCGCAGCTCATGCCGACCAGGGGCGCGAGCTCCTGGAGCGTGAGCGCCTGGGTCGCCACCATCTGACGGACCCTGTCGACCACCGACGCGGCGCGGGCGCTCCCCTCCTCGATGGCCAAGAGCATGTTCAGCTCCTCGAACGCGTTGGTCTCGTTGCTCCAGCGCTGGTATTTGCGCACACCGAGCGGCAGGCGCATGTCCTCGCGGTCATAGACCACGGTGAACCCCCGCCCCTGGCGGACGGTGACGGGACACAGTCCGAACAGCAGGCTGCCGTCGTCATCGTCCAGCAAGGCCGACAGCCGGATCTGGACGGGTTCGATGCGGTGTCCCGTGACCCACAGCAGGACGCAATGGAAGACGAGCGCGATCACCTCGAGATACCGCTCGAACCTTTCCGGATCCTCGGGTTCATGCGACGCCGTGTAGTTCAGATGGACGCCGTTGCGGCCGTTGCCGACCGATACGGCTACGCCGGTCCGCGCCGCCTGAACCAGCTCGCAGAAGTGGCGCAGCCCGTCGCCCACGTCGTCCATCTGGTTCACGCCTGAGAAGATCATCTGCCATGTCGCCTTGGGCAGCGTCCGCGGCGTGCAGCCGTGGCCTTCGTCGTCGCCGACGTTGATGTTCCTGAGGCAGAGCTGCCAGAAGTCGCGCCGCGCCACGACCGGCGGCGGAGCGCCCCCCTCCCCGCACAGGCCCATGTCGGCGAGCAGCGCCCGCGCCGTGGCGACGCCGAAGAAGCCGTCGAGGTAGGCGAGCGAGACGGCGCCGTGCTCGCGGCCAAGCCGGGCGCCGGAGGCATCGTCGGCGGACCGCGGGCGGTCCCGCTCCGGCTCCAACATGGCGCTTCGTCCCCCCGGGTCCGATCGAACGTCGATACACCATGCGATCCGCCAGCCGGCGCGTCCAGGGCCGGCGATCCCCCGCCACTCGACGGCGCGTGACGCAAATCGTGACCTTCAGATTGCGTTCCGGCGTCATGGGCGCCCCCGCCGGAAGGCCCTAACCCAGCCCGCAACAAACAAGGAAAACAAAGGGAGGGGACCATGCAGCGTACTGCCTGGTTGGTCGGAGTCTCGCTCGCGGCGATGCTCGCCGGCGGACAGGTCCGCGCGCAGGAGGCCGCCACGGACGCGGCGCCTCGCACGGCGCAGCTCACGGACATCGAGGAAATCGTGGTCACCGCGTCCCGTCGCTCGGAGGCGCTTCGGGATGTCCCGACGGCGGTCTCGGCCTACGGCGGCGACAGGTTGCGGGAACAGCAGGTCAATTCGCTGACGGACGTGTCGACGATCAGCCCCAACATCCAGATCTCCAGCTTCGCGACCAACGCCAACATCGCCATCCGCGGCATCGGGAACTCGCAGGTCGGCGCCGGAGCCGACGCGGGCGTCGCGGTCCATGTGGACGGTGTGTACCTGGGCCAGGCGGGACTGGCGGTCGCCACCTTCCTCGACATCGATCGGGTGGAAGTCCTGCGGGGACCGCAGGGCACCCTCTTCGGACGCAACGCCACGGGCGGCGCGGTGAACCTGATCCCCAAGACGCCGACCGCCGACTTCGAGGCCGGCCTGGATGCGGCGTTCGGCGTCGATCCGGCGATGATCCGCAGTTCCGGCTACGTCAGCGGCCCGCTCACGGGGGACGGCAGGCTGCTGGGCCGCGTCGCCGTCATGCAGGACTGGAACAGAGGCTTCACCCGCAACGGCAATCCCGCCCTCGACGGACCGTCGGGCGCGAGCGCCGCGGCGCCGCGGCGGCTGGACGACCTCGACACGTCGGCCATCCGCGCGCAGCTGGAATGGCGGCCGAACGAGGACTTCTCGGCCCGGCTGTCGGCCGAATACCAGCGCGAGAACGACAACGGCCCGGCGGCCTTCATCCTGGGCACGCCGGATCCCGACCAGCCGCTGCCGGTCTTCATCCAGGGCCTGCCGACCGGCGATCCGAACCGCCGGATCGCGTACGCCAACCTCGGCGGCAAGGATCTGGACGCGGCGATGGTGAACCTCGTCACCGAGAGCGCCGTGGCCGGGGGAAGCCTGAAGACCACCGTCTCCTACGCCTACAGCGAGAACCAGACGATCCAGGACGGCGACGGGACCGCCTTCCCGTTCACCCACACCGGCTATCGCGACCTGGCGACCCAGTATTTCGGCGAGGTGCTCTACGCCTCCGACCCGTCGAGGCCGCTGACCTACGTCGTGGGCGCGAACTTCTTCGACGCGCGCCAGACCCAGAACGTCTCGGTTCCCACGGCGGGCCTCGCCACGGGGGCGGACCTGAACGGCGACGGCGTGACGGACACCCTGGGCGACGGCGCCCCGCTGCCCGAGGGCGATCTCATTCCGGTGACCGTGAACCTGGGCGGAACGATCAAGACCCGCTCGTACGCCGCCTTCGCGCACGCCCAATACGCGATCGCCGCCCGCGCCAAGGTTTTCGCCGGGGGCCGCTACTCTCGCGACGAAAAGCAGGTGGTCGAGTACAACAACTTCGCCGGCGACGGCGCCCAGGAGAAGTCCTGGGACCGGTTCACCTACGAACTCGGCCTCTCGTACGAGTTCAGCAGCCGCGTCACGGGCTATGCCAAGTATGCGACGGGCTTCAAGAGCGGCGGCTACGCGGTCGGATCGCGCGGCGGCGCCGTCGATCCCGAGACCAACGCGAACTACGAGGTCGGACTGAAGGGGGCCTATCTCGACGGCCGCCTGCAGGCGAATCTCGCAGCCTTCCACATGAAGTACGACGAGCTGCAGGTGAGCCAGGTCATCGGCGCCGCCTCCACGCTGTCGAACGCCGCGAAGGCCACCATCGACGGGGCCGAGGCGGAAATCTCCCTGCGGCCGGTCGACAGCTTCCGCCTGGACCTGTCCGGCGCCTATACGGACGCCCGCTTCGACGAATTCCTGACGCAGGATTCGGCGCGGCCGGCCCTGGGGCTGCTGGACCTGGCGGGCCACCGGCTTCCCCAGGCGCCCAAGTGGAGCGGCAGCGTCGGCGCCTACTATGACTTCCCCGTGCCGTCTGGGACCCTCACCGCGGGCGCCCGGTACGACTGGAAGTCGAGAATGTATTTCAGCGAGTTCAACACCGCCATCTCGTCGCAGAAGGCTGTGGGGCGGCTGGACCTGTCGCTGACCTACAAGTCGGGCGACGACCGGTGGACCGCGGCGCTGTTCGCCACGAACGTCACCGACGAGCGGATCAAGAACAACGTCCTCATCGTCTCGGCGGTGCTGGGGTCGCTGGCCGACGCCAACTACCGGCCCGGCCGCCAGATCGGCGCGTCGCTGTCCTACCGCTTCCGCTAGCGGACGCCCCACAAAGACCCGCAACACCAGAGAAAGAACGAGGCGATGACGAAGCTTCTCGACGACCCGCGCATCGACCCGAGGATCAAGCGGGTGTTCGGCGCCTTCGCCCAACCCGCCGCGACCGACCTGTCGAGCCGCGAAGAGGTCCTGGAGATGATGCTGTCTCCCGAGGCTCAGGCCGCCCTCGAGATCGAGGCCGCCCTCTTCCGGTCGACGGCGACCGAGGAGGCGGCCCCTTCGGAAGGGATCGTCTTCGAGACGCGGACCTTCGTTTCCCAGCCGGACGGCAACACGGTCAAGATCCAGGTCGTCCGGCCCGAAGGCGACGCCGTCCTGCCTTGCGTCTACTACACGCACGGCGGCGGCATGGCCTACCTGTCGGCCTTCAACGACAGCTATCGCGCCTGGGGCCGCATCATGGCGGCCCAAGGGGTCGCCGTCGCCATGGTCGACTTCCGCAACTGCATGCTGCCGTCGTCCGCGCCCGAGGTCGCGCCCTATCCCGCCGGGCTCAACGACTGCGCCTCGGGCCTTCGGTGGACCCATGCGCATGCCCGGGACCTGCGCATCGATCCGAACCGCATCATCATCGCCGGCGACAGCGGCGGCGGGAATCTCGCGCTCGCGACGGCGATGAAGCTGAATCGCGAGGGCGACATCGGGCTGATCAGCGGCGTCTATGCGCTTTGCCCCTACATCGCGGGCCGGTGGCCGCAGGATGCGTACCCCTCCTCGATCCATAACGAGGGGATTTTCATCAGCATCGCCAACAACCGGATCGCCCTCGCCTACGGCATCGAGGCTCTCGAGAACGAAGACCCCCTCGCCTGGCCCGCATTCGCGACCGCCGAAGACCTCCGCGGCCTGCCGCAGACGGTCATCAGCGTGAACGAATGCGACCCCCTGCTCGACGAAGGGGTCGCCTTCTATCGCAAGCTGCTCGCCGCCGGCGTCCCGGCCCGCTGCCGCCAGGTGATGGGCACGATCCACGCCACGGAGATGTTCCCGGCCTGCGCCCCGGACATCAGCGCGAACACGGCTAACGACATCGCCTATCTGGCGCGAACCGGGCGATGAGCCCAGGCCCGGCGCGTTCGTCGATGGCGGCGGTCGGATATTTGGAGCGGGTGAGGGGAATCGAACCCCTGACATTCAGCTTGGGAAGCTGACGTTCTACCTCTGAACTACACCCGCGTAGTCGGCCAGCGGCCAACCAGGGCTCCACTTAGCCAGCCCCGCGGCGCGGCGCAAGGCGGCTGGCGGTCAGGCCGCGGCGGGGGAGCGGGCGCGCCTTCGGGCGTCGCGGACGATGGGGTTGGGCGCGAGGCCGCCCGCCAGCGCCAGGCCGCGCAGCACCGGCCCGGCCACGGCCAGCCGGCCCGGCCGCACGGGCAGTTGCAGGCGCGCGCGGATATCGGGCGGGACGAGGTCGATGGCGGCTTCCACGACCAGCGGCTGGAGCGCCCTCCCCGCCGCGCCGAGCGGCGAGGTGGTCGAAACGATCTCGAGGAACTCGTCGATGATCGGATGCGGGACGAGCTTGGGCTTCATCCGGGCGAACAGGGCCCGCGCCTGGGCCACCGAGGCCGGCGGATCGACCGCTCCGAACGCCCGACCCAGCCGCCCGCCCTCGGCATAGTAGCGATCCTGGTCGGCCAGGCTCATGCCCGGCTGGACGTAGCGTCGGTAGGCGTTGAGGAAGCCCCAGCCGGCGGTCACGTGGACCCAGGTCATCAGCTCGGGCTCGAGCGCCTTGTAGGGTCGACCCTCGGGCGTCACGCCGCCCACCCGCTCGTGCATCCGCGTCACCATCGCCACGCGGGCCTCGGCGGCCGCGGTCGACCCATAGGTGGTGATCATGGTGGCCTCGCCGGTGCGGCGCATGCGGGCCAGCGGATCGGTGCGGAAGGTCGAGTGCTCCCAGACCCCGGTCCGCACCCGCGGCTCGGCGAGCTCCAGGATCACGGCGGCCACCCCGCCGACCGCCAGGGCCACGGGGTTGGCGTGGACCCGCCAGGCCATGGAGCGCGGCCCGAAGAAGCCGGCATCGCCGGCCGGCTCCAGGTAGTTCACCCGGCCGCCGGGCAGGCCGAGCTGCTGCAGTCCCCCGGCGAACGAGGCCAAGCTCACGGGACGCGCCTCACGCCGGCAGGCTCCCTTCCGGGAAATATTTCGTCTCGAGGCGGCCCGAGGCCTGCCGCAGGGCGTCGATGGCTTCCTCCACCGCCTGGCGCTGGGCCAGCAGGGCGTCGATGCGCTTCTGGAAGACGCCGATGGCGTGGGCGTTCTGGGCTACCTCGCCTTCCTCGTCGTAGAGGTCGAGGATGTCGCGGATCTCGGCCACCGACAGGCCCACGCGGCGGCCGCGCATGATGAGCGCCAGCCGCGCCCGGTCCTTGTAGGAATAGATGCGGGTCTGCTCGCGCCGGGCCGGGAACAGCAGGCCCTGCTCCTCGTAGAAGCGCAGCGCCCGCGGCGTGGCGTCGAACTCCTGGCAGAGCTGGGTGATCGAATAGGTCCGGAACGGCGGACGGCGAAGCTTGAGCGACATGGTTGGTCCTCCCTCACAGCCCCAGGACAAGCCGGGCGATGATGTCACGCTGGATTTCGTTGGAGCCGCCGTAGATCGAGGCGGCCCGGTTGTTCAGGTAGCGGGGCATTGCGGTCAGACTGTGGTCCGGCCCCACGGGACTGGCGTTTGAGCCGGCCTCGCGGGCCTCGGGCTGATGGACGCCGGCGTAGGGTCCGGCCGCGTCGACCGCGATGGCGTCGATGCCCTGCAACGCCTCCGTGCCCTGGGTCTTCAGCATCGACGACGCGGGGCCTGGATTGCGGCCGCCGGCGATGGCGCTCAGCACCCGCCGCTCGGAGATGTCGATGGCCTCCACACCGATCTCGGCCTCGGCCAGGCGGCGGCGGAAGTGGGGGTCGTCGAGCAGGCCGTCGGCCATGGCGCGCACGCGGCCCAGCCCCACCTTCAGGCCAGGCGCCGAGCCCCCGCCCCGCTCGAACTCCAGCAGGTACTTGGCCACCGTCCAGCCCTGGTTCTCTTCGCCCAGGCGGCCTGACTTCGGCACGCGCACCTCGTCGAAGAAGACCTGGTTCACCTCGTGCTCGCCGGCGAGCGTGATGATGGGATCGACCTTGATCCCCGGCGTGGCCATGTCGAGCAGCAGGAAGGTGATCCCCTGCTGGGGCTTGGCCTCGCTGCTGGTCCGCACGAGGCAGAACATGCGGTTGGCGTGGTGGGCGTGCGTCGTCCAGATCTTGGATCCGGACAGAACGTAATGATCTCCGTCGCTTACGGCGCGAAGCTGAAGCGACGCGAGATCCGAGCCTGAGCCCGGCTCGGAATAGCCCTGGCACCAGTAGTCCTCGCCCGACAGGATCCGGGGCAGGTAGTGCGCCTTCTGCTCGGGCGTCCCGTACCGCATGATGCAGGGCCCCACCATGCGCAGGCCCATGGGCGCCAGGTTGGGCGCGCTCGCCCGGGCGCATTCGGCCGCGAAGAGGTAGCGCTGCACCTCGGTCCAGCCGGGGCCGCCGTACTCCCTGGGCCAGCTCGGGGCCGCCCAGCCCTTCCCGTGCAGGATGCGCTGCCAGACCAGGCTGTGCCGCGGCTCCACGAACACGCTGGTCTGGCGCGCGCCGACCTCCCGAAGTTCGGGAGTCAGCTTCTCGTCCAGGAAGGTGCGGACCTCGCCCTGGAAGGCGAGGTCCGCGGGACTCAACTCGAGGTCCATTCGGTTTCCATCATGGTCAGAACCTGGCCCGAAGCGTCGCGCCCACCGTGCGCGGGGCGCCCAGGAAGGCGGCGAAGGTGCCGCTCTGCAGCGGCTGGTCGACGACCACCTGGTAGTAGTCCTCGTTGGTGAGGTTCTGGGCCCAGAGCTCGACCGTCCAGCGCTCGCTCTCGGGGCCGACGCCCACCCGGCCGTTCCACAGCGTGAGCGGCTTCTGGCGCTTCATCGGGTCGAGGTTGGAGCCGGTGTTGTAGGCCGAGGTGTAGCGGCCCGAGAGGCTGGCCCTGAGCTTCATGCCCCCGCCCAGCGGACGGTCGTAGGCCGCAGACCATGACGCCGACCACAGGGGCGCATAGGAGAGCCGCGACGTGGGGAGGCGCGGCCCGATGCCGGCGGTGGGGACGAAGTTCCCGTACTGGGTCACGGCATAGGTCACCCCGCCCGTCACCGTCAGGCCTTCGAAGGGCGTGCGGTAGACGAGGTCCAAATCCACGCCCTTGGACGTCACCTTGGGCACCGAGGCGACCACGAAGCTGATGCCGGTGTAGGTGTTGAGCTGGAAGTGCTTGAACGTCTGGTCGAAGACGGCCGCGTTCAGGAGGACGGAGTTGCCCGCCAGGTTGCTCTTGAAGCCCGCCTCGTAGCTCTCGACCGTCTCGGCCGGGAAGCTGGTGTCCGGGTTGATCTGGCCGGGGCCGAAGCGGGCGCGGTCCAGGTTGAAGCCGCCGCTCTTGTGGCTGCTGGCGTAGGACACATAGGTCATCAGCTCGGGGCTGAAGCGGTAGCTGGCCTTCACCGTGCCGCCCAGGCGGTCCTCGGTGCGCTTCTGGCGGGTGTCGACGTTGTTGAACGCCGGGTCCGCGCCGGGGGCGCACAGCGCCGTCCGCGCCGCCGCCGGGATGGGCCGCACGAGCGCCGCGGCGCAGGCGTTCCCGGGGGCGGTGTTGCGGTACTGGGAGAACACCTTCTTGGTGTCGTCGGTGTAGCGCAGGCCGAAGGTCACCTCGAGCGCCTCGGTGACGCGCCACGTGTTGTTGGTGAACAGCGCCCAGCCGGTCGAGCTGTGGTCGAAGCGGTCGTAGGAGCCCTGGCCGGGAATGAAGTTCGTGCCCGCCGGCAGGCCGGTGAGCGCCGACACGGCGGTGGGGTTCGTCCCGCTGGAGAGCAGCAGGCTGAAGTAGGTCTCGTACGAGACGCCGAACGGGGTGAAGGCGCTCGAGTCCAGCTGCTCGTCCGAGTAGTAGCCGCCGACCATCCAGTCGAGCGGACCGCTGGTCCCGGCCAGGCGCACCTCCTGCGAAAACACCTCGAACTTCGAGAACGTCCGGCCGTCGTCCGGGCGGTACCAGATGTCCGCCGACGAGAAGTCGATGTCGTTGGCCTGCTGGTTGTCCCAGTTGCGCCAGGCGGTGATCGAGGTGAGCGTGATGTCCTTGGAGAGGTCCCAGTCGGCCTGCAGCGAGACGCCCCAGTCCTCGATGCTCTGGTTGGACTCGCGGTTGGCGTAGGCCAGCCGGCTGAACGGGTCGGCCGGACGGCCCAGGCCCGCGTCCGAGGCGAGCGCGTCGATGATGGCTCCCGTCGCCCCCACCGAGGTCGTGACGTCCAGGCAGCAGTGCTCGTCGCGCTTGGTGTAGTCGGCCAGGAAGCGGAACTGCAGCGGATCGCTGGGCAGCCACAGGAGCTGGCCCCGGACCGTCGTCACGTCCTGGTCGTCGTTGTCGCCCTGGGTGCTGGGCCCCGCGCCGTTCTTCACGTCGTAGAAGCCGTCGCGCACCCGGCGCGCGGCGTAGACGCGGGCCGCCAGGGTGTCGCTGATCGGGCCGGTGACCGAGACGGACGCGCCGCGCGCGTCGTGGTTGCCGTAGGTGAGTTCGCCCTCGGCGCTGAAGTCGAACTCCGGCGCCTTGGTGATGACGTTGATCACGCCGGCCGAGGTGTTCTTGCCGAAGACGGTGCCCTGCGGCCCCTTCAGCACCTCGATCCGCTCCAGCTCGCCCAGGTCGCCGAAGGCCACGCCCGAGCGGGCGCGGTAGACGCCGTCGATGACCGTGCCCACCGAGGACTCCAGGCCCGGGTTGTCGCCGATCGTGCCGACGCCGCGGATGCGGATGGAGGTCTGGGCGCCGCCCGTGGACGAGGTGACGCTGAGGCCGGGCGTCAGCACCTGCAGGTCCTTCACGTCGCGGACGCCCGCGTCCTGCAGCTGCTGCCCCGACACGACGTTCACCACGATCGGCACGTCCTGCAGGTTCTGCTCGCGCTTCTGAGCCGTCACGATGATGGTCTCGACGGTCGGCGCCGCCTCCTGGGCCAACGCCGGCGCGCCTGCGCAGACGCTCGCGATGACGGCGCTGGACGCCGCCCAATAGAGCTTCTTCATTCGTCCTCCCCGGCTGCCGTTCTGATGGCGGTTATTGTTTCTTTCCGCCGGCGGCAGCACGTTCTCGAAACTTGCGGGGGGCCCTGCGCGGGAACAAGCTATCAAATCTGATAGGGCCAGGCGGCTTGAGGGGCATGGCGGCGGACGGGAACGTGGCGGGGAAGCTGGAGGCGGCGACCCAACTCGCCCATCAGGTGGCCGAGGTCGGCCGCGTCATGGGCCTGCCCTACGTGGCGGCGGCGGCCGACATCGGCAATCCGCGGCCGATGTACGGCTCGGACGGCCGGGCTTTCGTCGAGACGATCTTCCGCTGGGTCGACCCGGATCTCCGCTACTGGGAGGATCGCGGCTTCGCCCTGCGCGCGGCGTTCATCAGCGCCGCCCGGGTCTGCTCCGAGCCGTTCTACTTCACCGGGGGACGGCTGGCCTCATGGCGGCCAAACGCCGCACTCGAGGCGGTGGCCGCCGAAGGCCCCATCGAGACCTTCGGCGTGGGTTCGGCGATCGTCGCCCCCGCCTATCTGCCCGACGGGGTGATCGGCGCCGTCGTCTGGGCCTCGCCCGACGCCGGCCTGGACGTGGCGCGGGTGTTCGCCGAGCGGGCCGGCGAGTTGCACGCGCTGGCGCTGAAGTTCCTCGCGACCTACGCCGACGCCACCGGGAAACTGGCGGCGGGACCGCCGGCCCACCTGACGCGGCGTGAGGTCCAATGCCTCAAGTGGGCCGCCGCCGGAAAGACGGACGCCGAGGTGGCGCGGATCGTCTCGATCTCGACGCCCACGGTGCGGTTCCACATCAACAACGCCTCCCGCAAGCTGGGCGTCGCCGGTCGCTCGCAGGCCATCCGCAGGGCCGCGACCCTGGGCTACATCGGCTCCGGGGACCCCGCGGCCGCCGACTCGCCGACCAATAGGTGACGCTGCCGTCACTTTTTTGACGTAACGCCGTTATCTTGTCCGTGGCCGGATTGTGGCGAAGCGTCGCAGGCGACGGGGCGATCTCGTGTCGGGGGCGCCACACATGCCGCCGACCGACGTTTTTTGACGTGGCCGTCATTGCCGCGCTTCCCCGCGCCGCCTTTACCGACCTCCGAGCGGGCGCCCGTGCACCCCCCCGACGGGGCCCGGCTCGGGGAGAAGAAAACCAATGAGAACCACCAATCTGCTGCGCAGCTCCGCCCTCGTGGGCGTCCTGGCCGCGGCCTTCGCCACCGGCGCGACCACTGGCGCCTACGCGCAGGAGGAAACCGCCGGCGGGCGCGAGATCGAGGAGATCGTCGTCACCGCCCAGAAGCGCGAACAGAGCCTGCAGGACGTGCCGATCGTCGTGACCTCGGTCAGCGGCCAGCTGCTGCAGGACGCCGGCGTGCGCGACATCCGCGAACTGACCGTGCTGACGCCCGGCCTGACCGTCACCTCGACCTCGAACGAGACCATCGTCACCGCCCGCGTCCGCGGCGTCGGCACCGTGGGCGACAACCCCGGACTGGAATCCTCGGTCGGCATCGTGATCGACGGCGTCTATCGCCCGCGCAACGGCGTGTCGTTCGGCGACCTGGGCGAAGTGACCCGCATCGAGGTCCTGAAGGGCCCGCAGGGCACCCTGTTCGGCAAGAACACCTCGGCCGGCGTCATCAACATCATCACCGCCGGCCCGACGCAGGACGTGCAGGCCCAGTCGGAAGTCACCGTCGGCAACTTCGACCAGTTCGGCTTCACCGGCTCGCTGAGCGGCCCGATCACCGAGGGCGTGGCCGGCCGGATCTTCGCCGCCGCCCGCACCCGCGACGGCTACCAGGACATCAACACGGGCGACGGCCCGCGCGGCCAGCACGACGACAACAACCAGAACTTCTACACCGTCCGCGGCCAGCTCCAGCTCGACCCGACCACCGACCTGTCGGTGCGCCTGATCGCCGACTACACCAAGCGGAACGAGGACTGCTGCGTCGGCACCCAGCTCTTCGTGGGCCAGGCCGCCAATAGCCGCGCCCGCATGATCGAGGCCACGCGGCCGGGTTCGCTGGACCTGACCAGCACGCCGTTCGACCGCCAGGGCTACGCCAACCGTCCGACCGACCAGCGCGTCGAGGACAAGGGCGTGTCGGCCGAGGTCAACTGGACCCTCAGCGACGCCGTGAAGCTGACCTCGGTCACCGCGGTCCGCAACTGGCGCGCCGAGACCGGCCAGGACAGCGACTTCACCGCCGCCGACATCGTCTACCGTCCGAACGACGGCTCCAACAACGTGGAGTTCGGCCAGTTCTCGCAGGAACTGCGGTTCGCGGGCGACCTGATGGACGGCCGGTTCAACTGGCTGGTCGGCGGCTTCTACGCCAAGGAGGACCTCGACGTCCGCTCGGTGCTGAACTACGGCCGCGACTACTACAGCTACTTCGCCGGCCGCGTGCTGAGCGGCGTGCCGGCCCTGGTCGGCCTGACCCCCGGCACGATCTTCCAGCAAGGCCTGGGTTCGGACGACCGCTACTCGCAGAACGACAAGACCTGGGCGCTGTTCACGAACAACTCGTTCGCGGTCACCGACCAGCTCGAGCTGACCGTCGGCCTGCGCTACACCAAGGACAAGAAGACCCTCGTCACCGACTACACCACGACGGGCACGTCGTGCGACCAGGCCGAGGCGCGCTATGGCGCGCTGGCGGGCCTGCTGGGCCAGGCCACGGCCACGACGCTGGTCGGCGGCCTCTGCCTGAACCACGAGAACAACGACTTCGACGACCTGGGCCTCGTGACCCAGAAGGCGACCGAGGAAGAGTTCTCGGGCACGGCCAAGCTGGCCTACCGCTGGAACGACGACATCATGACCTATGCGTCGTACTCGCGCGGCTACAAGGCGGGCGGCTTCAACCTCGACCGCGAACAGCGGATCGTCGTGACGGCCACGGGCCCGAACTTCACGGCCGACCCGGACACCCACTTCAAGGGCGAGTTCGTGGACTCCTACGAACTGGGCGCCAAGACCAGCTGGCTCGACAACTCGCTGCTGCTGAACGCGGCGGTGTTCTACCAGAAGTTCAAGGACTTCCAGCTCAACACCTACGTCGGCACGGCCTTCATCGTCGAGAGCCTGCCCGAGGTGGTGTCGCGCGGCGTGGACCTGGACTTCATCTACCTGCCGCCGGTCGAGGGCCTGAGCTTCCAGGGCGGCGTGACCTACGCCGAGACCGAGATCCAGCCGTTCACGGCCTCGGAGCTCATCAACCCCAGCCGCTTCACCAGCCTGCGCCGCCTGCCCGGCGCCCGGCTGTCGTTCGCGCCGCTGTGGTCGGCCTCGCTGGCCGGCTCCTATGAGCGTGAAGTGGGCTCGAACCTGATGTTCCGCGCCAACCTGTCGGGCAAGTTCACGTCCAAGTACAACACCGGCTCGGACCTGCACCCGTCGAAGGTCCAGGACTCCATGGTCCTGGTGAACGGCCGCGTGGGCCTGGGCTCGCAGGACGAGAAGTGGACGGTCGAACTGTGGGCCAACAACCTGTTCGACAAGGACTACCTGCAGGTGGGCTTCAACGGTCCGTTCCAGGTCGACGAGGCCAACGACGCGATCAGCGTCTACGACTCGTTCCTGGGCGCCCCGCGCACCTTCGGCGCCACGGTGCGCTTCAAGTACTAGAGCGATCCTCTGCGGAGGTTCGGAGCGGCCCGGAGCGATCCGGGCCGCTTTTCTTTTAGCCCAGCCGCGCGGCGTGCCAGGCCAGGTGGTCGGCCATGAAGGTCGAGACGAAGTAGTAGCTGTGGTCGTAGCCGGGCTGGAGGCGCAGCGTCAGCGGCGCGCCCGCCGCCTCGCAGGCCTGGGCCAGCAGTTCGGGCTTGAGCTGATCGGCGAGGAAGGCGTCGGCGCCGCCCTGGTCGACCAGCAGGTCCGGAAGGCGCGCGCCGTCTTCCATGAGGGCGGTGGCGTCATGGCGCCGCCACGCCTGGCGATCCTCGCCCAGATAGCCCGTGAGCGCCTTCTCTCCCCACGGACAGCGCATGGGCGAGGCGATCGGCGCGAAGGCCGAGACGCTCTTCCACCGGCCCGGGTTCTTGAGCGCCAGGGTCAGCGCCCCATGGCCGCCCATGGAGTGGCCGGTGATCCCCTGGCGGGCCATGTCGGCCGGGAAATTCGCGGCGACGATCTCCGGCAGTTCGGAGACGATGTAGCTCTCCATCCGGAAGTTGGCCGCCCAGGGCGCCTGCGTGGCGTCCAGGTAGAAGCCCGCGCCCTGGCCGAAGTCGTAGGCCGGATCGTCCGGAACGCCCTCGCCTCTCGGGCTGGTGTCGGGCGCGACGAGGATCAGGCCGAGTTCGGCGCAGGCCCGCTGGAACTGGCCCTTCTCGGTCACATTCGCGTGGGTGCAGGTCAGCCCCGACAGGTACCAGACCACCGGGCAGGCGCCCTTGTCCGCCTGGGGCGGGACATAGACGCTGAACGTCATGGGCGTCCCGGTCTCGCGGCTCGCGTGCCGATAGACGCCCTGGACGCCCCCGAAACTGCGGTTCTGGGAGACGGTCTCCAGCGTCACGTCAGTAGACGATCACGCTGCGGATGCTCTCGCCCCGGTGCATGAGGTCGAAGGCCTCGTTGATCCGCTCCAGCGGCATCTTGTGGGTGATCATCGGGTCGATCTCGATCTTCCCGTCCATGTACCAGTCGACGATCTTGGGCGTGTCGGTGCGGCCCCGGGCTCCGCCGAACGCCGTGCCCTTCCACACCCGGCCGGTGACGAGCTGGAAGGGCCGCGTGGCGATCTCCTTCCCGGCCTCGGCCACGCCGATGATGATGCTCTCGCCCCAGCCGCGATGGCAGGCCTCGAGCGCCTGGCGCATGACCGTGGTGTTGCCCGTGGCGTCGAAGGTGTAGTCGGCGCCGCCGCCGGTCAGCTCCACCAGGTGGGCCACCAGGTCGCCCTGGACCTCCTTGGGATTGACGAAGTGGGTCATGCCGAAGCGGCGGCCCCACTCCTCGCGCGCCGGGTTGATGTCGACGCCGACGATCATCGCCGCGCCCACCAGCTTCAGCCCCTGGATGACGTTGAGGCCGATGCCGCCCAGCCCGAAGACGACGCAGTTGGCGCCGGGCTCCACCTGGGCCGTGTTGACCACCGCGCCCACGCCCGTCGTCACGCCGCAACCCACGTAGCAGGCGGTCTCGAAGGGGGCGTCCTTGCGGATCTTGGCCACCGCGATCTCGGGCAGGACCGTGTAGTTCGAGAACGTCGAGCAGCCCATGTAGTGGTGGATCGTCTGGCCCTTGTACGAGAACCGGCTGGTCCCGTCGGGCATCAGGCCCTTGCCCTGCGTGCCGCGGATGGCCGTGCAGAGGTTGGTCTTGCGGCTGAGGCAGCTTTTGCACTGCCGGCATTCCGGCGTGTAGAGCGGGATCACGTGGTCGCCGACCGCCACGCTGGTCACGCCCGGCCCGACCTCGACCACCACGCCCGCGCCCTCGTGGCCCAGGATCGACGGGAAGATGCCCTCGGAATCGAGGCCGTCCAGGGTGTAGGCGTCGGTGTGGCAGACGCCCGTGGCCTTGATCTCGACCAGCACCTCGCCGGCGCGCGGGCCCTCGAGGTCAACCTCGACGATCTCCAGCGGCTTCTTCGCCTCGAACGCCACCGCCGCACGCGTCTTCATGGGGTCCCTCCGCTCCGGATTCGGCGGGGTTCTAGCACGGCCGCGCGCCGTGGATACGCCCCGCTAGTAGTCCCGCCGCTTCTCCATCGGCGCGTTCGGATCGGGCGGCGGGGGCGGCGTGTAGGGCTTCAGCGCGGGCGTGGGCGCCGGCAGCGCGACAGGGCCGGTAGCGGCCGGCGGCGAGGCGGCCGGAAGATCCAGGACGGGCGCCGGATCGTCGAGGACGGCTGGAGCAGGCTCGGCGGCGGAGGCCGGCGCAGCCCTGGCCGGCCGGGAGACCCGGGCCAGGCGGCGCGGCGCGGCTTCTGGCTGCGGAGTCGGTGCGGCCTCGGCGGCCGGGACGTCCGCCGTCCGCGGCGCCGGCGTCGGGGGCGCGGCGGGCGCCTCGATGGGCGCGGCGGCAGGCTGCGGCGCCGGCTGCGGGTCCCGGGTCAGCACGAACACCAGGCCGGCGACTGCCACGACGCCCACAGCCCCGGCGGCGGCCAGCGCCGCCCACGGCGGCCCCTTGGCCCGGGCCGCCGCCCGCCGGACGGGCGGGGCGGCGAAGACGGCGGGCTCGGGCGTCGGTCGGCGCGCGGGTTCAGACGCCGGTTCGGGCGCGGGGGCCGCCACAGGCGCCGGCCTGGGCGCGGGGGAAGCGGCGGCCCGCGGCGCTGGCTCAGGAATGGCGGACTGCGGCGGCAGGCGCGAGCCCGGAGTCGCCGAGGGCATGGGGCGGGTGAAGGCCGGAGCCGGTCCGGCGGGGCGCGTGAAGACCGGCGTGATCGTCCGGGGAGCTTCAGCCTGCACGGGCGCGGATGGCGGCGGCTCGGGCGCCGGCGCGGGGTCGGCCTTCGGCAGCGGCCCCACGCGGAACGGCGCCTGGGGCATCTTCGGCCAGGCGCTGTTGCGGGCGAAGGGGTTGGCGTCGTCGGGGTCGGCCATGGTCGTCTCGGATCGGAAACCTGCGGGATCACCTCTTCCCGCCGAGTTGGACAGGACTATGACGGTGGGGCCAGGTGCGGCCGCCGCGCCAGCACGATCGCCAGATCATACGGGATCGCCAGCCCCTCGCGGAGCGTCATTCGGGTCCAGTGGGCCAGCCCCGCCCCGCCCGTCCCCTGGGCGAGCGGCCCGGCCGCGGTGGCGACCCCCATGGCGCCCAGCAGCAGTCGGATGCGTGGCACGTGGTAGGCGTCGCTGCAGACCACCACGCGCGGCACGGCGTGCCGGCGGCTGAGCCGGTGGACGACCAGGGCGCTCTGGAGGGTGTCGAGGCTGTCCTCGTCCAGGATCAGCCGCCGCTCGGGAACGCCGCGCGCCGCCAGGACCTCGGCCATGACCGAGGCTTCCGAGGGTCCCGTCCGGCCGACGCCCCCCGAACAGAGGATCGGCGCCTCGGGATGGGCCCGGGCCGCGTCGAAGCCGTAGCCGATGCGCCGCAGCAGCGAGGGCGAGGGCCGACCGTCAGCCAGGACGGCGGCCCCGAAGATGGCGATGAGCGGCGGTCCATGCATGGGGCCAGAATGCCGGGTGCGGGTCGCCTCGCCTACTGGTTCATGGGGGGATTGTACTGCTCGATCAGGTCCACGCGCTCGGCCTCCCGCACCGCGCGGGTCACGTTGAGGCGGGTCAGCACCTTGGCGTCCTTGTACTGCTCGCGGGCCTTCTCCAGCGTCGGACGCCAGTCCTGGCTCGCGAGGTTGCCGGTCTCCCCCGCATAGACCACCACGGGGTCGCCCGAGGTCATGCGGGCGATCACATAGTTGGCCCCGGCTGGCGGCAGGAACCGCTCCTCCTCGATGGACGTGTACCGGTAGCGGGCGCCGGACTTTCCGGTGAGCTCGATCTGGCGGGTCAAACCTACTCTCTCCACTGGGCAGCATGAGTCGAAAGTCCGCTGCGGGACCGCCCCATGGTTACGCGCCCGAATGGGACCAAATGTGGGCTCAGCTTGGCCGTGACGGCGACAAGATCGAGCCGCGCGGGAACAGCCTTCGCCATATGGACGTTCGCGCTTCCGCCGGCTCTGTTACGCTATCGAGAGTTTCGATGGGGACATGACTCGCCTGTCCCTGACGCCGGAACGCCGCGGAGCCTGCTAGAACGCCCACATGGAGAGACCCGCCGACTTCACGCTCCAGACCGCGACGGATCGCCCCACCGTGGCGCTGTCCGGCGACTGGACGGCACGCAGCCTGGGCGGCGCAGGCGCGTCCCTGGCCGCATCCCTCGACGGCCTCACCAACTTCGCCGTCGACCTGATGGAGGTGCGCCGCCTGGACACCGCCGGCGCGCTCGCCGTGGTGCGGGCGGCTGGCGCGTCCTTCGACCTCGCGCGCATCAAGGCCAGGCCCGAGGCCCTGCGCCTGCTGGAGGTGGTCGAACAGGCCACCCACGAGGAGCCCGAGGCGCGGCGCGAGCCGCGGGGCTTCCAGGAGATGACGGTGCGCATCGGCAAGGGCGTGGTGGGTTTCGGCCACGACTTCCTCGACACCATGACCTTCCTGGGCCACCTGCTGGTGGTCGTGGCGCGCAGCCTGATCTGGCTGTTCGTCTCGCCGCGCCGCATCCGCTGGGCGGCGGTCTTCTCGCTCATCGAGCGGGCCGGCCTGGACGCCATCCCCGTGGTGGCGGTGGCGACCTTCTTCATCGGCGCGGTCGTGGCCTACATCGGCGCAGGGATGCTCCAGCAGTTCGGGGCCGAGGTGTTCGCCGTCGAACTGATCGGCATCTCGATGATGCGCGAGTTCAACATCGTGATCACCGCCGTGCTGCTGGCGGGCCGCTCGGCCTCGAGCTTCGCCGCCGAGATCGGGGCGATGAAGATGAACCAGGAGATCGACGCCATGAAGGTCATGGGCGTCGACCCGTTCGAGGCCCTGGTGTTCCCGCGCTTCGCGGCCCTGCTCATCACCATCCCGCTGCTGACCTTCGTGGCCACCCTCGCAGGCCTCCTGGGCGGCATCGTGGTGACCTGGTCGGCGCTGGGCCTGGGGCCCGCCTTCTTCCTCCAGCGGATCGTCGACAACGTGGGCATCACCCACTTCTGGATCGCGCTCTCCAAGGCGCCGGTCATGGCGGGCGTCATCGCCGGCATCGGCTGCCGCCAGGGCATGGAGACGGGCGGCGACGTGGAGTCCCTCGGCCGCCGGGTGACCGCCGCCGTGGTGCACGCCATCTTCTCGATCATCATGATCGACGCCGTCTTCGCCATGATCTACCGGGAGCTCGACCTGTGAGCGGGGCGCTGGACGACACGGCCGAGGACGAGGCCCTGCTGGATGGCGAGGGCCCCGCCATCGAGGTCAGGGGGCTGCTCTCCCAGTTCGGCGACCACGTCGTGCACAAGGGCCTCGACCTTACCGTCCGGCGGGGCGAGGTGATGGGCGTGGTCGGCGGCTCCGGCGCCGGCAAGTCGGTGCTGCTCAACACCATCATCGGGCTGAAGATCCCCGAGGGCGGCACGGTCCAGGTGCTGGGCGCGGACATCGCCCACGCCAACCGCAGGAGATGGTCGGCCCTGGAGCGCCGTTGGGGCGTGCTCTTCCAGCAGGGCGCCCTCTTCTCGAACCTGACGGTCAAGGAGAACGTGGCCGCGCCGATGCAGGAGCACACGAACCTCTCCAAGAAGGAGGTCGACGAGCTCGCGGCGCTGAAGATCGCCCTCGTGGGCCTGCGCGCCGACGCCGCCGCCCTGAAGCCTTCCGAGCTCTCGGGCGGGATGCGCAAGCGGGTGGGCCTGGCGCGGGCGCTCGCGCTCGACCCCGAACTGCTGTTCCTCGACGAGCCCACCTCGGGCCTCGATCCCATCGGGGCCGCGGCCTTCGACAGCCTGATCCGCGACCTGTCGGACAGCCTGGACCTGACGGTGTTCATGATCACCCACGACCTGGACACCCTCTACGAGATCACCGATCGGGTGGCCGTGATCGCCGACAAGCGGGTGGTCGCCACGGCGCCCGTCCACGAGCTAGAGAAGGCGGACCATCCGTGGATCCGCGAATATTTCCTGGGCCCGCGCGGGCGGGCGGCGGCCGCCGCGGCCGCGAAGGTCAAGACGGAGGCCTGATGGAAAAGAACGCCAACTATGCGCTGGTGGGCCTGTCGACCGTCATCCTGGTGGCGGCCCTGGCGATCTTCGTCGTCTGGCTCGCGCGCTTCCAGTTCACCCAGCAGAACGACATCTACGACATCCTCTTCCAGGGCCCCGTGCGGGGCCTGTCCGAGGGCGGCGAGGTGCAGTTCAACGGCATCAAGGTGGGCGAGGTCACCAAGATCGCGCTGGACCGCACCAATCCGAGCCGCGTGATCGCCCGGGTGCGGGTGACCTCGGACGTGCCGATCCGGGTGGACTCCTACGCCACCCTCGAGCCCCAGGGCATCACGGGGGTGAACTACATCCAGATCACCGCCGGCACGCCGTCCAAGCCGCTCCTGAAGGACGAGGCCCAGAAGCGCTGCCAGCGCGAGGGCATGGGCCTGGGCCAGGAGTGCATCCCCGTCGTGCGCAGCCAGCGCAGCACCCTGTCCGACCTGCTGGAAGGCGGCGGCACGGTGCTGACCCGCACCATCGAGGCGCTGGACCGCATGAACCGCGTCCTGTCGGACCAGAACATCCAGACCTTCTCGGCCGCGCTCTCGGACACCCAGGCGGTCACCGCCGAGCTGCGCGAGCGCAAGGCCATCATCGCCGACGCCCAGCGCGCGTTGCAGCGGATCGACGAGGCCACCGCCGAGATCACCCTGCTCACCCGCTCCAGCCGGCAGGTGGTCGAGGGCGACGGCTCGCGGGCGGTGAAGAACATCGCCGACGCCGCCGAGGAGGCCCGCGCCGCGGCCGCCGACGTGCGCGCCATGGTGGGCCGCCTGCAGGGACCGACCACCGAGTTCGCCACCAACGGCCTGCCCCAGGCCACGGCCGCGCTCGTCCAGCTGCAGACCGCCGCCGAGTCCCTCGACCGGCTCGTCAGCGAAATCCAGGCCAGCCCCACCGGGGCCCTGGGCAAGCCCAAGGCCGAAGAAGTGAAGGTGCCGCAATGACGCGCGTTTCCGTGCTCCTCCGCGCCGGCCTCGTGGCGGCGTGCGCCCTGGCCGTCAGCGGCTGCATCTCGCTGCTGCCCAAGACCAAACCGGCCCACCTCTACCGCTTCGGCCAGACCGCGGCGGCGGAGGCGGTGGCCCCCTCTCCCGCCGGCCCGGTGGGAGTCATCCGCAACGCCGGCGCCTTCCAGCGCGAGTCCGCGGGCGACCGCCTGCTGACGATCACCGGGGGCAACGCGGCCTACGTGGCCGAGACCCGCTGGGTCGCGCCGGCCGCGGTGCTGTGGGACCAGGCGCTGGTGGCCGCCTTCGACGCCGACCCGGGGCCTGTCCGGCTGGTCTCCCGAGGCGAACCCGCGGCCGCCGACTACGTGCTGCGGGTGGACGTTAGAAACTTCGAGACCCGCTACGAGGCCGGCCCCAAGGCCGCGCCGACCGTGCTCGTCCGCGCCCGCGCGGTGATGATCCGCGCCGAACGCCGCGAGGTGAGCGAGCAGGTCTTCGAGGCCCGCGTCCCCGCCTCGGGCAACCGCGTGGCGGCCATCGTTCAGGCCTATGACAAGGCCACGGCCGACGTGCTGGGTCAGGTCGTCGCCTGGACCAACGGCCAGGTGCGGGCCCCGGCCTAGATGCCGCGGGGAGGTTTCGCCCATCGGTCTCCCGGGCGGCCGGTCTGGCCCTGGCGGCGGGAGCCGCCGCCGCCCCCTGGCGTCCTGGCCGACCCGGTCGGCTTCCCCGGCGTCCGCCTCTCGCTGGCCGACGAGCTGGAAGCCGCCGCCCAGTTCTTCGACCAGGCCCGGCCCGCCGCCTCGGGCGCGCCCCTGAAGGTCCTGGCGCTCTCGGGCGGCGGCTCGGGCGGCGCGTTCAGCGCCGGCGCCTTGGTGGGCCTGACCCGCGCCGGCCAGCGGCCCCTCTTCGACATGGTGACCGGGGTCTCCACCGGCGCCCTCATCGCCCCTTTCGCCTTCCTGGGCCCAGACTGGGACCCGGAGCTCACCGACGCCTACACCGACGGCTACGCGGCCGAGATGCTGGCGCTGACCGGCGTCAGCCTGGGGCCCAGCCTCTATCCCGCCGAGCGTCTTTCGGGTCTCGTGGGCCGCTATGTGGACGACCGGCTGCTGGCGGCGGTGGCCGCCGCTCACGCCGCCGGGCGCCGGCTGTTCGTCGCCACCGCCAACCTCGACTCCCAGACCACCTGCATCTGGGACATGGGGGCCATCGCCGCCCACGACGGCCCCGAGGCGCAACGCCTGTTCGCCGACGTGCTCATCGCTTCGGCCAGCGTGCCCGGCCTCTTCCCGCCCAAGCTGATCCCGGTGGAGAGCAGCGGAACGGTCTATGAGGAGATGCATGTGGACGGCGGCGCGATCAGCCCGCTGTTCATCATCCCCGAGGCCCTCATCGAGCGGACGGCCGCCGACCGCGCCCCCGGCGGGGCCGAGGTCTACGTCCTGATCAACACGGTTCTGGAAGCGACGCCCCGGGCCACGGCGCTGGGCGTCGTGCCGATCCTCATGCGCAGCTTCGAACTGATGCTGCGCTCGACCTACCGCGTGGCCCTGCGCTCGGTGGAGGCCATGTGCGAACTGCGGGGCTTTCCCCTGCACAGCGCCAGCATCCCCGCCGCCTTCGACGGGAGCAACATGATGCGCTTCGAGCGCGAGGCCATGGCCCGGCTGTTCGCGCAGGGTCGCGACCTCGCCGAACAGGGCCGGCTCTGGGACTAGCTCTCGATCCCCGCCAGGCGCTTGGCGGCGGTGACGGTGTTCTGCAGCAGGCAGGCGACGGTCATCAGGCCCACCCCGCCCGGCACCGGCGTGATCGCCCCGGCCACCTGCAGCGCTTCCTTGTAGTTCACGTCGCCCACCAGCTTGGTCCGGCCCTCGGCGGCCTTCACCGGATCATCGAACGGCACGCGGTTGATGCCGACGTCGATCACCGTGGCGCCCGGCCTGATCCAGTCGCCGCGGATCATGCGCGGCCGGCCCACGGCGGCCACCAGGATGTCGGCCTCGCGGCAGACGTCCGGCAGGTCCCGCGTGCGCGAGTGGGCGATGGTCACGGTGCAGTCGGCGGCCAGCAGGAGCTGGGCGATCGGCTTGCCCACCAGGAGCGAGCGGCCCACCACCACGGCGCGCTTGCCGGTCAGGTCGCCCAGGGTCTCGCGCAGCATGATCATGCAGCCGAGCGGCGTGCAGGGCACCAGGGCCGGAAGCCCGCTGGCCAGCCGCCCGGCGTTGACCACGTGCAGGCCGTCCACGTCCTTGTCGGGGTTGATGGCGGCGATCACCGCCTTCTCGTCCAGGTGCTTCGGCAGCGGGAGCTGGACCAGGATGCCGTGGATCAGCGGGTCGGCGTTCAGCTCGGCCACCAGCCGGATCAGCTCGTCCTGCTGGGTGTTCTCGGGCAGCCGGTGGGTCACCGAGTGCATCCCCACCGCCAGCGAGTGCTCGCCCTTGGACTTCACATAGGACTGGGAGGCCGGGTCGTCGCCCACCAGCACCACGGCCAGGCCGGGCTGGAGCTTGTAGTCGGCGCGGAGCCTGGCGACCTCCTCGGCCACCTGCGCGCGGAGCCGTTCGGCCAGGACCTTGCCGTCGATGATGCTTGCCGTCATGGCGCGCTGCTAGCCGCTTAGGCGCGCGCGCGCAATCTCAGCCAGGCCGCCACGGCCCAGGCATGGGCGTCGTGGCGCAGGGATTCGATGGCCGCCTGGGGCGGGAGCCAGGTCAGCGTATGGTCGTCCTCGACCTTGAGGGCGGCGTCCTCGCCGTCGAGCCGCAGGGTGAAGAACGTGGCCCGGTTGTTGTAGGCCGCCCCGTCGGTGTTGACGAAGAACTGGTCCGCCCGGCCGTAGGGCTGAAGCGCGGCGACCACCAGTCCGGTCTCCTCCCCGTACTCGCGCACCACCGCCTGTTCCGGCCCCTCCCCCGGGTCCAGCGCCCCGCCGGGCAGGTCGAGCCACGGCGCGTGGCCGGGCTTCTCGACCCGGACCAGGGCGATGCGCCCCTCACTTTCGCAGATGCCGAACGCGGCCGGACGGTCCGCGTAGGTCCGGCCGGGCTCCGGATCGCCGAACTGGGGGACCGCCATCAGTCGATCGCGTAGAGCGCGGGATAGGGATCGACCTTGCCCGCGATCACGTCCTGCACGGCGATGGGCCGCCAGCCGATGGTGCGCGTGGCGCTGGCCGCCCAGGCCTCGACGATCAGGTCGCGCAACTCGGAGGCGCCGACCGAGAGCTGGCGCGTGGCGAATTCGGGTCCGCGCGGATCGTTCGGCGCGAGGCCGCCGGCCTTCTCCAGCTCGTAGAACGGGATCACCAGCCGGTTCGTGGCCGAGAGGTAGTCCACCGCCCGCTGCTCGATGGCGCATTGGCACAGCTTCAGCGGCGTCATCCCCGCCGCCACCTTCTCCGGGTCCACCCGGTCGCGCACGAGGTCGCTCTCGAACGGGCCGTGCAGGCGCGCCGTCGAGAAGCCGTTCGGGTTCGGGTAGTCGCCCCAGCCGTTGTAGTGGACGGAGGTGTGCAGCGGCTGGCTGCCGTCGGCCACGAAGTGCGACAGGTCGCCGATGGTGTGCTGGATCAGCGCCTCGCGCCGCTTGCGGTCGGCCTTGAAGAACGCGCGGTTCTTCTTCCACGCCGGATTGGCCTCGGCCGCCTTCAGCACGCGCCAATAGGCGAAGTCGGTGGCGAGCTGCTGCCAGCGGTCGACGATGGCGTACTGGAGGTAGCCAGCCTTCACGCTGTCGAGGCCTTGGGCCCGAAGCGCCGTCTCATAGTCATTGCGGGTGGCCGGCATGGGCAGGAAGGGCGGCCCGCCCAGGATCTTGCCCGCATCGTCGATGTCCACGAAGTGGGCGGCGTCGCGGTCCTGGTCGTGGATCTTCCCCGAGCCCTTGGAGCGGTCTGGCTCACGCGACAGCTCGCCCAGGTCGGTCGCGGCCTGCTTGGTGCGCAGGAAGGCCGGGACGTCCGCCGGCAGGGCCCGCGCGGCGGCCTGGCCCACGATGCGGTGGCCGGTGCCGCCCCAGGCGAGCGCCCCCTGCGGGGCGGAGACGACGGCGGCGGCCAGGGCCACGGAGAGAAGGCGCTTCATGCCTCCCGTTTGCGGGCTCCCTTCCGCAAAGGCAAGCGGGTCACCGAACCGTCATGCAGAGTGGATCGTTGCTGGTCGCCGACAGAGCTTCCGGCCTGAACCCTTCGCTTGGCAGACTTGCGCCAAACCCACCCTGCCAAAGCGCTGTAGCTCGCCAGCAGGGTGACGAAGCCAGCGAGTATAGCCGCCGGCACAGGATTCCTCGCCAGCTGGCCACTGAAAGCGCCCCTTACCAGCACGATGAACAACAGGACAGCAGCCGCCGCCGCGGCCCCCACGGCCCAGGTCAGGGAAAATCGCAGGAGGAAACGAGTGTTCACTTCAGATCACTCCCGCCCGCGTGACACACATGGGGCCAACCCGATGTTGCTACAACTAGGTGATCTTCAAAGCCGCTTCCACCCGGCCGACCCAGGCCTTGACCTTCGGATAGGCGGCAAGGTCGAAACCGCCCTCGTGGGCGAAACGCGTGTAGGCGACGAGCGCCACGTCGGCCAGGGTCGCCCGGTCGCCCACCAGGAACGGCGAGGACTGGAGGCCATCCTCCATCCGCTGCAGGGCGGCCTTGCCCCGCTCCACCAGGCGCGGCTCCAGCTCGGCCACGGCCTTGCCAAGGTAACGCACCTGGAAGCGGGCCACGGCGACGTAGGGCTCGTGGCTGTACTGCTCCCAGAACATCCACTCCAGCATCCGCGCGCGGTCGTAGGCGTCGGCGGGGATCAGGTCCGAGCCCTCGGCCAGGTGCAGGATGATGGCGTTCGACTGGGCGAGCGGGCGGCCGTCGTCCAGCACCACGGCGGGGACCTGGCCCGCCGGATTCATCGCCAGGAACTGCGGCGTCCGCGTCTCGGCCTTCAGGACGCTGACCTCATGCCAGCGGTACGGGAGGCCCAGATAGTCCGCCGTCCACTTCACCTTCAGGCAGTTGCCAGAGATGGAGTCCCCGTAGATTTCCATTCGCTTCTCCTCCGCGGCCAAGCGCCGCTGTGGGGCGGAAGCGTTGCGGAATCAAGCGACGGTGACTCACCGGCTTTGTGAGGAAAGCTAACAGGCAAGAGCCCGGCCGCCTCTCGGGGGTTGCCCCAGGCGGCCTCAACCGGTACGAGTCCGGCACCCAGTTCAACGACGAAGGAGGACGCCGTCCATGCGACGCCGCCTCGCCGCCCTGGCAGCCCTTTCCCTCATCGCCGCCGCCACCAACGCGCAAGCCGCGTCGAGCGATCCCGTCGGCGACCTGATTTCGTCGGTCATGTCGGGCACCCTGCCCGGCGCGCCGGTCTTCAACCTGAAGGCCACCCTCTACCATGCGGGCGCCAAGGGCGTGGGCGCCCTGGACAGCCTGGGCTGCAAGGTCGTCGCCATGCGCACCGTCGCCGTGGACAAGACCGTCATCCCCCGCCGCACGGTCCTGTTCATCAAGGAGACCGTCGGCATGAAGATGCCCGACGGCGGCACGCACGACGGCTACTGGTACGCCTCGGACGTCGGCGGCGCGATCAAGGGCGAGCGCATCGACCTCTACACCGGCCACGGCGCGGCCTCGATGAAGCCGGCCCAAAAGCTGAACCTCGCCAAGCTCACCGCCGTGAAGGTCGGCGAGTTCAAGGGCTGCCCGCCGGCGTAAGGCCGAACCCTAGGGGCAGACGCGGGAGACGGGCTTGAGCGGAAAGTCCGGGTGCGCCGCGGCCTTGGGATCCTCACCCTCGGCTGGCTCCGGAAGGATCTGGCGCATGGTCAGGTCGGGCTCTACCCGCACGCCGAAGGTGGCGTACCTGAAATTGTTGTCCCAATCGGTGTGGGGGATTTCGTAGGCGATCTCACAACTCCCGACCGCCACCCGCATATAGCTTCCCGGATAGAGCAGAAGCTTCGCGAAATGCAGGCTTCGCCCCTTGCCCGGAGCGACCACGATCACCCTCTCGTCCCATCGATCGTTACCGATCACCCGATCGGTATGCAGACGCAGAACCTGGCCGGAATTGTTGAATACATAGATGTGCGGCGGCAGCGTGCAGGCCGATAGGGCCGCGGCCGCAACGATCCCACCCAACACTCGCCCTCGCGGCGTCATTCCGGCTTCCTCGACGCCCAGGGACGCGGCGGATCGGCCTTCGGACCTCGCTCGTTCCAGTTCGAATCGCCGTGCCATTCGCCATCGCGGAACAGGGACCACAGGCCGCCGAGGAGATTTGAGGGCAGATAGGCTGGTCCGAGCTGCTGACCTTGGAACGTGTGCTCCCGCTCGTGATCCATGATCGAGTGACCGTTCTCGAAAGTCTGCGGATTCTCCCCATTTTTGTACCAGAACGTATCCCTCGGATCGTACGGATCGCCGTTGTACGTGATCGTGTTCCCAAGGGTGATCGCGCTCGCTCCACCGAATGGGTTGTTCACGAACTCCACGGCGTTGTTGCGCATCTGGATGCGCGGATCCGGCTGGTCGCCCGGGCGCAGCCGGTTCAACTGACCGGCCGCATATCCCGTCAGGCCGTAGGCGAGACCCAGGGCGGTGTTGGGCGCCGACCAGAGCTTCCCGGCCGCGTCGCGAGGGGCTAGCCGCCGCAGCCGATCCCTGAACTTCGGCGCCTTCGCCAGCTCCGCGTGCTCCCGCATCGTCAACGAATACTCATCACGCCGATCATCCATGCCGCGAAGCGGCCGCCCGTTCGTCACCCCACCCTCCACCGCAAGATCGCCAAGTCTCCAACATCGCTTCAGCGACCTCGAAGGTCAAGAACAAAATGAGAACATTCACCCCTCCCGCCAGCCGCTTCTTCGCCCTCACCGGAGGCCCCGGCGCAGGCAAGACCACCCTCATCCGCCATCTCGCAGGCCTCGGCCACGCGGTCGCGCACGAGAGCGCGCGCGCCGTGATCCGGGCCAAGGGCGGTCGGCCGCCGCCTCCGCGGTTCTGCGAGCTGATCCTGGCACGCGACGTGGAGGCCTACCGCGCCGCCCGTGGCCTGACGTTCTTCGATCGGGGCGTGGTGGACGCCTGGGCGACGTTCGGCGCCTATGGCCTCGCGCCCTCGCCCGCCGCCGAGACCGCCGTGCGCACGCTGCGCTACGCGCCGCGCGCCTTCATCGCCCCGCCGTGGAAGGCGATCTACGTGCAGGACGCCGAGCGCGACCAGACCTGGGACGAGGCCGTGGCGACCTACGAGGCTTGCGCCCAGGCCTATCTGGCGCAGGGCTATGAGCTGGTGGAGCTTCCGAGGGGCGACGTGGCGACGCGGGCGGCTTTCGTCCTGGAAGCCGTCGCCTAGGTCTCGACGAAGGCCCGTTCGAGCACGAAGTCGCCGGGCGAGGCGATCGAGCCCTCCACGAAGCCCCGGTCCAGGAGCTGCTTCTTGAGGTCGACCAGCACCGAGGGCCCGCCGCACAGCATCACCCGGTCCACGGCCCGGTCCCATGGCGGGGTCCCGAGGTCGCGGAACATCTGGCCGCTCTCGATCAGGTCGGTGATCCGGCCCCGGGTCTTGAAGTCCTCGCGGGTGACGGTGGGATAGTACTTGAGCTTCGGCGCGATCATCTCGCCCAGGTACTCGTCGTTCGGCAGGTCGCGTTCGAACAGCTCGCGGTAGTTCAGGTCCGCGACCTGGCGCACCGTGTGGGTGACGATCACCTCGTCGAAGCGCTCATAGACCTCGGGGTCGCGGGCGAGGGACAGCCAGGGCGCGAGGCCGGTGCCGGTGCCCAGCATGTAGAGCCGCTTGCCGGGCTTCAGGCCGTCCAGCACCAGGGTGCCCGTCGGCTTGCGGCCGATCAGGACCTCATTGCCCACCTTCAGGTGCTGCAGGCGCGAGGTCAGCGGGCCGTCCGGCACCTTGATCGAATAGAACTCCAGCTCCTCGTGCCACGCGGGGCTGGCGATGGAGTAGGCGCGCACCAGCGGCTTGCCGTCCTCCTTGGTCAGGCCGACCATCACGAACTGGCCGCTCTGGAAGCGGAAGCCCGGATCGCGGGTCGTGCGGAACGAGAACAGGGTGTCGGTCCAGTGCTGGACCCAGGTCACCGTCTCGACGAAGAAGGCGCCAGAAGCCTTGGCGGCCGGCTGGGCGGCGGTCACGTCGTTCATCAGCTCTCTTCTCTCGGCCGCCCTAGATGTCGCCGCCGACATTGTTCGCGGCGCCGGGCGCGCGGACCAGATGTATGCCGCACTCGCTCTTGTCCAACCCTTTCCAGCGGCCGGCGCGGACGTCCTCGCCCTCCTCGACCGGCTGGGTGCAGGGCCAGCAGCCGATGGACGGGAAGCCCTGCGCCACCAGGGGATGGGCCGGCAGGTCGTGCTCGGCGGCGTAGACGTCGAGGTCCTCCTTGCCCCAGTTGGCCAGCGGGTTGAACTTCACCTTCCCCTCGGCCTCCTCGACCACGGGCAGGTTCAGGCGGTCGCCGCCATGGAAGCGCTTGCGTCCCGTGACCCAGGCCTCGAAGCCGCCCAGGGCGCGGTCCAGCGGCAGCACCTTGCGGACGTGACAGCAGGCGTCCGTGTCGCTTTGCCACAGCTTGTTCTGCGGATCCGAGGTCGCCAGGTCCTGGTAGGCGGGGCGCAGGTCGCGCACGTCGGTCAGGCCCAGGCGGGCGGCCAGCTGCTTGCGGTAGTCCAGCGTCTGGCCGAACAGCATGCCGGTGTCGAGGAACAGCACGGGGATGTCCGGCTTCACCTTGGCCGCGATGTCCAGCAGCACGGCGGACTCGGCCCCGAAGGACGAGACCAGGGCCAGGCGGTCGCCGAAGGTCTCCACGGCGGCCTCCAGGACGGTGCGCGGGTGGGCGCGGCGCAGCTCGGCGTCGAGCCGGGCGGCGAGCGCCGAATAGGGAGAGGCGTCGTAGGCCACGCTCACGCCTCCCGCTCCAGGAAGGCCGGCGTCCGGGCGTCGGCGGCGCGCTGGTAGACGTGCCGGTAGCGCCGGGCGGCGGCGTGCCATTCCTGCGACCCCGCGCCGTCGGCCGGCTCGAAGGCGTCGAAGCCGACGCGGACCATGAAGCCCGCCTGCTCGCGCAGCACGTCGCCCACAGCCCTCACCTCGCCCGCGTAGCCGAGGCGTTCGCGCAGCAGGCGCGCGTTGGTGTAGGCCCGGCCGTCCCGGTACTTGGGAAACTCCAGCGCCACCACCGACAGCCGCGGCAGGTCGTAGGCCAGGGCCTCGGCCTCCTCGTGGCTTTCCAGCCGCACGCCGACCTTGCGGCCTTCGCCCAGGAGACGGTCGCCCTCGGCCTGGAAACGGGCCAGCGAGACGATCACGTCGCCCGGCGGAATGTCCTGGTCATCGGCCACGTGGGTGAAGGCGTCCTCGGCCGGCTCGGCCCGGCCCTCGCGCCACCTAATGAGCGTCGGCATAGACGGCCTCCTTGAAGGGCGTGACCCCGGTGCGCCGGAAGGTGTCGAGGAAGCGCTCGCCGTCCTTCCGCTCGCGCAGATAGACGTCCACGAGGGTGTCCACCGCATCGGCGACGCGGTCGTAGGGCAGCGCCGGCCCGAGGATGGTCCCGAGCGAGGCGTCCTCCGCCCCCGAGCCGCCGAGCGTGAGCTGGTAGAACTCCTCGCCCTTCTTATCGACGCCCAGGATGCCGATGTGGCCCACGTGGTGGTGGCCGCAGGCGTTGATGCAGCCGCTGATCTTGATCTTCAGCTCGCCGATCAGCTCGGCCCGTTCGGCGTCGCGGAACTTCTCGGCGATGTTCTGGGCCACCGGGATGGCCCGGGCGTTGGCGAGCGCGCAGTAGTCCAGCCCCGGGCAGGCGATGATGTCCGAGACGAGGTTGATGTTCGGCGTCGCCAGCCCCGCGGCGTCCAGCGCCGCCCAGACGGCCGGAACGTCGTCCAGCTTCACGTGCGGCAGGACCAGGTTCTGCTCGTGGGTCACGCGGATGTCGCCCTGGCCGTAGCGCTCGGCGAGGTCGGCGACCACGTCCATCTGGTCGGCGGTGGCGTCGCCGGGGGTCTCGCCGATGGCCTTCAGGCTGATCTCGACGATGCCGTAGCCGGGCTTCTTGTGCGGCTTGACGTTGTTGCGCAGGAAACGGGCGAAGGCGCGGTCCGAAGCCTTGGCCGCCTCCAGCGCCTCGGACTGCGCCGGCAGCACCTCGAAACCCTTGGGCGCGAAGGCGCCGCGGATGCGGGCGAGCTCGGTGTCGGGCAGGTCGACGTCCTCGCCGATCTTGGCCCATTCGGCCTCGACCTGGCGGGTGAACTCCTCGACCCCGAGAGCCGCCACCAGGATCTTGATGCGCGCCTTGTAGATGTTGTCCCGCCGTCCGTGGCGGTTGTAGACGCGCAGGATCGCCTCCAGGTAGCTCATCAGCCGGTTGGCCGGCAGGAACTCCCGGATGGTCGGGCCGATGTGCGGAGTGCGGCCCATGCCGCCGCCGACGATCACCTCGAAGCCCAGGGCGCCGTCGCGGGCGCGCTTCAGGACGAGGCCGATGTCATGGACGCGGGCCGCCGTGCGGTCCTTCGGCGCCGCGGTGACCGCGATCTTGAACTTGCGCGGCAGGAACGAGAACTCGGGGTGGAAGGTCGACCACTGGCGCATCGCCTCGGCCCACACCCGCGGGTCGTCCAGCTCCTCGGCCGTCGCCCCGGCGTAGGGGTCGGCGGTCACGTTGCGGATGCAGTTCCCGCTGGTCTGGATGGCGTGCATGTCCACGCTGGCCAGGTGGTCCAGGATGTCGGGGGCGTCGCGCAGCTTGATCCAGTGGAACTGGAGGTTGGTCCGCGTCGTGAAGTGGCCGTAGCCGCGGTCGTAGGTCCGCGCGATCCAGGCCAGCTTGCGCATCTGGGCCGGGTTCAGCGAGCCGTAGGGGATGGCGATCCGCAGCATGTAGGCGTGGAGCTGCAGGTAGAGGCCGTTCATCAGCCTGAGGGGCTTGAACTGATCCTCGGTCAGGTCGCCCGAGAGGCGCCGGGCCACCTGGGCGCGGAACTCCGCGGCCCGGTCGGCGACCATCTCCCTGTCGATCGTGTCGTAGCGGTACATGGGACTACTTCCGCTTGATCAGGTTGACGCGGCCGGTGGAGCGCGCCGCGCCCGAGGCCTGCTGGAGCGCGGCGATCGTGGAGCCCCCCTCGGCCTGCTTGCCGTGTTGCAGGTGGTTGGTGGGACCCAGCGCCCGGATGCGCTCGCGGTAGGACACCGGCGCCCAGATCCCGTCCCCCTCGGTCAGGTCGATCAGGTAGGCGTCGACCACCACCGTCGGCTGGCTCTTGGCCTGGCCCTCGGCGTCCAGGGCGGCCTCTTCGTCGCCGAACAGCTCGGCGTCGGCGAAGCGCTCGACCCATTGGCCGGCCTTCCAGAACACCACCTCGCCGTCGCTCAGGCGGTTCGCGGTCAGGGCCTTCACGCGCGCGCCTTCCGGATGAGGGTTTCGATCTGCGGCCGGCCCTCGCCCGCCCCCGCCTCGACGTGGGCCAGCGCCATGGCCTCGCCCACGATCAGCAGCGCCGGGCCGCGCAGCGCCGCGGCGGCTTCGGCCAGGCCCGACAGGGTGGTCGCGACCCGCCGCTCGTCGGCGCGGCTGGCGTTCTCGACGATGAGGGCCGGCGTCGCGCCGTCACGGCCCGCGCCCAGCAGGCGTCCGGCGATGGCGGCGGCCTGCGACAGGCCCATGTAGATGACGACCGTCTGGTTGGCCTTGGCCAGGCTCTCCCAGTCCAGGTCCGGTTCGGCGCCCTGCGCCGCGTGGCCGGTGACGAAGGTGACCGCCTGGGCCGAACCGCGATGGGTCAGCGGCGCGCCGGCGGAGGCGCCGGCCGCCAGGGCCGCGGTCACGCCCGGGACCACCTGACATTCGACGCCGGCCTCGCGGCAGGCTTCCAGCTCCTCGCCGCCCCGGCCGAAGATGAAGGGATCGCCCCCCTTCAGCCGGACGACCGTCAGGCCCTCCAGGGCGAAGGCGGTCAGCATCCGGTTGATCTCGTCCTGGCTGTAGGAGTGGCGCGACTTGCGCTTGGCGACCGAAATCCGCCGCGCGGCTTCGGGCGCCAGGTCCAGGATCTCGTCCGACACCAGCCCGTCATGGACCACCACGTCGGCGCCCTGCAGCACCTTCAGCGCCTTGATCGTCAGCAGGTCCGGATCGCCCGGACCCGCGCCCACGAGCCAAACCTTGCCGACTTGGCCGCCGCGGGCTTTTCCGTCCAGCACCAGCAGCCGGTCGGCGCGCCTTCCTATGGGATCTCGCTGGGCCATATTTTAGCTTCTCTAAAAGCGCTGTACTGTGGAATCAGGACGGGACGGACTTGCGCCCGTCCCGCCGACCGTCCGCCAGCGAAAAGGGCCGATACACCAGCGGACGCTTGCAATAAGGGTCCCGGACGCCCAATTCGCAACCCAAGGACTTCTGCCGGGGCTGTCAGACTTTCTATGGAACGAAACATCCAGCGACGCCGGCTGCCGCCGCTCAACGCCCTCCGCGCTTTCGAGGCGGCCGCGCGCCACCTGAACTTCAGCCGCGCCGCCGACGAGCTGTCGGTGACGCCCGGCGCGGTCTCCCAGCAGATCCAGAACCTCGAGGACTATGTCGGCGCAGCCCTGTTCAAGCGCACGCCCAAGGGCCTCCTGCTGACCGACGCGGCCCAGACGGCCCTGCCCGCCCTGCGCGAGGCCTTCGACCGCCTGGCGGAGGCGGCCTCCCTGCTCACCGCCGCCGTGGATGGCCGGCGCCTCACCATCACCGCCGCCCCGTCGTTCGCGGCCAAGTGGCTTGTCCCCAGGCTCGGCGCCTTCGAGCGCGCGCATCCCCAGGTGGACGTGTGGCTGTCGGCCGGCATGGAGCTGGTGGACCTCACCGCCGGCGAGGTGGACATCGCCATCCGCTACGGCGCCGGGCGCTATCCGGGCCTGGAGGTCACCCGCCTGATGAGCGAGACGGTGATCCCCGTGGTCAGTCCCGAGCTGCTCGCCCAGCAGCCCCTGGAAACGCCCGAGGATCTGGCCAACCACGTCCTGCTTCACGACGGCTCGCCCGATCCGGACGATTCCTGCCCGGACTGGTCCATGTGGCTGGCCGCGCGCGGCCTGCGCGGCATCGACGGCCAGCGGGGTCCGCGCTTCAACCAGTCCAGCCTGGTGATCGAGGCCGCCGCCAACGGCCGGGGCGTGGCTCTGGCCAAGCGGGCCCTGGCCCAGGCCGATCTCGAAGCAGGTCGTCTCGTGGCGCCTTTGCAGATCGCCACCGCCGTCGACTTCGCCTATTACCTCGTCCACCCAAAGGCCAAAGGCCGGCTGCCGCAGGTGAAAGCCTTCATCGGCTGGATCGAAGCGGAGGCCCTGGCGCACGAAGAGGCGCTCAGGGCCATCGACAACGGCGCCGGCATCTGACGATCAGACGAGTAGGATGACGCTAATCACCGAAGACCGGCCGGCGCCCGCCGCCTGCACCACCATGGCTGAAGTGCGCCAGGGCGTGGACGCCCTCGACCGCCAGCTCGTGGCCCTGCTGGCCGAGCGCCAGCGCTACATGGACGCCGCCGCCCGCATCAAGCAGGACCGGGAAACGGTCCGCGACAACGCCCGCGTCGAGGACGTGGTCGCCAAGGTCAAGGCCGAGGCCCGCAAGGCCGGCCTTTCGGAGGCCATCGCGGAGCCGGTCTGGCGCACCCTGATCGAAGGCTGCATCGCCTACGAGTTCGAGGTCTGGGACCGGCTCCGCAGCTAGGCCGCTACGCGGCTTCCGCCGGCGCCACCGCGCCCGCGAGGAAATCCAGCTTGCCCAGCGGCACGCCTTCCTTTCGCAGGAGGGCGTAGGTCGTCGTCACGTGGAAGAAGAAGTTCGGCAGGGAGAACTTCAGCAGGAAGTCGCGGCCGGTGAAGGTCAGCGTCCGGCCCGGCAGCGGCAGCTCGATCGTGGCGTCCTCGCGCCCGTTCACCTGCTCGGGCTTGATGGTTTCCAGGAAGGCGATGGTCTTGGCGATCCGCGCCCGCAGCTCGGGGAAGGTCTCCTCCACGTCCGGGAAGCTGGGCGGCGTGACTCCCGCCAGCCGCGCGGCCCCGCCCTTGGCGGCGTCGCTGGCGATGTGGATCTGGCGGTTCAGCGGATGCATGTCGTCGATCAGGCGGACGCCGGAATAGCCGTCAGGGTCCTTCTCCTGCCCCTTGGCGTGCGCCTCGGCCTTGTCGAGGAAGGCCTGCAGGTTCCGGAGCATCTGCAGGTAGACGGGGATCGAAGCTTCATAGAGCGAAAGCGACACGTGGCGTTCTCCGCGGCCAAGGTTGAAGCCGGGGACATAGGGAGCGCCGGGGCGAGCCGCTAGCCGCCGCCGATGCGGGAAAGATAACCCTCGACCTCGGCCATGGCTTCCGCCAGCTCGGCCTTCACCAGGGGAAGAACCGCAGGCCCGATGTTCTCGGCCCGCTCGGCCGCCTCGCCCAGGGCGCGCGCGCCGACCGCTCGGGCCGACCCCTTGATGGTGTGCGCGAGATCGCGCCAATCGGCGCGCGGATCGGCCAGCGAGTCAGCCCACAGCTGGGCCTGGTCGCGGAAGACGGTCAGCACCTCGGCGACCACCTGCATGTCGCCGGCGCAGAAGGTTTCGAGGTACTCGAAATCCACGACTCCGCGGGCCTCGCTCGCCTGCGTCACACCCCAGCTCCTCATTCGCCTTGCCAACGCCGCGAATATGCGTATTTTCCGCGCCCTCGCCGCCGGCCCTCTCGGGAGCCGGAGCCGGGACGGGTGTATAGCTCAGTTGGTAGAGCAGCTGACTCTTAATCAGCGGGTCCAAGGTTCGAATCCTTGTACACCCACCACTTCCTCCAGACAGATTGAAGCCGCCAGGCGTCCCCTCCGGGGCGCTGCCGAGCCCATGCGGGAAGGCCGCCGGATCGCTCCGGCGGCCCCGCCGCGCGGGCCGGCGTGCTCTTGCGAGCCTCTCCGGGGCCGGCCGTGCGTCAGCTAGGTCAGCGCCGCTCCGGCGGCGTCGCGGCGTTGCCTGAGGCAGAGCCCTGGGCCGAGAGGCCCGCGCCCACGCCCGTCGACGGGGAGGCGTTGGCGCCGCCCTGGACCGAAACGCCGCCAGAAGCGCTGGCCGGACCGGCGTCGACGCCGGCCTGGCCGTTCACGCCGGCCGCGGCGCCCAGGTTGGGCGTCTCGACCTGACCGAGCGACCGGCTCGCGGCCTCCTGGCCCTGGGTGGAGGCGGAGCGCGCCCGATCGAGACCCGTTTCGGCCGCCCCCTTGGCCGTATGCGCGGCGGCCCGTCCGGTCCGCAGGCCGGTGTCGGCCGCGCCGCGCGCGGTGCGGCCCGCGGTTTGGCCGGTCGCCCTTGCGGCGTCGCCGACGCGCGAGCCCAGGGCGCCCGCGTCGGCGCCGAGACCGGCCGATCCGGACACCTGCCCGCCCAGCGAGCCGGCGGCGCCGCCCAGGGCTCCGCCCACGCCGCCCGTCAGGCCGCCTCCGCCCGCGGCGGAGCCGCCCAGGACCTGGGCGTCGGCCATGCCCGCGAACGTCAGGCCGGCGCCGAGAGCGAGCGCCGTCAGGATGGTGGTCTTCTGCATCTTTGGTTCTCCTCTAGAGACCCGCCCTCCGGGATATCCATCGAACAGGGTGTTTGGTTTCATGGGAGGCCCAGAAAATTTCCGGCCGGGACGCATTTCCGGGCGGTGTGCTAGGGGCTAGGCCCCTGGATCGCCCATGCGCACGACTCGCCGCCCCTCCCGCCTGACCGGACCGCCCCGATGACCGCCGAAACCGCTCGTGACGGCGTCGGCGTCATCGTGCGCCGCGTGGTGGCCAACGCCGGCATGCTGCTGGGCGGCCGCTCGGTGAACGCCCTGCTGGGACTGGGCTACATGGCCATCGCCGGCCGCGCGCTGGGCGCCGCCGACCTCGGCGTGCTGGTGCTGATCCATGCCTTCGCCCAGTTCCTGGGAGACGTGGTCAAGTTCCAGTCCTGGCAGACCGTGATCCACTACGGCGCCCGCCCGCTGGCCGAAGGGCGCGCCACGGATTTCCAGCGCATGCTGCGCTTCACCGTCCTCCTCGACGTGGGCAGCACCCTGGTGGGCGTAGCGGTCGGCATGGGCGGAGCCTTCCTGTTCGCGGACCGGCTGGGCTTCGGCCAGGCCCACGCGCCCGCCGCGGCGCTCTACATGCTGAGCGTCATCTTCCTCGTCTCGGCCACGCCGCTTGGCCTGCATCGCTTGTTCGACCGGTTCGACGTGCTCGCCCGCCAGACCGCCCTCGTGGCGCTGGTCCGGCTGGCCGGAAGCGCCGCCGCCTGGGCGCTGGACGGGGGCGTGGAGGCCTTCCTGCTCGCCTGGGCCGCGGGAACCCTCGCGGGTTGGATCTATCTTGTGGGCGCCGCCCTTTCCGAGCTGAACCGCCGGAAATTACTGGCCGGCTTCTCTTGGCGCGGACCGCTGACCGAGGGCCTGCCTGGCGTCTGGCGCTTCGCCTGGAACACCAACCTGTCCTCGACCCTCGACGTGGCCTTCACGCACGTCGCCACGCTGGTGGTGGGCGCCCTTGTCGGCCCAGCCCAGGCCGCCTTCTGGCGCGTCGGCCGCCAGATCGCCGACGCCATCGCCAAGCCCGCCAAGCTGCTCACGCCCGCGCTCTATCCCGAGCTCGCCCGGCTGCGGGCGGACGACCGACATGACGCCATGTGGCGGCTGGCCCGCCAGGTCGGCCTGCTGGCCGGCGCCGTGGGCGCGGTCCTGCTCGCCGTCGCCCTGTTCGCGGGCGGCCCCCTGCTGACGCTCGTCATGGGCAAGGCCTTCGCGCCCGCGGCCGGCGTCATGAGCTGGCAGGTGGGCGCGGCGGTCATCGGCATACTCTCCCTGCCGCTCGAGCCGATGCTGATTTCGCTGGGCAAACCGGGCCTGGCCGTGCGGGTGCGACTGGGGGTCAGCGCCGCCTTCCTTGTCGCACTCCCCTTCCTCGTGGACGCTTTCGGAATTACAGGAGCCGGCGCAGGCCTTGTGGTCGCAGCGGGCGCGCTTGCCCTGGGCCTGCTGTGGTTCATCCTGCGCGAAAGCGGGAGTCGGCGGGGCGGGACGCCGCCCGCGTCCGAATCCGAAGAGACTCTGAAAGGCGAAGTTTGACTCCGACACCGACTGCTCCGGACCGGCCGTTCCGCCTGGGCGGCTTCGCCACGCTGACCGAGGCGCTGGACTTCGCCGCCGGCGGTCCAACCGGCGTCAACCTCTATGGTCTGCGCGGCGAGCTGATCCTCGCCCTGCCCTACGCCGAGCTGCGCGAGCGTGCGCGGGCCCTCGCCGCGCGCCTCCTGGCCGCCGGGCTGAAGCCGCTGGACCGGGTGGGACTGGTCGCCGAGACCGACACTGACTTCGTCGTCGCCTTCTTCGCCTGCCAGTACGCCCGCCTGACGCCGGCGCCGCTGCCACTGCCCGCCCCGCTGGGCGGCAAGGACGCCTATGTCGAGCAGATCGGCCGGATGCTGGCCTCGGCCCAGGCCGCCGCCGTCTTCGGGCCCGAGGCTCTGATCCCCTGGCTGCAGGACGCCGCCCAGGCCGCGGGCGCGGGCCTCGCCGCGCGCGTCCAGGACCTGCCCGAGGCCCCCGCAGCCGACCTGCCCGCGCCGACGCCGGACGATCCCTGCTACGTACAGTTCTCCTCGGGCAGCACGCGCCATCCGACCGGCGTGCTCTGTACCCACCGCGCCCTGATGGCCAACACGCTGGCCATCACCCGCGACGGCCTGAAGGTGGTCCCCGGCGACCGGGCGCTGTCTTGGCTGCCGCTCTACCACGACATGGGCCTGGTGGGCTTCCTGCTGTCGCCGCTGGCCAGCCAGATGACCGTGGACCTGCTGCCCACGGGCGCCTTCGTGCGCCGCCCGCTGATGTGGCTGGACCTGATCTCGAAGAACAAGGCGACCATCTCCTACAGCCCCACCTTCGGCTACGAGCTCTGCGCCCGGCGCGGCGACGGCTCGCGCGAGGGGCTGGACCTGTCGGCGTGGCGCAGCGCCGGCTGCGGCGGCGACATGGTGCGCCCCGGCCCGCTCCTGGCCTTCGCCGAGCGGTTCGCGTCGGCGGGCTTCAGCGACAAGGCCTTCGTCGCCAGCTACGGCATGGCCGAAGCCACCCTGGCCCTGTCCATGGCGCCGTTGGGCCAGGGGCTGCGGTTCGAAACGGTCGACGTCGACCGGATGGAGCGCGAGGGGGTCGTCGTTCCCGGCTCCGGCGCCCGCAGCCGGGCCTTCGTGCGTTGCGGCCCCGTCCTGCCGAACCACGAGCTGGAGGTCCGCGACGAGGCGGGCAAGCCCCTCCCCGAACTGAAGGTCGGCCGGATCTTCGTGCGCGGTCCCAGCCTGATGCGCGGCTATTTCGGCGAGCCCGAGGCCTCGGCCAAGGTGCTGGACTCCGACGGCTGGCTCGACACCGGCGACCTCGGCTTCCTGATCGAGGGCGAGGTCGTCCCGACCGGCCGCGCCAAGGACCTGATCCTCCTGAACGGCCGCAACGTGTGGCCGCAGGATCTGGAGTGGACGGCCGAGTCCGAGATCGAAAAGCTGCGCAGCGGCGACGTCGCGGCCTTCTCGGTCGATCGCGCCGAGGGCGAGCAGCTGGTCGTCCTGGTGCAGGCCCGCACCAGCGATCCCGAGGTCCGGCGGGCCCTCGTCGACGACGTCGCGGCCCTGCTGCGCGCCCGCCACGGCGTCGAGGCGCAGGTCGAGCTGGTCGGCGCGCACGCCCTGCCGCAGACCTCGTCCGGCAAGCTCAGCCGCTCCAAGGCCCGCGCGCTCTACATGGCGGGCGCCTTCAAGGCGGAGGCCGCCGCCTGACGCGGATCGCCGCCGTCACCGGCGCCACCGGCTTCCTCGGCCGCCGGCTGGTCCGGGCGCTGGCCGACGATGGCTGGCATGTCCGTGTCCTCGCCCGGCGGGACCCTATCGATCCGCTCTGGCGGGCGTTGGAGCCGGAGGTCGTGCTGGGCGACCTCGCCGACGACGCGGCCCTGGCCCGGCTAGCCCGCGGCGCTGACGTCCTCGTCCACGCCGCCGCGTTGGTGAAGGCCTCGGGCCGGACCGACTTCGAGGCCGTGAACCGCGAAGGCGCGCGGCGCGTCGCCCACGCGGCCGCCGGCGCGCCCCATGTGGTGCTGGTGTCGAGCCTCGCGGCCCGCGAGCCGAGGCTCTCCCACTACGCCGCCAGCAAGCGCGCCGCCGAGGACGCCATGACCGAGGCGCTGGGCCCGCGACTCACCGTCGCCCGCCCGCCGGCCATCTATGGCCCGGGCGACCGCGAGATGCTGCCGGTGTTCCAGGCGGCCCAGGCGAGCCCCCTCCTGCCCGTGCCCAGCGAGACCGCGCGCATCGGCATGATCCACGTGGACGACGCGGCCCGGCAAATCGCCGCCCTGGCCGCCGGCGGCCAGGCGGGCCGCACCGTGGCCCTCAGCGACGATCGGCCCGAGGGCCATAGCTGGCGCGAGCTGATGAGCGCCGCCGCTCGCGCCTGCGGCCGGACGCCCCGCCTGGCGCCGGTTCCACAGGCGCTGATCCACGCCATCGGAATCACAAATGATTTCAGGGCCATGCTCGGAGCTTCACCGATGCTGACCTCGGGCAAGGCGCGGGAACTGCTGCATCCGGACTGGTCCATAGCGCCCGAGGAGCGCGCCGCGGGCCTGCCGCCGCCGATCCACGCCCTGGCGGGCGGATTCGAGGACACCGTGGCCTGGTACAGGCGCGCGGGGTGGATGAAACATTAGCTGCGGATTTGTGACGCGTCGCCGCCGGAAAGGTGGAAATCCTGAGCGGACATGCTTAGGTACCGGCGCTGCGCAAGCACTGTGAGCCACTGGGGGCGTACGAAATGGTGGAGCTCGCGACGGATCTTACCGTTCGCGAAGTCGCGAAAGCGGCCGAGACGGTTCTCGGCCGCCCCGTCAACGTGACCGCCGAAACGGACATCGCCCGGGACCTCGCCGTCGACTCGCTTGCGCTCATGAACATCGTCATGGAGCTTGAGGATCGATTCGACCTTTCGATCCCTCTCGACCGGCTGGCGACGGTCCAGACCGTCGGCGACCTCTCCGAACTGATCAACACCCTGCGGATGAAGGCTTAAGGATGGGGCTTCTCGACAAGCACCTGGGGTATCGCGCCCCCCTGGAGGGCATCCGCGCTGTGGGCGCCGATCCGTCCAACGTGCGGTTCGACGCCGTGCTCTCCCCGACCGAGGGCATGCTGGACGGCCGGCGGGTCATCCTGCTCGGCACCAACAACTACCTGGGCCTGACGTTCGACCCGGCGTGCATCGAGGCTTCGGCCGCGGCGGTGCGCGAGTGGGGCACGGGCACCACCGGCTCGCGGTTCGCCAACGGCACCTTCAGCGGCCACACGGCGCTGGAGCAGGCGCTGGCCAAGTTCTACGGCCGCAAGCACGCCATGGTCTTCACGACCGGCTATCAGGCCAACCTGGGCTCGATCTCGGGCCTCGTCGGCCGGGGCGACCACCTGATCCTGGACGCCGACAGCCACGCCTCGATCTATGACGCGGCCAAGCTCTCGGGCGCCGAGGTCATCCGCTTCCGTCACAACGACCCCGACGACCTGCACAAGCGCCTGCGGCGTCTGGGCGACGCGCCCGGCGGCCGCCTGATCGTGGTCGAGGGCATCTATTCGATGATCGGCGACGTGGCGCCTCTGAAGGAGTTCGCCGAGGTCAAGCGCGAGATGGGCGGCTACCTGCTGGTGGACGAGGCCCACTCGATGGGCGTCCTGGGCGAGACAGGCCGGGGTCTGGCCGAGGCGGCCGGCGTCGAGGCCGACGTCGACTTCATCGTCGGCACCTTCTCCAAGAGCCTGGGCTCGGTGGGCGGCTTCCTCGTGTCGAACGAGGAGAACTTCGACCTGCTGCGCATCGTCAGCCGGCCCTACATGTTCACCGCCTCGCTGCCGCCGGCGGTGATCGCCTCGACCCTGACGGCCCTCAAGCGCCTGCAGGACGAGCCGAGCCTCCGCACGCGCCTGTCGGCCAACGCCGACCGGCTCTTCGAGGGCCTGCGCGACATGGGCTATGCCGTGGGCCCCCACGCGAGCCCGATCACCGCCGTGGAGATGCCGGACCAGGCGACGGCCGTGGCCATGTGGAACGCCCTCCTCCAGAACGGCGTCTACCTGAACCTCGCCATCCCGCCGGCCACGCCCGAGAACAAGTCGCTGCTGCGTTCCAGCGTCAGCGCCGCCCACACCCCCGAGCAGATCGACGCCGTCCTGGGCGTCTTCCAGCAGCTCGGCCGGGAATTCGGCCTGCTGCCGGGCGCCCGCCGCGCCACCGCCTAGCGTTTCGAAGCGCGGCGCTCCCGGCTCAACCGCCACAGCACGCCGGGCGCCGCCAGGATCGGATGGCGCTCGCGGAACGGCGTGACCTCGAGGGCCACGCCGGTGTGCTTCTCGATCTTGTAGGCCGCATAGCGCGCCGCGCCCTCGAAGGTGAAGGCCGCCTTGGCCAGCCTCGCCAGGTTCAGCGGCTTGCCGAGCGCCGCGCGCAGGCCCCAGCGCGGCAGACCGCGCTTCGCTGGCGCGAGCTTTCCGCCCTCCTCCCGGAACGCCACCCCCGCGGCGGCCCAGGCCAGCGGCAGCAGCCTCGCGAAACGCCCCGTGTAGGAGCCCAGCACCGTGTCCGCCCGGTCGGGGCTCTCCACCCGGAATTCGGCGGCGTAGGTCTTGCGGAAGAGCGCCGTCCAGAACGCCTCGGGCGGGCCGCGCTCCGGCCCAAGGGCCGCGGCGTAGCGCGAGGCCGTGCGCACCGCGGCGGCCACGGCTTCGACGACCGGAGCCTCGTCGCCCGCGCTCCAGGCGATGGCGGCCGGCTGCACGAAGCGGGTCCAGACGGTGGTGTCCAGCGTCCGCCCCTCGGCGGCGCGGCGGAACACGTCCAGAGGCAGGGTGGCGACCTTGGCCTGCAGGCGCACGCCGCCCGTCTCGAACTCGTGGTAGCTCACCTCGGGCCACAGCACCCGCTCGACCAGCCCGTGGAAACCCGACCGGTGCGGCCCCCTGGTCAGCACGTAGAAGTCCAGCAGGCCGGAAAGGTCGCCCGTGCGCAGCGTCGAGCCGTAGTAGAGCACGGCGGCGTCGCGCGCGGGATCGGCCAGGTGCGCGGCCAGGGCCCGGACCGCCTCGGGAAGCGGCCGCGCCAGCTCTTCGGCGACCAGGTCCCGCAGGCCCAGGGTCACGTGACCACGAACTCGATGTCGGGCCCCTGCCGCACGATCAGGTCGCCGCCGGGATAGATCTCGCCGTCGAGGCTGAAATTCCCCTCGAACGACAGGGCCAGGTCCGCGAGGTCGCGCCGCCGGTAGCCGGCGCGCTCCAGCCACGGCGCCCGGGAGCCCGAGAGGATGGCCGGGGCCGCGAAGGGCAGCTTGCGCGGCGGCGCCTCGACCGCCAGCGCCTTCAGCCCCTCGTGCGGCGGCCCGAACAGCTTCAGCCCCAGGGGAAACCGCTTGAGCGTCGCCGCCAGGACCAGGAACCAGTCCCGGGTCTCGGCTGGGCCTGCGCCCAGGGTGAGCGTGGCGGGCTCGCCCCGCCGCCAGGGGTCGTCGGGCCCGCCCGCCAGGGTCCGGGCGGCGGCCCCCAGGATGGTCATCACGATGGCCGCGTTGTCGAAGAAGCCCAGGCCATGGGTCTCCTGCGCCAGCTCCGTGCCCCGCACGAAGGCGCCCATGCCGAACAGGAAGCCGCGGTGTTCAGGCGTCTCCTGCCCCGGCCGGATGACTTCCAGGCAGGCGCGGACCTTGCGCTTGGCGGGGTCGCGGGCGGCCGCCAGCATGGCCCGGACCGGGGTCTCCAGCGGCACCCCGAGATCGAGGGCCAGCGCATTGGTCTTGCCGTTGGGGATCACGCCGAAGGTCGGCAGCTTGTCCCCGTAGGCCCTGGAGGCCCGGGTGAGCACGTCGCGCACGGTGCCGTCGCCGCCGTCGATCACCACGAGGTCCACGCCGGACTGGGCGAACCAGGCCAGGGCCTCGTACAGGTCGTCGGGCTGGTCGGGCACCACCTCGAGCACGCCGGGCGGCGCGTCGGCGGGCGCCGCCGCCTGGTTGCGGTGGCTCTTCAGGTTTCGGATGACGCCGGCGCGGATCAACGCGAGAGCCAGGACACGACCTGGCCCTTCGGCATGGCCATGGCCTGCAGCACCTGGACGAGGTGCACAACGAGGCAGATCGCCGTCCAGACGCCGACCAGGAAGAGGCCCACGCCCGGCTGGCCGACCAGCCAGGCCAGCGTCAGCACGATCATGTTGGGGTTCCGCCGCGCCGTGATCAGCCGGAAGAAGCTGTCGAACGGGCGCCAGGAATGCACGTGGAAACGGAAGAGGCGCATGAAGGCGCCCTCCTCCACCCGCTGAAGCACATAGCCGGCCAGGATCACGCCCAGCGTGAGCTCGGGATAGGGCGGCGGCAGGCCGACCTTGAAGCAGCCCACGTACCAGGCCCACCACCAGAACGGCGGGTGGATCAGGTCGATGCCGTGGTCGAAGACGTTGCCCCACTTCGAGGAGGTCATCGTCGTCCGGGCGAGCTTGCCGTCCACGGTGTCCAGGAAGGTCATGATCCAGCCGGCCAGGAGGCCCCAGCCGAACTCCCCGATCCAGAACAGCCAGAAGGCCACGAGGACCAGCAGGAAGCCCGCGAAGGTCACCATGTTGGGCGTCAGCTTCGCCTCGGCGCACCACCGGGTGACGATCCGCGCCGGGACCGGCCAGACGTACTTGGTGACGATGTCGGTGACGCCCTTGTACGAGCCGGCGAAGGTCCGGGCCTCGATCTCGCGGACGTTGTCGGCGGTGAGCCTCGCCAGCACCGGCGCCTCGCGCTTGCGCAGCGCCTCGTTGTAGGCGAGCTCGGCCGGGGAGAGCTGGGCCAGCCCCTCGGGCGCCCGGCCGGCCAGGAGGTCGGCGGCGGCCGCCTCGGCGTCCTCCGAAGCCACATGGGCGGCCACGGCGCGGCCGTCGTCGCCCACCAGCACCGAGCCCGGCCGCTTGGCCAGCGTCTTGATCAGTCCCTCGTCATAGACCCAGTCGCCCAGGGTCAGGACCACCGTCCGGCCCGGCGGCACATAGTCGCTCTCGCCGACCTCGACGCCGGCGCGCACATAGATCCGGCGCAGCCGCTCGCGCGCGGTCATGCCCCACAGGCGCACCTCGCCCGAGCCCAGCGTCACGCCCAGCGGCGCGGTCCTGTCGTCTGCAGCCGTCAAAACTCTCGTGCGCCTCTCACGCAAATCGTCGGAACCTGATACCCACGCCAGGCGCCCCTTGGATAGAACGCGGCCCCGAATTGTCCACCTTCCGCCTCGCGCACCTGTCGGACCCGCACCTCACGCCGCCGGTCCTGCCCTTCCGTTGGCGCGACCTGGCGTCGAAACGGCTGCTGAGCCGTTTCGCCTGGCGTCGCAAGCGGCATCGGCACAGCCCCGAGGTCCTGGCCGCGATCGCCGCCGACGTGCGCGACAGCGCGCCCGACCACATCGTGATAACCGGCGATCTCACCAATTTCGCGACACCCGAGGAATTCGACGCCGCCGCCGCCTGGCTGCGCGGCCTGGGCGACCCCGCCACGATCACCGTCAGCCCCGGGAATCACGACGCCCTGGTGTCCCACGCCACGCCCGACCGTTTCGCGCCCTGGCGGCCCTGGCTTGGGGACGCCCCCTACGAGGGCTTTCCGCAGCTTCGGGTCCGCGGCCCCGTGGCCATCCTGAACCTGTGCTCGGCCGTCCCCACCGCCCCGCACCTGGCGCAAGGGACGCTCGGCGCCGACCAGCTGGAGCGTCTCGCGGCGCTGCTGCGGGAGACCAAGGCCGAGGGGCTCTATCGTGTCCTGCTGGTCCACCACCCGGTCGCGGCCGGAACGGTGTCCCGGCGCAAGTCCCTGACCGACGCCGCCGAACTCCGCCGGGTGCTGGCGGAGGCGGGCGCCGAACTCGTGCTGCACGGCCACGCGCACGAGCCGCTGCTGCATCGGGTGAAGGGGCCCGGCGGCCCAATTCCCGTGCTGGGCGTCCCCTCGGCCTCGACGCCGCACGGCCATCACGACCCGGCCGCGCGCTGGCACGCCATCGAGATCGCCCGCAAGGCCGGCGGATTCCGCACCCGGATCGTCGCACGCGGGGTGGGCCCTGACCGACGGATCGAACCCCTCGGCGCCTATGCGCTTCCCGCCTGAACCGCCGTTCGCCCTTTTATGGACGTGACGGGCTCCCTATGATCTCTCGCGGCCCCGCCGCTCATCTGGCATGCACGCGCCCGAGACGAATCCCGCTGTGACGAATCCCACCGCCCGAAAATTCGGCTATCCGCGCACCCTGGTCGCGGAGACCGACCGCTGGCTCGTCCTGGTGCGGCCGCAGCAGCCGACGTTCGGCGCGCTGGTGCTGGTCTGCAAGGAGGCGGCCGAGGCCTTCTCGGACCTGAGCCCCGAGGCGTTCGCCGACCTCAAGGTCGCCGTCGGCGGGATCGAGGCCCTGCTGTCCGCGGCCGTCGGCTACCAGCGGATCAACTATCTGATGCTGATGATGGTGGACAAGGACGTCCACTTCCACGTCCTGCCGCGCTACGAAGGCGCCCGCGAGCACGCAGGCAGGACCTTCGCCGACGCCGGCTGGCCGGGCCCGCCGCAGCTTTCCGCCCACGTCGCGCTGGACGAGGACGCGGCCGCCGCGCTGGCCGCCGACTTCGCCGCCCGTTGGCGGTCGTGACACGCCGCGTACCGGGGGAAACGTGAGCCTCATCGACCGCTATCTCCTCCGGATGGCCTTCTGGCCCATGATCGCGGCGACCGGCGTCACCCTGGTAGCCCTGCTGCTCGAGCGCATCCTGCGCCTGCTCGACCTCCTGTCGGGCAGCAGCGACCGGTTCGGCTTCGTGGCCCAGCTCGCGGTCAACCTCGTCCCGCACTACATCGGCCTGACCCTGCCGGCGGCGTTCTTCATCGCCCTCGTCATCGTGGTGAACCGGATGAACCAGGCGTCCGAGGTCGACGCCCTGCTGGCCGCGGGCGTCTCGCTGACACGCATCGCCGCGCCCTATCTTTGCCTGGCGGCGGCCCTGAGCGTCGTCACCCTGATCGTGTTCGGCGCGCTCCAGCCCTACAGCCGCTACGCCTACCGCGCCGTCCTGCACGCGGCCCAGAACGCCGGCTGGAGCGGCGCGGTGCCCGAAGGCACGATCATCGAGCCCGACGACAACCTGACCATGACCACGGACGAGGCCGACGCGGCCGGCCAGCGGCTCACGCGCGTCTTCATCCGCCGCCTCACGCCCCAGGGGCGCGAGGAGGTCACCACCGCCGGCATGGCCGAACTCCGCCGCACGACGGACGGCAAGAACGTCACCTTGCACCTGCAGAACGGCCAGCAGCTCCGCTTCAACGCCCGCGGCGAGCCCGAGCTGCTCAGCTTCAAGGACTTCACCATGCAGCTCCCGCTCAAGGGCCCCGCGCGGCTGCTGCGCGCCCGTGGCGGCGACGAGCGCGAGCTGAACCTCTTCGAGCTCGCGGCCCAGGCGCGGAACCCGCATTCCGTGATCCCGCGCGAGACCCTGCTGGCCGAGCTCTACGGGCGACTGGCGCGGGCCCTGGCCCTGCCGCTCCTGCCCCTGCTCGCGGTGCCCCTTGGCCTCTCGGCAAAGCGCAGCGGCCGGGCGCCCGGCGTCATCGTGGGCGGCCTGCTGCTGCTCGCCTTCCACCACCTGATCCAACTCGGCCAGAGCTTCGCCCAGACCGGCCGCGCGCCGGCCGAGCTGAGCGTCGGCCTGCCCTTCCTGGGCTTCGCCGCCATCTGCTTCACGGTCTTCCTGACCAGCCGCAAGCGGCCGGGAGAGACGCCGATCGGCCGGCTGATGGAGCACCTCGCCAGCGTGGCCGCGCGCATCCGCGCCCGAATCCGCCCCGAACCCGAGGGGGCGACCGCGTGAAGCTGGCCACCTATCTCTTCAAACTGGTGGCCGGCCGCATCCTGGCGGCGCTGCTGGTGCTGGTCGGCATCCTCCAGATCCTCGACCTGCTGGACGTAACGACCGAGATCCTCGACCGCAAGCTGGGCTCCGCCGGAATCGCCTACTACGCCCTGCTGCGCCTGCCCCGGCTGATCGAGCAGTCGGCGCCGCTCGCGGTGCTGGCGGGCTCGCTCTTCGCCTTCGCCAAGCTGGCCCAGGAAAGCGCGGTGACGGCGCTGCGCTCCACCGGCGTCTCGGCCTATCGGATCACCGTCATGGCACTGCCGGCCGCGGCGGTCCTCGCCGCCGCCCAGCTGGTGATCGGCCTCTACATCGCCCCCAAGGCCGACGCGACCCTCAGCGCCTGGTGGCAGGCGAGCACGCCGCGCGCCGAGGTCAAGCCCGCCTCAAACCTCACCTTCCGCGTCGGCGACGAGATCGTCACCGCCAAGCCCAGCGACGACGGCCAACGCCTCACCGACGTGATCATCTACCGCCGTGACGCCGGCGGCCGGCTCGTCCAGCGCACGAGCGCCCAGGCCGCCGTCCATCAGGCCGACGGCTGGCGCCTCGAGAATCCTCGCTTCGAAGCGATCCAGCCGGGAGGCGTGAGCGCGGGCGCCGCCCGGACCATGATCTGGACCCAGAACATCCGCCCGGCCGACATCCAGGCGCTGCAGTCCAGCCAGGCCACCGTCACGCCGGCCGAGGCCCGCCGCGCGCTCCGGGGCGGCGTCTCGGTGCGGCCCAAGACCTTCTACGACACCCAGGTCCAGCGCGCCTGGGCGGGGCCCGCGGCGTGCCTCGTCATGCTGCTGCTGGCCGCGCCGGCGGCGCTGGCCAACTTCCGGGGCGGCAGCGCCACCCTGATCGCCCAATGCCTGGCGGCGGGCCTGCTGTTCCTGGTCTTCGACGGGGCCTTCACCGCCCTCGGCGAGAACGGCGCCGCGCCGGCCATCTTGGCGGCCTGGGCCGCGCCTGCGATCTTCGCGGCCCTGGGCGCCACCGCCCTGCTCTACCTGGAGGGCTGATGGCCTACGATCGTCCGGGCGCGGCCATCGAGATCGTCCCGGTCTCCACCCCGCGCGAGCTGGAGCGGTTCATCCGCCTGCCGATGCGTCTCGGGGCGGCCGACCCGAACTACATCGCCCCCCTGCTGCTGGAACGGCGCGAGGCGCTGCAGGCCAAGTCCAACCCCTTCTTCGACCATGCGGAGGTCCAGTTCTGGCTGGCGGTGAAGGACGGCCGCGACGTAGGCCGGATCAGCGCCCAGATCGACCACCTCAATCCCCAGACCAAGGAGGGTTATGGCAATTTCGGCCTGATCGCCGGCGAGGACGATCCCGAGGTGTTCGCCGCCCTGCTGGCCGAGGCCGAGGCGTGGCTGAAGGCCCGGGGCTGCCGCGCCGCGCTCGGGCCGATCAACCTGTCCACCAACGAGGAGGTGGGCCTGCTGGTCGAAGGTCACGACACGCCACCGATGTTCATGATGGGCCACGACGCGCCCTGGACCGGCGGCCGCATCGAGGCGCAGGGCTACGTCAAGGCGAAAGACCTCTTCGCCTACCAGTGCAGCGTCGCCGACGACCTGCCGGAGGCCATTCGCCGACGCATCCGCAAGGGCCCGGCCGAGGGCGTCACGCTGCGCATGCTCGACATGAAGCGCTTCGGCGAGGAGGTCCGCACCCTCACCGGCATCCTGAACGACGCCTGGTCCGGCAACTGGGGCTTCACACCCACGACCGAGGCCGAAACGAAGCAGCTCGCCACCGCGCTCAAGGCCGTCATCGACCCGCGCCTGACCTGGTTCGCCGAGATCGACGGCGAACCGGCGGGCTTCATGGTCCTGCTGCCCAACATCAACGAGGCGATCGCCGATCTGCACGGCAAGCTCCTGCCCTTCGGCTGGGCCAAGCTCCTCTGGCGGCTCAAGGTGAAGGGCCTGAAGACCGGCCGGGTGCCCCTGATGGGCGTGAAGCGCAAGTTCGCCGGCACGCACCGGGGCCAGCTCCTGCCGTTCCAGCTCATCGACGCCGTCGTCCAGGCGGCCCGCAGGCAGGGTTACCGGAGCTACGAGCTGTCGTGGATCCTCGAGGACAACCAGGCCATGCGGCGGATCTGCGAGGCCGGCGGAGCGCGGATCTACAAGACCTACCGCCTCTACGAGAAGGCCCTGGCGTGACCGGCTTTTCGGCGCTGATCCTGGCCGGGTCGCGCGGCGGCGCGGATCCCGTGGCCGACTACGCGGGCGTGCCCCACAAGGCGCTGATCGAGCTGGAGGGCCGTCCCCTGCTCACGCGGGTCGCGGAGGCCCTGCGGGCGGCGGGCGCGGGCCGCGTGGCCGTGTCCTGCGGCGACCCCGCCGTCCGCGACCTGGCTGGACGCCTCGGCCTGGAGGTGCTGGATGCGGCCGCAGGCCCCAGCCTGAGCGTCCAGCAGGGCGCCGAGGCCCTGGGCTTCCCCCTGCTGGTCACGACAGCGGACCATGCCCTGCTGCGCCCAGAGTGGATCACGCGCTTCCTCGCCGACCTGCCCGCGCAGGCCGAGATCGCGGCCATGGTCGCCCCCCGCGCCGCCGTCGAGGCCGCCGCGCCCGGAACGAAGCGGACCTATCTCAAGCTGTCGGACGGCGATTGGTCGGGCTGCAACCTGTTCTTCCTGCGCAACGAACGCGCCCTGGGGGCCGTGGCCTTCTGGCGGCGGCTGGAGGCCGAGCGCAAGCGGCCCTGGCGCATGGCCCGCATCCTGGGCCTGGGCGTGCTCTTGCAGTACGTCCTGGGCCGGCTCAGCCTGGCCAGCGCCGCGCGGCGGCTAGGGGAACTCGCGGGCGTCCGCGCCGCGGTGGTGGCGACGCCCTACGGCCTGGCGGCCGTCGACGTGGACAAGCCCGCCGACCTCGACCTCGTGCGGGCCCTGACGGCCGCCTAGGCGGCGGCCTCGGCCTTCACCCAACCGGCGCTGAGGCGGGTGAGGTTCTCCACGTCCGCCGGGAAGTCCATCTCGCCCCACTCCAGCCCCTCGATGGACTGGATGCGAACGTCGACGCCGGCCTTGGCCAGTTCGTCGATGACGCTGAGATACCAGCGCTTCAGCCCCTCGGGCCGTTGGAGGGCGTGCTCCACGCCGGCCCGGAACTTGGCCGCGCCGACGGCCGAGAAGCGCAGGAAGCCGATGGATTCCGCGTCGTACGCCTCGATGGTCTTGCCGATGGCGAGCAGCTTCCCGTCCTGGCTCAGCACCTTCATGTCGTCGGCGTCGTAAGACGGCTTGCGGTCCACGGTGACCGTGATCTCCGCCTCGGGGGCGGCCAGCAGGCGCTCGACGATCCCCGGCCCCGGCAGGGTGTCGCCGTTGAGGATCAGCACCTCGCGGTCGAACTCGCCGCGCACGATCCAGCACGAGGCCAGGTTGTCGGCCACCGAGTAGAAGGGGTTGAAGCAGAGCCGCGCCTTGAGGCGCTTCAGCGGCAGCTGCTGGATCTCGGCCTCCACGGCCTCGGCCCGGAAGCCCGTGACGATCACCGCCTCCTCGACGCCGGCGGCCTCCAGACGCATGAGCTGCCAGGCCAGCAGCGACCGGCCCGAGAGCGGCACCAGGCACTTCGGGCGCGTCTCGGTCAGGGGCAGCAGGCGCTTGCCCTGGCCGGCGCTGAGGATGATGGCTCTCTTGGGCGTGGTCACGAACCCATCCGTGGCAGGAGATCAGGAGGCTGAACGGTCGGGCCGGCCGGGCCGTCCAACGGGGTCATATCTAGTTGACGTGCCGGAAATGTGAAGAAACCCCGCAAGGCGAGCGGCCTGCGGGGTTTCTTGCGAACCATTGCATGGCGTCCGCGGCGCAGCGGCGCCGCGGAAAGCAGCCTACTTCAGGTGCTGCGCCAGGTGCTTGTTCATCTCGAACATCGAGACCTTGTCCTTGCCGCCGAAGATGGGCTTCAGCTTGGCGTCGGCGATGATCTCGCGCTTGTTCTGGGGGTTCTGAAGATTGTTCTTCTTGATGTAATCCCAGATCTTCGAAACGGTCTCGCCGCGGGACAGTTGCCCGGACCCGACCACAGCCGCCAGTTCCGACGAGGGCGTCAGCGGCTTCTGCAGGGCGTTCGTGTTCTTTCCAGTGGCCATGGGCTCCCCCAGCTAAGAGTTCCGCGCCAGCCCATGCGCCAGGGGACGCCGGACTGAGTCGCTTGCGAGTATCCTAACGCGACGTACGCTTCGCGCTACAGGAGAAGCGATGCGCCTTTCCCTAGGGGCGGGTAGAGCCTGTGGACGGATCCCGGGCGCGGAACACGTCGCGCTCCAGCGGGCGATGGGCCTCGGGGGACCGGGAGACGGCGTCGTCCCCGCCCGCGGCCTCCACCATGTCGTATTCCGCATGGGTGGCGGCTTCGCTCACCGCGTCGAGCCCCTTGTCCCTGGTGGCGTAGCGATAGGCGCCGTAGGCCAGCGCGCCGCCCAGGATGATCATACCCCCCACGACGCTGATCAGCATCCAGCTCAGGCCGCCGGCGTCCACCTCGCCCGGCCCCGGTCCGTCGGCCACGCCCCCGCCCATCGCCCGCAGGATGCCGATCGCCGTGGTCAGCGTGAACGCCCAGAACGCCGCGGCGAGCGCCCAGGCGATCCAGATGAAGGTCTTGCCCGCGATGCCGCTGCCCGTGGTCTCTTCCGGGACGGCGTAGCTGTCGTCGTAGTCGCTGCTGTAAGGCCGCACGGCCATGGTCGCGTCTCCCCTGTTGGCGATATCGCCAATCCAACACCGGGGCGGGACGAGCGTTCCCGCCTCAGCAGGGCGCGCCGGGGCGCTCCGCCGGCGCTTGGCGGGGACGCGGAGCCGCCAGGGCGCGATCCAGCAGGTCGAGGAGCCGCCGGAACTGCAGATCCAGGGCGTCGGGCGGATAATCGGCTGCCTCGAAGTCCACGCCCGCCGCGACCAGCGCCGCCTCGAGCGTCGCCAGGCCGCGTGGGACCTGCGTCCCGTAGCCCAGGTGCAAGAGCCCGTTCAGCCGCTCGGCGATGTCGCGCGCCGCGGTCGGGCCGAAGCCGGGGGAATCGAAGGCGGCCGCCACGCCGATACGCTCGGATCGGGCCGCCGCCAGCCGAAGCGCCAGGGCCGCGCCCGCGCCCCAGCCGGCCACTCCGACCCGCTCATCGTCGGCCCGCCGTTCGTCGGCGAGATGGTCCAGGCACGCCTCGAGGTCGCTTCGCCGCTCGGAGATCGGGCGGGCCAGCCAGTCGGGGGCCAGGACGAAATAGCCCCGGGCGGCCAGTCGGCGCGCGGCTGTCCTCATCCTGTCGGTCAGGCCTCCGCGGCCCAGGAGCAGAAGCACCGGCGGCCAGGCGCCGTGTTCGGGACAGGCCGCCCAGGCGTCGACACAGCCGCCGTCCGTCTCGATCTCGATCCGCGTCTCCAGCATGGCCAGCTCCCGTTTGGGTGGCTCACGTTATTCCCATCAATTTTATAGGAATATGCGGATTGTCTCGAAGCGCCCGCAGATTTCCTCTGTCGGGACGGCGCGTTGACTTCCCAGGCGTCCGCCCCCTCAACTTCCGGCAAAAGAGAACATAGGAGGAGACGAGATGGCGGGATGGAACCTGGCCGAGGTGTGGGAGGCGGTCGCGCGGTCCCAGCCCGACCGGCCGGCCCTGATCCAGGGGGAACGGGTCGTGACCTGGGCGCAGATGGACGCCCGCGCCGACGCGCTGGCCGCCCGTCTGATCGCCAAGGGGCTCGGCCGGCAGGCCAAGGTCGCCGCCTACCTGTTCAACGGACCCGAGTACCTCGAAGCCTACTTCGCCGCTTTCAAGGCGGGCCTGGCGCCGGTGAACACCAACTACCGCTACGGGGCCGAGGAGCTCTTCTATCTGTTCGACAACGCCGACGCCGCGGCCGTGGTCTTCCACGCCGGCTTCGCCGAGACGCTGGAGCCCCTGCGCGCCCGCCTGACCAAGGTGAAGGCCTGGATCGCGGTCGCCGAGCCCGGCCATCCCGTCCCCGCCTGGGCCGAAGACTACGCGACGATCGTAGCCGATACGCCGGCCATCCACCCCGTCCGCGCGCCCTGGGGTGTCTCGGGCGACGACCTGCTGCTGCTCTACACCGGCGGCACCACGGGCATGCCCAAGGGCGTCATGTGGCGCCAGGACGATCTCTTCAACGTGCTGGGCGCGGGGGGCAACGCGGCCCTCGGAATCCCGCCCGTCACCTCGATCCCGGAGCTGGTGGAGCGCATCCAGGGCCCCGAGCACCTGCGGCCCATCACCATCGTCGCCGCGCCCCTGATGCACGGCACCGGCCAGTTCTCGGCCTTCATCGCGCTCAATATCGGCGGGACCGTCTGCGCCCTGCCCTCGCGCAAGTTCGACGCCGTCGAACTGTGGAACGAGGTCGAACGGCTTCGGGCCACCAACGTCGTCCTCGTGGGCCTGGCCTTCTCCACGCCGATGCTGGAGGCGCTCGACGCCAACCCCGGCCGCTGGGACCTCACCTGCGTGCGCGGCATGAGCTCGTCCGGCTCGATGTGGAGCCAGGAGAACAAGCGCGGCCTGCTGCGCCACATGCCCGGCGCCGTGATCGCCGACAGCTTCGGCTCGTCGGAAGCCGTCGGCCTGGGCGCCTCGGCCTCGGCCGCCGGCCAGGAGGCCCAGACCGCCGCCTTCATGCTTGGGCCCAACACCGCCGTCTTCACCGAGGACGGCCGCCGGGTCGTTCCGGGCTCGGGCGAGCGGGGCCTGGTGGCGGTCAGCGGCTTCGTGCCTCTCGGCTACTACAAGGACGCCGAGAAGACGGCCAAGACCTTCAAGGTCATCGAAGGCGTGCGCTGGAGCATCCCCGGCGACTGGGCCGAGGTGAACACCGACGGCACGCTGAAGCTGCTGGGCCGCGGCTCGGTCTGCATCAACACCGGCGGCGAGAAGGTCTTCCCCGAGGAGGTCGAGGAGGCGCTCAAGACCCACGCCGGCGTCCGCGACGCCGTGGTGGTGGGCATACCCGACCCGCGGTTCGGCGAGCGCATCTGCGCGGTGGTCGAGCCCGAGGCCGGCGCGCAGCTCACCCTGCCCGAACTCTCCGGCCACGTGCACGGCCAGCTCGCCGGCTACAAGGCCCCGCGCGAGCTCGTGCTGGTGGAGACCATCGGCCGGGCGCCCAACGGCAAGGTGGACTACAAGGCCATCAAGGAGCGTGCGCTCTCGGCTGTGGGCGCCCCCGCCTAGCGCGGGCGCGGCTCCTTCGACAGCCGGGTCATCAGCAGGGCCGCGCGCATGGCCTGGACGTCGAGGCTCTTCAGGTCCGCCGTCTCGCCGGGCGCGTGCGAGCCCGCGCCCGCCACGCCCAGGCCCACCAGGCCGTCGATGAACGCGACGAAGGAGATGTCGCCGGCCCCGCGGCTCGCCGGATCGCCCTGGGCCATCTCGGGCAGGTCCAGCGTGCGGTTCACCGCGTTCAGCCGGGCCAGCAGCGCCTTGTTCCCCTCGGTGGGCGCCATGGGCGGATAGCCGCTGTCGTCGAAGGTCAGGCTCGCCTCGGTCTTGGGCAGGTGGCGGGCGACGATCGCCTGCATCTTGGCCCGCACGCGGGCCTCCTGCTCGTTGGAGAGCGTGCGGATGTCGCCCACGGCGATCGCTTCGGCCGGGATGATGTTGGACTTGCCGCTCGCCTGCCCGCCGGTCTCGCCGTCGTTGACCGACGCGCTCGCCCCGCCCAGCAGCAGGCCCACGTTGTAGGTCAGGTTCGGCTCGGGCAGTTCGCGGCGGAACTCATCGAGGATGCGGGTCAGCTCATAGACCGCGCCGCAGCCCGGCCCCTCCATGCAGACGCCCGACGAATGGCCGGAAGCCGCCCGCGTCTTCAAGGTCCAGCTGTTGGCCGAACGGCGGGCCACCGAGCCGATGTCGCGGCCGGCGGCGTCGCGCGACAGCCCCTCGAAGTCCAGCGCCGCGTCGCTGACCTTCGCCGCCGCGATCAGGTCTCCGCGGCTGACGGAGAGCGGCGCGCCCGCGCTTTCCTCGTCGCCGGTCAGCACGACGACGATATCGGCGTCCTTCAGCACGCCGGCGGCGTGCATGGCCCGAAGCGCGGCCACGATCACCACCATGCCGCCCTTGTCGTCGCCGACGCCCGGCCCCTCGGCGATCTCCCCGTCCCGCTTCCAGCCCTGGAACGGGCTGTCGGGCTCGAACACGGTATCCAGGTGCCCGATCAGCAGCATCCGCTTGCCGCGGCCGTTCCCCTTGTGCTCGGCGATCAGGTGGCCGGCGCGACCGGCCTTCTCCATGGGGACCCAGCGGACCGAAAAGCCCAGCGGCTCGAGCTCGGCCCGCATCATGCGGCCCACCTGCTCGACGCCTTTGAAGTTCATGGTGCCGGAGTTCACCTTCACCAGGTCCTCCAGCAGCTTGACGTTGCGCTCGTGCTCGGCGCGGACGGTCGTCACCATCCGCTTCTCGGCCGGATCGCGCGGCTTGGCCTGGGCCTGACCGGGGGCATGGCCCGCGACAAGGGCGAGCAGAAGCGCGCCGACGGCGGCGCTGCGGAAGGGACTCATATGCGAAGCTCCGGGGTTCAGCCCGGCTGACTACGCAGGCTCCGGACGAATTCCACAAGGGCCGAGCGGGAAACGCCGCGCGGCAGGTCGGCGTAGGCCTTGAGAAGCTCCAGCGCGCCGGGCTCGGCCAGCAGGGTGGCCACCTCGTCCACGGCGCTGGAAGTCGGCGAGGCTTCGCCGAACATCTCGGCCACGGGCACGTTCAGGGTCTTGGCGATGCGGGTCAGCATGGAGGCGCTGACGCGGTTGGCGCCGCGCTCGTACTTCTGGATCTGCTGGAACGTGACGCCCGCGGCCTCGGCCAGGGCCTGCTGCGACAGGCCCTTCAGCTTGCGCAACAGCCGGATACGTGCGCCCACCGCCACGTCCACGGGATCGGGAACCGCATCGGGTTTGCTGGCCATTAGCGCTCCGAAAGTCCTTGCAAGTCCGCTCTAACGCGCCCGGCTGGCCTGATCGTCCGCCGGCGGCGCCCAGTCCTCCTGGGGAGCCGTCTGGTCGGAAATGCAGTAGCAGGCCTCGGCGATGACGATGCCGACGGCGCGCCGCAGCGCTCCAACGGCGGGCGTCGCGCGTTCGAGCGCGATCAGCTCCTCTTCATACGGCGCGAGCAGCTCAACCAGGTTCTGGGCCAGTCTCCTGGCGTGCTCCGGATCGTGACTCATCGCGCCCCCTGTGCGGGCACCCTGAGGATTCGGCGCTCCGAATGCAAGCAGCCCCCGGTGGTGGCCGGGGGCTGCACACGTTGCGAGACGGGAACCGTCAGTTCGCGGCGATCGCCTGGGCCGAAGCCTGGGCCTCGATGATCGACCGCCCCTCCCGTTCTGCGATCCTTCGGAAGGTGGCGAGGGCCTGCCCGGTGACCTGGTCCATGTTGTAGTAGCGGTAGGCGCCGAGGCGTCCGACGAAGTGGACGTCGGGGGTGTCGAGGGCGAGGGCCTCGTACTGCTTGTAGAGCGCCTGGTTCTCGGGCCTGGGGACGGGGTAGTAGGGGTCGCCCTCGGCGCTGGGGAACTCGTAGGTGATGGTGGTCCTGGGGTGCGCCTGGCCGGTCATGTGCTTGTACTCGCTGACCCGGGTGTAGGGGGTGGCCTCGTCGGGGTGGTTGATGACGGCCACGGGCTGGGCCCATTCCTGGTCCAGGGTCTCGTGGCGGAACTTCAGGCTGC
>Ga0255338_1000860_pt1 | contig 73110 bp, 54 predicted proteins | sample MeOH1_35cm_T4_19_FD_203715 | JGI IMG/M metagenome (GOLD analysis project Ga0255338, IMG submission 203715) | Sandy soil microbial communities from University of British Columbia, Vancouver, Canada - MeOH1_35cm_T4_195 | ecosystem: Engineered > Artificial ecosystem > Sand microcosm > Unclassified ... | reverse complement strand
CACCGAGCGCCTGCGCTTCACACCCTCGCCCGGCCATACCGACCGGATGATGGACGAACTGGTCGAGGCCCTCGACGCGCTCTGGAGCCGCTGCAACGTCAAGCGCATGGGCGGCTACGCCGCCTGAGCGACAGTGCGCGCGCCATCCGGGCCACTACCTAGGGAGCGCTCCCGAATATGGTCGCCGTCGGCGATTGGCTATTCAAACGGGGTCCGGGCGGGACATTTCCCGCCACAGTTTGAAAGGCTTCCCGCCATGACTGGTCCGCTCGCCGACACCTCTATCCACCACCAGCCCCGTGGCCTGTCCGACCGCGTCGCCTTCGGCTTCGTCAAGGCGCTGCGGTTCTGCGCCGACACCTTTTTCGCCAAGCGCTATGGCCACCGGGCCGTGGTGCTGGAGACGGTCGCGGCCGTCCCGGGGATGGTGGGCGCGACGCTGAACCACCTGAAGTGCCTGCGCCGGATGTGCGACGATAGGGGGTGGATCAAGACCCTGATGGACGAGGCCGAGAACGAACGCATGCACCTGATGACCTTCATCGAGGTGGCCAAGCCCACGGCGTTCGAACGCTTCATGATCGTGGCCGCGCAGTGGGTCTTCTACCTCTTCTTCTTCGGCCTCTATCTGATCTCGCCCAAGACCGCCCACCGGGTGGTCGGCTATTTCGAGGAAGAGGCAGTGATCAGCTACACCCATTACCTGGCCGAGATCGACGAGGGCCGCTCGCCGAACGTGCAGGCGCCCGCGCTGGCCATCCGCTACTGGAACCTGCCCCTCGATGCGACGCTGCGTGACGTGGTCGAGGTGGTCCGCGCGGACGAAGCGCACCACCGCGACGTCAACCACGGCTTCGCCAACGAGCTGGCCGGTCTGGTCGAGCCGGTGAAGATCCCGGCGGTCTGGCCGCATGAACAACTTCAGCCCCACTGGCGCGACGCCGCGTGAGCGACGCCGAAACCTCGAAGCTGCGCATCGGCCCCGGCGTCGCCGCCGGGGTCGATGAGGCGCTGATCTCCCGCCAGGTGCACGCCTTCTACAGTCGTGTGCGCCAGGATCCGGTGCTGGGTCCGGTGTTCGACGCCGCCATCGACGATTGGGACCTGCATCTCGCCAAGCTCTGCGACTTCTGGTCGTCGGTCCTGCTGATGACCGGCCGGTTCAAGGGATCGCCCATGGCGGCTCACGCCCAGACGCCCGGCGTCCAGGACGAGCACTTCGCGCTTTGGCTCGATCTCTTCGAGAGCACCGCCCGGGACGTCTGCCCGCCGTCGGCGGCCGCCCTGTTCATCGAGAAATCCCGGATGATCGGACGCAGCCTACGGATGGGCTTGGCCGTGGCCCGCGGCGTACCGATCGGCGCGATACCCTGATCTTTACCGTCGCGGCGCCGGCCGGGCGAAGCTCATGGCCACCAGAGCCGCGCCGCTCGTCGCGAAGGCCGCGCACAGCAGGATCGCGACCGTCTGGGGCGTTCGCTCAGGCAGGCCGCTTACCAGCAGGCCGGCGCCCGCCAGGCTGGTGACCGCCGAGGCGAGCAGCCAGCGCCACGCCACGAGCGGGCGCAGGTGCAGGGCGGCGGCGAGCTGGAAGCCGCCGTCCATCACGAGGGCTGCGGCGATCATGAGGGCGGTGGCGAGAGCGCCCGCCATCGGGTGGAAGGTCATGTAGGCGCCTAGTCCGACTGCGGCCAGGGCGGTGGTCATTCCGAGCCAGCGCAGCCAGCCGTTGAACATCAGCAGGGCCCCGCCCAGCATCAGGGCGCCGGCCAACCACAGGAGCCAGCCCCCGGCAGCACCGACCAAGAGCGTGGTCTCCGCGGGAAAGGAGATCGCCGCCCCCGCCAGCAGGATCATGGCGACGCCGATCGCGAGGGCGGGAAGCCGCCGGTCAGGATGCAGGTTCGCGAGCGCGCGAAATTCCATGGCGTCGGTCGCGGTCATGCGACCCCTCCGGTGGCTTGGGGATGAATAGAGCGGTCGCCGAAGGTTGGCGACCTGCAGCCGGCGGCCGGCGGCTTCAATGCGAGAGCAGCACGGGGCATGGCGGGGCGTCGAGCATGGCGTCGGTGGCACCGCCAAGAACGAACTCCCGGACCCGGGCGTGGCCGAAGCCGCCCATCACCAGGAGGTCGAGGCCGGCGGCGGCGGCATAGTCTGCGAGCCGGCTTCCGATGGAGGCGTCGTGCGCGAGACGTTCGTCCACCGTCGCGGTGATGTCGTGGGTCGCCAGATGGCGAACGAGATCGTGTGCGGCGCCCTTGACCGCCTGAGGCTTCTCGCCCAGGGCCACGAAGATCCGCACCTCGCGGGCGCGGCGCAGCACGGGCAGGGCGTCGGCGACCGCGCGCGCCGCACGGGCTCCACCGTCCCAGGCGACCGCCACCGTGCCGAAGGCGTCGGCCGGTACGATCTCCTGGCCTTCCGGATAGATCAGCACCGGACGCCCAGATCCGAAGAGCACGGTCTCGGCCAGGGCGCGGTCGGCCAACACCGCCGGGCCGATCGGGACCAGGGTGATGTCGCGGGTGCGCGCGGCCTGGGCGATGGCGTCGGATTCCTCGTAGAGCCGTGCGACGATCGTCTCGGTGCGGATCGGGGCGTCGGCGTCGTCGGCGGCGATCCGGGCGCAGACCGCCTCCAGCTGCGCCGTGGCGGCGCTGCGCGCTTCCTCGAGCTCGGTCAGCCGGTCAAGGTGGAGCAGGGCGTTGGCCAGCGGGTTGTGCAGGTCGGGAATGTCCACCTGCACGGTCAGCAGGGTGAGCGCGCCGCCCAGGCGCTTCGCCAGGGCGACGCCGCTGCGCACGGCGCGGTCCGGGGTCGCGTCCGGGTAGGTGAGGGCGGTGAGCAACAGGTCGCGGTAGGCCATGCCGGGCTCCTTCGGCTCCTGGGCGAACGAATGGCGGCGCGGGGCCGTCCCCAGCCTCGCGCCTTGGCGACGATCAGTGGCTCAACAGCACGAAGCAAGCGGGCCGATGCAGAAGGTCCTCGGTCACCCCGCCCAACACCCACTCGCGCAGGCGGCTGTGGCCGTAGGCGCCGCAGACGATCAGGTCGGCGTTGTTGAGCTGGGCGACGCGCTCGATCTCGCGGGTGACGCCTTCCGGCGCCACGCTGGCGACCAGGGCGCGCGCCTCGACGCCGTGCCGCGTCAGGTTCGAGACCACGTCGTCGAGCTCGAACACGATTCGGTCGGCCTCGTCGGGCTTGCAGACTGCGAGCACGATCACATCCTCGGCCCGCTGCAGCAGCGGCATGGCGTCGCCCAGCGCGCGACGGCATTCCCGCGTGTCCTTCCACGCCACAACCACGCTCGAGGCGCGGAGATGATGGCGGCCCTCGGGCACGATCAGGACCGGCCGGCCGGCGCTCATCACCACGTCCGCGGGGTCCGCCGCCCGGGTCGTGTTGTCGCTGCCTTTCGGGCTCGCGACGATCAGGTCGCAGGCCCGCGACGCCTGGACCAGCGCGCGACTTGGATAGTCCTGGACGCTGCGCCAATCGACGCTGGCGCCGGCTGCGTCGCGCTGGAAGGCGACCTCGGCCTCGGTCAACCGCTTGGCGACTTGCTCCTGCAGCGCCACGATCAACTCGCTGCTGGCGTAGCCGGAATAGGGATCGGAGGTGACGAGCGGCTCATAGCTCTCCGCTCCCAGGCCAATGAGGCGCGCATCCAGGTCGCGGGCCAGCCGGGCGGCCGCCTCGACGCGATGGGTGGCCGCCAAGCCGGGCTCGGCGTGTACCAGGATGGTCCTGTAGGTGTCGGGGCGGACGACGACTTCGGCCGCCACCCGTTCTTCGGTCTTGGTCATGGCGGGCTCCGGTTCGATGATCCAGAGGCTGCGCCCGTCGCGCACCGCCCACTATTTCGGAGCGTCCCCTAAGTACCAGCACGGAGGCGATGGCTAGCTGACCATTGATCCGTGGCGAGGAGGACGCCGTCAGCGGAGACTATACGCGATTTCGAGGCGGGACGCCGCCCGCCGCGGTTTGCCGGCTTGATTTCGGTCACGGCGTTGGCCGCGCGGCCGGCCTAGAGATCGGCGCCCTTCGCGAACGGACGACCCGCCATGCCCTTTGACCTCACCTTCCACGGCGCCGCCGGCTGCGTCACCGGCTTCTGTGCGCGCCTGACGACGGACAGGGCCAGCGTCCTGATCGACTGCGGCATGTTCCAGGGGTCGAAGACCCTGAAGGCGCTGAACTACGAGCGCTTCCCGTTCAAGGCGGCCGACATCGACGCCGTCCTGCTGACCCACGCCCACATCGACCACTCCGGCCTGCTGCCGAAGCTCATGCGCGCAGGTTTCAAGGGCCCGATCCTGGCGACGGCGGGGACCCGCGACCTCTGCGCCGTGATGTTGCCGGACGCCGGCGACATCCAGGAAAGCGAAGTGCGCCATCTCAACCGCCGCAACCAGCAGCGCGGGCGCGACCCGGTCGAGCCGATCTACACCGCGCGCGACGCCCAGCGGACTCTGGAACTGTTCCGGCCGGTGAAGCTCGGCCGGGAGGTCGAGGTCGCGCCCGGGATCACCGCGCGCTACTGGGAGGCCGGTCACATTTTGGGTTCCGCCAGCATCGAGGTGCGGGTGGAGACCGAAGAGGGACCCGTCACCCTGCTGTTCTCCGGCGACCTCGGTCCGGGCGGGCGAGACTTCCTGCCGGATCCGCAGGGCCCCACGGGGATCGACTATCTGATCGTCGAGTCCACCTACGGCGCGCGGCCCCGGCCCCCCCTCGATCCCGCGTCGCGCCGGCGCCTGCTCGCCGACGAACTGCGGGACGCCCAGAAGGCGGGCGGGCCGCTGCTGATTCCGGCCTTTGCGGTGGAGCGCTCGCAGGAACTGCTCGCCGACCTGCAGATCCTCACCCGTGACGGCGAGATCCCGGAGGCCGACATCTTCCTGGACTCGCCACTGGCGATCGAGGCTACCGAGGTGTTCCGCAAGCGCGGCTGGAGCCCGGTGCTGGAGCGCAATCCCTTCGAGGACCTGCAGCACAGCGGCCGCCTGATGTTCCTGCGCGAACCCTGGGAGAGCGACCGGCTGGAGCGTCTCCGGGGCTGGCATATCATCCTGGCCGCCAGCGGCATGTGCGACGCTGGCCGGGTGCGCAAGCACCTGAAGCGTCTGCTGTGGCGGCAGGACGCGACCGTGCTCCTGCCAGGCTACCAGGCCGTGGGCACGCTCGGCCGATACCTCGCCGATGGGGCCGGTTCGGTGCGCATCCAGGGCGAGGACATCCTCGTCCGCGCCCGTGTGCGCTCGCTCGACATCTACTCCGGCCACGCCGACCAGACCGGCCTCGTCGCCTGGGCCCAGGCCCGACAGCCGGTGGTGGGGACCGTGTTTCTCGCCCACGGAGAGCCCGACGGGCTCGAAGGTTTGCGCGACGCGCTGGCCAAGGCCGGGTTCGCGGCGGACCGGTTGGAGATCCCCGCGCTCGACAATCTCTACCGCCTGACGAAGGCCGGGGCGTCCATTCAGGCCGGCGGGGCCCGGATCCTGCCCGCGGCGGCCGCGCGGCCTGACTGGCACAACGCCCGCGCCCGCCTGATGATCGACCTCAACGCGCGGCTCGAGACCCTGCCGAGCGACGCGGCCCGCGAGGCGATGATCGAGAGCCTGTCGCGGTCCCTGGCCGCGGGCCAGTCGATTGACGACGGTCAAGGCGGCGCGCGCGCCAAGACCGCAGTCTGACCGCCTTGCTTTCAAGACCTGGAGACTGTCCGATGTCGAAATCCCTGACGCGCAAGGTGAAACACGAACTCGAGGACACCCTGGAGGATGTCGCGAAGACCCTGCGGCAGGCTGCGGACGGCCTGAGCGACGACGCGGAGAAGGCGGTAGCCCAAGCCACCCAGGCCCTGCGTCAGGCCGCCGAAGCGCTGGCGGAGCAGGCGCCCCAGGAAGCGAAACACCTGGCCCAGAAGGCGCTGGAAGAGGCCAAGGCCCACCCGATCGCCACGGCCGCCGCCGCGCTGTCGGCCGCCGCGGCGCTGGTCACCGTGCTCGGCCTTGGGCGTAGGAAAGCCGCCTAGAATGATCGGCGGTTCGCTTGAACCGCCGATCGCTCAAGACCTTTGCTTGGAAAATGGACCATTCGTCGTACCGTGATCGAACCAACCCGAGCGACGAGCGGTCCAGGCGGCGAAGCCGGATCGTTGACTGAGGCGGGGCGATCGGGAGGGTGAGGGCGCCATGATGTGGCTGATCGCCTTGACTGTCGTCACCGCCCTGCCGCCGCCGGCCCCCACCCATCCCGGCTTCGTGGACGCCGCCCAACTGGCGGCCGTTTGCTCTGCCGACGGACCCGACGCCGCCATCCAGCGGGCGCTCTGCCTGGGCTATGTCACCGGGGCGGTGGATCAGCTGCTGGCCCGCCCGCCTGGACGCCGGCCGCCGACGGTGTGCCCTCCCGCCGACCTTACGCCGAAGGCCGCCCTCGACGCTGTGCTGCGACATTCGCGCTTCGCCGCGACCGCCAAGGGGATCGGCGCCGCCGACTTCGTGCGCTTCGCCGTGGAGCGCGCCTATCCCTGCCCGATCGATCGGACCGGCCGATGACGCCGCTTCCCAGCGACCAGCCCGAGCGGCTCGCCCTGGCCCTGGCCATCGGCTTCCTGGTCGGAGTGGAGCGCGGCTGGCGGGAACGGGACGAGGCCGAAGGCGGGCGGACGGCCGGCATCCGCACCTATGCCCTCATCGGTTTGCTCGGCGGCCTGGCCGGCTTGCTCGGCGCACCCCTGGGCGGCTGGGCGTTCGCCACCCTCGGCCTGCCGTTCGCCGCGGCCTTCATCTGGTTCAAGCAGCGCGAGCAGGCCGACGAGCACGATCATTCCGTCACGGCGGTGGTCGCGGCGCTGCTGGTCTTCGCCCTGGGCGCCTATGCGGTGCTCGGAGACGCCGCCACGGCCGCGGGCGCGGGGGTGGTCGTCACCGCCCTGCTGGCGTTCAAGGCCGTGCTGCACGGCTGGCTGCAGCGGTTGACCTGGCCCGAGCTGCGCAGCGCCCTGGTGCTGCTGGCCATGACCCTCGTCGCCCTGCCGCTGCTGCCTGACCGGGGCTTCGGGCCGCATGCGATCGTCAACCCGCACGAGCTTTGGCTCCTCACTATCGTGATGGCGGGGGTCTCCTTCGCCGCCTACGCCCTGGTGAAGGTGTTCGGTCCGTCCCGGGGGTTGATCGCCGCCAGCCTGGCCGGGGCGCTGGTCTCCTCGACCGCCGTGACCCTCAACCTGGCTCGTGTCGCGCGGTCGGAGCGCGGCCATGTCCGCCTTGCCGCCGGAGGCGCGCTGCTCGCGGGCGGCGTCATGGCTCTGCGCATCCTAGGCGTCGTCGCGGTGCTGGGACCCGTGCTCCTGGCGCACATCGCCCTTCCACTCGCCGCTTTTGCTGGAGTTTCCGGCCTCGCCGCGTGGGCCGCGATCGGGCGCGGAAGCGGCCCGGCCCCGGGGGCGGGCTGGCCGATGAAGAGCCCCTTCGAATTCGGCCTCGTCCTCAAGCTGGCCCTGGTGCTGGGCGCCGTGCTGGCGGCGGCGCGGGCGCTCACGGCGGTTTACGGCTCCGCCGGCCTGCTGCCGCTTTCCGCCCTGGCGGGCCTGGTCGACGTGGACGCCGTGGCCCTGGCCGTGGCGCGCATGAGCGCCCGTGAGGGGCTCGACCCGGCGCTCGGCGCTCAGGCGGTGCTGCTGGCGGCGGCGGTGGACAGCCTGTCCAAGACCGCCATCGCCCTCGTCGTCGGAGGGCGCGCATTCGCGGCGTGGTTTGGCGCCGGAACCGCGGCGGCGGCGGTCGTCGCGACTGGCGTCTTCCTGTTCATGTGATCTCAGGCCGGAAGCTCGGAAACCCAGGTCAAGGCGGCGTCGCGTTCCTCGGGCGCAAAGACGCGGATCTCCACGTGCGGGACAAGCGGATCCGCGATCTGGACGGCGATCCGCACCCACTGCCTGTCGCTGATGATCGCCTCGCGCGGAAAGCGGCGCAGCTGGAAGAGCTTGCCGAGGTCGTCGCGCAGGTCCTTGAGCACAGCCTCGAGCGTGAAGTCGCGGAACTCGATCAGGTCCATGAGCACGCCGATGCGGTCGTGGCGGGCGAGCCGGGCTTTGATGTCCGCGATGATCCGGTCGCAGTCGTCCCCGGCCAGGGTTCCCGAGATCTTCATGGCGGTCACATGGTCCGGGGCCGGCAGACTTTCGATCGTGGCTGGGGTCCAAGGGGTGAGAGGGCGCGGGGTCAGACGACCTGTTCGCCCAACGCCTCGCGGCGGGTGGAAAGCTCCCTCCGGGCGCGCGCCGCCAACTGCTCGTGAGCCACGGCGGCGAGGGCGCAACGCGCATGCAGCGCCTCCAGCTCCCGGTCGGTGAGGCGCTCGATGCCGATGAACTCGTTTTCGGCGTCGGAGGTGAGGATCAGTTCGTCGAGTTTGGTCTGCAGCGCCAGGTTGTCGCGGTTCTGGGTGTTCTGGATCAGGAACACCATCAGGAAGGTGAGAATGGTGGTGCCGGTGTTGATCACCAGCTGCCAGGCTTCCGAGAAGCCGAACAGCGGCCCGGTCGCTGCCCAGGTCAGGATCACGAGCAGGCAGAGCGCGAACGCCGGCGCGCTGCCGGCGACGCGGGCCGTGTGGCTGGCGAAGGTCGAGAACAGGCGATCGGCGATCATGGCCGTCAGGCTAGGCGAGGATCGCGCCCGCGCCTTGATCGGCGTCATATCCGGCGCCCGCGCCTTCGCGTGACCCGAGGAGCGTCGGCAAGCCCGTCATCCAGGGCTCCGCCCGGCGCTGGTGTGGGCCGGTAGCGCCAGCCATTCGGCGATGGCGGCGTTGAGCGCCCCTGGCGCTTCCGCCGGCAGCATGTGGCCGGCACCTTCGACGACCCGGTAGAGAGCGTGCGGCAGCGCAGCGGCGATAGCTTCGTGCTGGGCCGGCGGGCTCCAGGCGTCCAGGCTCCCCACGGCGACCAGTACGGGACAGTCGACGAGTGGAAGGAGAGACTCGACCTCAGGCCTCTCGAGCAGCGCGCGGATCTGTGCTTCGAAGGCGTCGACCCCGACCTCCACGCACATGCGGTGCAGGGCGCTCATGAGGACGTCGTCCTTGGCCCGGTTGGCGGCCACCATCGGCGGGAGCCACCGGTCGACGAGGGCCCTGGCGCCGTCCGCGCGCCCCAGGTCGCGCAACGCGAAGCGCTTCTCGGCCTCGCCGGCGCGGGTGGTGTGGGTCCCCGTGCTGACCAGGGCGAGCCGCTCGACCCGCTCCGGGGCGGCGCGGAAGACTTCGAGCGCGACCCGCGCGCCCATGGAGTGGCCGAGGAGCGACATCCGTGGCGGCGCGACCGTCAGCACATGTTCGGCCATGGCGCGGAGGGATGAACGCACGCCGAAGCCATCGATCGCCTGGGCGTCGAAACGGGCCAGTTGCCCAGCGAAAATGCGCGCGTCGCAGATCAGGCCTGGAAGCAGCAGAAGCGGTGCGGCCACAGCGGTCCCTCCCTTCAATTTCCGAGCGGCGGCCGGACCAACGGGCCCGTCGAGTCGCGCTCGATGATCTCGTACGGCAGGAGCCGCGACGTCAGGGGCGGCGGTTCGGCCGGAGACTTCAGCACGTCCACCAGCGCCTCCACAGCGGCTTCCGAGATCAGGGCCACGGGCTGCCGCACGGTGGTGAGCGTCGGCCAGATCCGCGTGGCGATCGGCGTGTCGTCGAACCCGACGACGGAGAGGTCGGCGGGGATGTGCAGTCCCATGCGATGGGCGGCGGACACCACGGCCGCGGCCATGTCGTCGTTCGCCGCGAAGATGGCCGTCGGACGCGGCGTCATCGTGAGCAGGGCCCCCGCGGCCGCCAGCCCGGATTCGAAGGTGAAGGCGCCGGGGACCGAGAGCACGGGGTCGAACGGGATGCCGCGTCCCTCCAGGGCGGCGCGGTAGCCGTCCATGCGCGAACGGCTGGCGCTGTGCGCCGATGGCCCCCCGATGAAGGCGATCCGGCGATGCCCAAGCTGGAGCAGTCGCTCCGTCAACTCTCGGGCGGCGGCAAAGTCGTCGATGCGCACGCCCGGCAGACCGGGGAGGTCGGCGCCGGGGGCGAGCGCCACGACCGGCAGCCCGAGGGCTGCAAGGTCCGCCGATCCGCCGAGCAATTCGCAGAATGGCGCCGGGAGCAGGAAGGCGTTCGCGCCACTCCGCTTCAGGGTGCGCAGGGCCTCCAGAGCGGCGCCTACGTCCGCCTGCGGCGCATGCTGAAGGAGAAGCTGAGCGCCCAGGCGACGCGTGGCGTTGAGCGCACCGAGCAGGAGGGCGCTGAGGTAGGCGACCTGGGGGTCATGGTAGAGCAGCCCGATCTGGGCCGGAGCCGCGCTCGCCAGGGCCCGGGCGGCAGGGTTGGGGACGTAGTTCAGCGCCTCGACGGCCGCCAGCACCGCGCTACGCTTCGCCTCGTTGACCCGCTTCTGACCGTTCAGGACGTTCGAGACCGTCATGGCGGACACGCCGGCGCGCTCGGCCACCATGGCGATGGTCACGGCGCGACTGGACCTGCGGGCCGCACGACCCATTCCTCAAACCCCTTCTGGCCGGGATTCCGGCCGTCGAACCGCTGACAGCTTCGGCCCGCGCCGACAAGCCCCGACGCGGTCCATTCAGTCGGCATTGTTATAGCGCTAAACGTCACGTTCGATGAGTTTTTGAAGGCGTTGACAAGCGGGGCCGAGGAGGATCATTTTAGCGCTAAACCAGCATTCGACTGGTTCGGGAGGATTGAGATGAACCAGCCTGCTTCGAAGCTTCGGTCGGCGCGCCTGGGCGCTCGCCTGTTCGGCTCGGCCTGCGTCGCGACGCTGGCGTTGGCGGCTCCGGCGCACGCCCAATCCGACGGCGCCGAGCCGTCGGAGATCCAGGAGATCGTCGTCACGGCGCAGAAGCGGGCCGAGCGCCTGCAGGATGTCCCGCTGGCCGTGACCGCCGTCTCCGGCGACGCGCTGGCCAACCGCCAGATCAACGACACCAGCAGCCTGGTGAGCGCGGTGCCCTCGCTGACCTTCCAGCAGGGCGCGCACCCAGCGAACACCAGCTTCCGAATCCGCGGCGTGGGCACGGCGCTGTTCGGCCTCGGCACGGAGTCTTCGGTCTCGGTGGTGCTGGACGGGGTTGTCCTGGCCCGGCAGGCGCAAGGCTTCACGGACCTCGCCGACATCGAACGGGTCGAGGTGCTGCGTGGGCCGCAGGGCACGCTGTTCGGCAAGAACGCCTCGGCCGGCGTGGTCAGCGTCGTCACCGCCCGTCCCACCAAAGATTTCGCGGGGCGCGCCGAGGCGACGGTCGCCGAGCACGACGAATATCGGATCAAGGGCACGGTCTCGGGGCCGCTGTCGGACACCCTGCGCGCCCGGGTCAGCGGCTACTACAGCGACGTGAAGGGCACGACCTACAACGTCACCACCGGTCGCTGGGTGAACGGCGCCGAAAGCTGGGGCCTGCGCGGCAAGCTGGAGTGGGACGCGACCGACTCGCTGAACCTCCTGCTGGCAGCCGACTACCGCGACACCGACGCGCTATGCTGCGCCTCGACCCTCATCTCGGCTGTGAACCCGGTGATCGCCCAGCTGACCGCGCCGGTGGTGGCGTCGCGGACGAACCGGCAGCTCACCGAGGACACCGAGACCCGTTCGCAGAGCGACCAGGCGACCATCTCGCTCGAGGCCAACTGGGACCTGGGATCGGCGGTCGTCACTTCGATCTCGGCCTACCAACGCTACCGGCTCGACGTGAACCAGCCCATCGACCGGATCGACTCCAATCCCGTGCCCTTCGTCGGCGCGGGGGCTGTCTATTCCGACTGGGCCTACAACCGCGGCATCGTCCGGCTCGCCAACCTGTCGCAGGAGCTGCGGATCGCCTCGGCCGGCGAGGGCCCGCTCACCTATGTGGCAGGGCTCTTCTACAATCACGGCCACGTCACGCGGCCCTTCGAGCGGCGGCGCGCGCGGTGCAACGCCGGCGTCGTCGGCCAGCCGTGCGCCGTGGCGCCGATCTACCAGTCCCAGGGCAGCCTCGCGATCCTGGAGACCGATTCCTATGCCGCCTTCGGTCAGGCCGAGTACCAGCTGACGGAGAAGCTCAAGGCGATCGGCGGCCTGCGTTTGCAGTACGAGAAGGGCCACAACCAGGGCTATCAGTTCGGCATCCTGGTCGCCGGCGACCAACTGCTCACCGGGGCCCCGCCGATCTCCCAGGGCGAGATCTCGTCCAGCGACACCTCGGTGACCGGCAAGGCGGGCCTGCAGTACGAGTTCGGCCGCAACGCCCAGGCCTACGCCACCTACACCCGTGGCTATAAGGGCGAGGGTTACAACATGGAGGCCGGGACGGATTTCCGCACCCAGTCCGTCCTGAAGCCCGAGCACGTCGATGCCTACGAGGTCGGCTTCAAGGGGCGGACGCCCGACGGCGTGATCAGCCTGAACGCCGCCCTGTTCTGGGCCGACTACACGAACCTCCAGGTCCAGGCGAACCGGTCCGACCCCGTCACCGGCGTGGTCGCGTTCATCGCCACCAACGCGGGCTCGTCGCGCACAAAGGGCTTCGAGATCGAAGGGACGGTCAGGCCGTCGTCCTGGTTCTCGATGGACGCCGGCATCACCTATTCGGACTCCACCATCGACATCGACGGGCTGAACTGCCCGCTGCAGTTCCAGGCCGCGGCGCCCGTCGTCACCGGCGCGCCGCCCGCCAACGTCTGCTATCGCACCGCGGCGGGCGTGACCCCGCGGCAGAACCTCCGCGGCGGCCGCCTGCCGGCCTCGCCCAAGCTGCGCGTCTCCCTCGCGCCCCGGGTCGAATTCGACGTGGCCGACGACCTGGTCGCCTTCGGGCAGGTCGGCGTGTCGTACCAGAGCTCCCAGGGCTTCGCGGTGGAGCAGGATCCGCTGCTGAAGCAGCCCGCCTACACCCTCGTCGACCTGAGCCTGGGCGTGCGCCAGGCTGATGGGGGCTACTCGGTGACGGTCTTCGTGAAGAACCTGTTCGACAAGAACTACTTCACGGCCATCGGCCACAACTCGCTGCTGGCCTCGCCGGCCAACGCCCTGGACCTCGTGTCGAACTACAACAAGGACGCCGATCGCTACGTCGGCGTGACCCTGGGCTATCGGTTCTGAGTGGGCGGGAGGGCCGGCGGCACACGACCATGAACACGCAGCAACTCGTGATGCATGGTCGGCCCGTCACCCGCCGACGGAGCCTCGCCGCCTTGCTGGGCGGCGTGGCGCTCGCAGTCGCCGGCGCGGCCACGGCCCACGCGAAGACGCCGCCCGCCACCCGGCCGAACGTGGTGGTGATCGTGCTGGACGACGTGGGGTTCTCCGACCTCGGGGCCTTCGGGTCCGAGATCTGTACGCCCCACATGGACGCGATCGCCGCCGACGGCCTGCGGTTCAACCGGTTCGACACCAAGGCCCTGTGCTCGCCGACGCGCGCGGCCCTGCTCACCGGCCGCAACAACCAGACCGTCGGCATGGCGGACCTGCCGACGGAGCTGGTTCGGCCGGACGACCACACCAAGGATCGCGGCGAACTGGCGAAGAACGCCGAGACCCTGGCCGAGGCGCTTCGGCGCGGGGGGTACGCGACCCTCGCGTTCGGCAAATGGCACCTGTCGCCCGAGCCGGAAGACGGCCGGCCAGGCGCCAACGCCTCGCTGCCGCTGCAACGAGGGTTTGATCGCTTCTACGGCTTCCTGGCGGGCTGGACCGACCAGTACCATCCGGATCTGGTGCGGGATAACGCTCCGCTGCCGAAGCCGGACGCCCCGGACTACCACGTCTCGCCCGACCTCATCGATCGGACGATCGAGGGCGTGGAGGCGGTGAGGTCGGCCTCGGCCGAAAAGCCCTTCTTCGCCTACGTCGCGCTGGGCGCGGCCCATGCGCCGATCCAGGTTCCGAGGCCCTACATCGAGGGCTACGCCGGCGTGTACGAGAAGGGCTGGGACGCGATCCGCGAAGAGCGCTTCGCCCGGATGAAGCGGATGGGCGTCATTCCGCCGGACACCCGGCTGCCGCCACGCAATCCCAGCGACAAGCCCTGGTCCGAATTGACCGAGGACGAGCGAGTCGTCTTCGCTCGCTACATGGCCGTCTACGCGGGGTTCATGACCCACGCCGACGATCAGATCGGCCGGCTGGTCGCGCGCCTGAAGGCGATGGGGGTCTACGACGACACCCTGATCGTCCTGATGTCGGACAACGGCGCGGCCAGCGAGGCCGGTCCGAACGGGACCTTCCAGCGGCTCTACCGTGAGGACAAGCTCAGCATCGCCGAGATCCGGGCGCGGCTGGGCGACCTGGGCACGGACAAGACCCAGTCGGAGTATCCCAAGGCCTGGGCGATGGCCGGCGTCACGCCGCTGCGGCGCTACAAGGCCTGGCCGTATGCGGGCGGCGTGCGGGCGCCCCTGATCGTCAGCTATCCGAAGCTGATCCGCGACCGCGGGGCGATCCGGCCGCAGTTCCTGGATGTCGTCGACCTCGCGCCGACCATCGCCGACTTCGCCGGGGTCTCCTTCGCCGACACGCTGGACGGCGTGCGCCAGATCCCGTTGGCCGGCCGCTCCATGCGAAAGGTGCTGGTGGATCCGCGGGCGCCGGGCCGCGCCGTGCAGTTCTTCGAACTCCGAGGCCACCGGGCCATCACATCCGGCCCCTGGCGCGCCGTCGCCATGCATCGGAACGGCGAGCCCTTCGATCACGATCGATGGGAGCTGTTCGACCTGTCGAAGGACTTCTCCGAGTCGACGGACCTGTCGGCTCAACAGCCGGAAAAACTCTCTGAACTCAAGGCGCTGTGGTTCGCCGAGGCGCGCAAATACAGCACGCCCGCGCTGTCCGAGATGCTGGAGCGCTACAAGCGCCGAAGCCGCTACGAGGAGTTCTCGGGGACCACGCCATGATTTCTCCCGGCTGCGCGACGCCGTCTCCCCCGGCGCGCGGCGATGTGGGAGAAGGCCGGCCGGCGGAGCAGCCCCCGCGCTCCGCCGGCCCGCTCGCTCTCGACGCCGAGGGGCGGGCTTGGGTCGAGAAGACCCGCGACGCCCTGAGCGCCGAGGCGAAGATCGCCCAACTCTTCATCCTCGCCGTCCGCGAGGACAGTCCCGACGAGGCGGCGCAGGTCGCGGCGTGTAGGCCGGGCGGTGTGCACCGCTTTCCGGGACATGACCTCCAGCAGGCGTGGGAGACCAGCCGCTGGGCGCTCGATATCGCCGACACGCCTCCGCTCCTGAGCGGCGACATCGAAGGGGGGATGGTGAGCTATGGCTTCGCCACGGCCATTCCCAACCAGCTGGGCATCGCCGCCTGCGCCGATCTCGGCTTGACCGAGCGGCTGGCGCGGCTGGTGGCGGTGGAGAGCCGGGCTCTGGGCTACGACTGGTCGTTCACCCCCGTCGTCGACATCGACCGGGCTTTCCGCAACCCCGTGGTGGGCACGCGCTCATATGGCTCCGACCCCGACATGGTGCTGGCGCAGGCCCGCGCCTACGTCCGGGTGCTGCAAGCGCACGGCATGGCCGCCACCGCCAAGCATTGGCCGGGCGACGGGATCGACGATCGGGACCAGCATCTCACCACCTCGGTCAACAGCCTGTCCTTGGACGACTGGGAGGCGAGTTTCGGCCGGGTTTTCCGCGGCCTGATCGCCGAGGGCGTGACCGCGGTCATGTCGGCCCACATCGCGCTGCCGGCGTTCGTCCGCGCCCTGGACCCCGGCTCCGGGCGCGAGGCGTTCCGGCCGGCCTCGGTGTCGCGGCTGCTGAACCAGGTGCTGCTGCGCGAGCGCCTGGGGTTCCAGGGCCTGGTGGTCTCGGACGCCACGGTCATGGGCGGCCTGACCAGTTGGGCGGACCGGGCCGAGGCGGTTCCCGCCGTGATCGAGAACGGCTGCGACATGTTCCTGTTCAGCCGCGACGCGGCGGCCGACATGCGGCTGATGCTGGACGGGCTCCGGAACGGGCGGCTGTCCGAGGTGCGCCTGGAGGAAGCCGTCACGCGGGCGCTGTCGCTGAAGGCGCGTCTCGGCCTGCACCGGCGCTCGCCGGAAGAGCGGCTGCCTTCGCCCGAGGCGGCGCGGGAGCGCCTGCGCTCGCCCGCGAACCTCGACCTGGCCGCCGAGGCCGCCGGCCGTAGCCTGACACTCGTCAAGGACGTACCGGGACTGCTGCCGCTCGACCCCGTCCGGCACAGGCGTGTGGTCGTGGTGGCGGATGAGGGGCGAAGCTTCTTCTCGGGCGCCCTGGAGCGCACCGTGGAACCGTTCCACGCGGCCCTGCGCAGCCGCGGTTTCGAGCCGCGCGCCTACGACCCCGAGGCGATGCCGACCGCGGACGACACGGATCTCGTGGTCTATCTGGCAGGGCAGGAGGCGACGCCGGCGCTGTCGCGGATCTACCTGGACTGGGCGCGGCTGCACGGCGGCCCGCGCAAAGCCATGGTGCAGTTCAACCGCGAGATCCCGACCCTGCTCGTCTCGCTGGGCCAGCCGTACTACCTGTACGACGCCCCGGCGATGGGGACCTATGTGAACGCCTACAGCGCCCTGCCCGGCGTGCAGTTCGAGCTGGTCCGGCGGCTGGTCGGCGACGCGCCGTTCGTGGGCCGCAGCCCGGTCGATCCCTTCTGCGGCCTCGAGCAGCTGCGGTGGTGATGGACTCAAGGGCAGGAAAGGAGACCTCCGGATGATGGGACTCTTCCGCAAGCTACGGGCCGCTGCGCTGACGGCCTGCGCCATCGCCTGCGGCCCGGCCCTGGCGGCGGCCGCGCCGCGCCCGGCGGCCGTGCCTGGCCCACCCAACATCGTCTTCGTGCTGGTGGACGACCTGCGCTACGACGCCATGGGGTTTCTGACGCCCGGCCTGAAGACGCCCAACATCGACCGCCTGGCGAAGGACGGCGTCTATTTCCCCAACGCCGTGGTGACCTCGGCGCTGTGCTCGCCCAGCCGGGCCACGATCCTCACCGGCCAGACCGCCCGCAACCACGGCGTCATCGACAACAACAACTCGTCCGAGGAGGGCCTGACGTTCTTCCCCGCCTACCTGCAGAAGGCCGGCTATCAGACCGCCTTTGTCGGCAAGTGGCACATGGGCAACGACACCGACGCGCCGCGCGCCGGTTTCGACAAATGGGTCAGCTTCAAGGGGCAGGGAACTTACTTCCCGACGGATGGCCTCTCGCCGGCAGCCGTGGCGGCCGGGCGGCGCCAGACGCTGAACGTCGATGGACGGACGGTGGACCGCAAGGGCTACATCACCGACGAACTCACCGACTACGCGCTCGACTGGCTGGAGACGGAGCGGGACGCTTCCAAACCCTTCTTCCTCTACCTGAGCCACAAGGCGGTGCACTCCGACCCGACGCCGCCCGAGCGATATCGCAGCCAGTACGCCGACCTCGACATCAAGCTGCCGACGAGTCTGGCCAACACGCCCGAGAACAATCGCGGCAAGCCGCGGTGGGTGCAGGACCAGCGCAACAGCTGGCACGGCGCCGACTTCCCGTACCACACGGACCGGAAGCTGACGGACTACGTGCGCGACTACTACCGAACCCTCAGCCCGGTGGACGACAGCCTGGGGCGGATCCTGGCGTACCTTCGCAAGGCCGGCCTGGACCGGAACACGGTCGTGGTCTTCTACAGCGACAACGGCTTCCTGTTCGGCGACCACGGCCTGATCGACAAGCGCAACGCCTATGAGCCGTCGGTGCGGGTGCCGATGGTGGTCCATGCGCCGCACCTCATGCCGCGCGGCGTCACCAATCCGGCCCTGGTCCGCAACCTGGACCTGGCCCCGACCTTCCTGGAACTGGCCGGCGTGCCGAAGCCGGCGCAGATGGAAGGGCGGAGCTGGCTGGCGCTGGCCGAGGGCAAGTTGCTCCCAGCCGACTGGAAACCGGGAGACTTCGTCTACGAGTACTACTGGGAATGGACCTTCCCGCAGACGCCGACGACCTTCGCCATCGAACGCGACCGGATGAAGTACATCCAGTACCACGGCGTCTGGGACATCGAGGAACTCTACGACCTCAGCAAGGATCCTGGCGAGGCGAACAACCTCATCGACGATCCGGCCCACCGCGAGACAAAGGTCCGGCTGCGGCAGGCCCTCTTCGAGGCGCTGGCCAACGGTAAGGGGCAGCACATCGTGCCCTACACCGCGCGCACCAGCTCCGGCCTGGTGAACCGCAACGCCAAGGGGGCCAGGGGCGCCGACTTCCCGCCCGGCTTCTACGTGGAACCCAATCGGCCAGACCGCATCCGCGGCCTCTTCCCCGAGCGCCCCGCCGCGCCGGCCGAGGCGCCGCGCTAAACCAATCAAGAGGGCGAACCCTGCCCCGGGAGGAACATCGCATGCACGCCCGAACGGACGGTGAGGCCGGCGAGGCGCCGTGGCCGGCGGCCCGCACCGCCTGGTATGTCGTCGTCGTCCTGACCGCCGCCAACACCCTGGCGTTCGTGGACCGCCAGGCGCTGGCCCTCCTCGTCCAGCCGATCAAGGCCGACCTGGGCATCTCGGACACGGCGATGAGCCTCCTCTACGGGATCAGCTTCACGGCCTTCTACGTGGCGGTCGGGGTGCCCATCGCGCGGCTGGCCGACCGGTCGAACCGGCGCAACATCATCGTCGTCTCGGTCTTCTTCTGGAGCCTGATGACCGCCGCGTGCGGCCTGGCGAGGACGTTCCCGGCGCTGCTGGCCGCCCGCATCGGCGTGGGCGCCGGCGAGGGTGGTCTCGGCCCGTCGGTCTATTCCATGCTGTCCGACTACTTCCCGAAGGAGCGTCTGGCCGCGGCCATCGGAGTCTATCAGATGGGCGTCTATATCGGGGGCGCCGCGGCGCTCCTGATCGGCGGCGTGCTGGTGGGCCTGATCCCGCCAGGCGAGACCCTGACGGTTCCGATCCTTGGCGCGGTCAAGGGCTGGCAGCTCGTCTTCCTGGCGTTGGGCGCGCCAGGCCTCCTGCTCGGCGTCGTGATGTGCACCGTGCGCGAGCCGCTCCGCCGGGGCGCCGCGAAGGCCGAGGCGGCCGCGCCGCTCTCCGCCTTCTTCCAACACCTGACCCGCGAGCGTCGGGCCTATATCGGCATCATGGCGGGCTTCGCCCTGATGGTGATGGTCGGCAACGCGACCGGGGCCTGGATCCCCGCCTTCTTCGAGCGGAAGTTCGGCTGGACCACGGCCGAGGTCGGGGCGCGCTACGGCCTGATCGTGTTCTTCTGCGGCGCGGGCGGCGCGCTCGCGGGCGGTCTGATCGCCAGCGCGCTGCGTCGCAGGGTCGGGACCCGGGGCAACCTCCTGGCGGCGATGGTGGGTTTCAGCGTGCTGGTGCCCGTGACAATCGCCTTCCCGCTGGCGCCCAGCGCATCCCTGGCGCTGGGGCTGATCGGGCTGATGAACTTTGCGGCGGGCCTCAATCTCGGCGGCGGACTCGCCACGCTGCAGGAACTCACCCCCAACCGCATGCGGGCGCTGCTGTCGGCGCTCTACCTGCTGGCCATCAACATCATCGGCGGGGGGCTGGGGCCGCTGGTGGTGGCGTTGATCGTCGACTACGGGTTCGCCGATCCGCAGCGGCTGCCCGAGGCGCTGGCGATCACGGCGGGCGTCGCGTCGCCGCTGGCGCTCGCGGCGCTGGCCTACGGGCTTCTCAACCTGCGGACGTCGCAGCCCTCGGTTCCGGCGCCGTCGATCGCCTGACGTTCCGTCCTCTCCGGATCGCCCTGCGGGTGCAATCATCAGCTCCGTTGATCGAAGGCAAAACTCCAATTTATACTTAAGGCAATATGGTATTGAGATATCGAATTCTGCAATATGCGAGCAATAAATAGGCGTTGCGGTGTCTAGGCGCGGCGCCAACCCCAGTCGCGGTTCTCACGCGGGGCTAAGGCCGGTGAGGGTTGGCGCGTGCGTCCGTCCTTGCTTGTGAGGCGGGCTGAGGTTTGGGGGTGAAGGTGACGCATAGCTGGAGCAGGGGCCGCCTCGTGGCGGCGGTGGCCGCGGCCGCGATGATCGGGCAGGCGCAGGCCGCCCCGGCCCGTGGGCCCGTCACCGCCATCGTCGACGCGACGGTCTTCGACGGCACGGGCGCGGCGCCGCGGGTGGCGACCGTGATCATCCGCGACGGCCGCATCGCCGAGGTCGCCCCCGGCCTGAAGCCGCCCCGTGGCGCCACAGTGATTCAGGCCAAGGGCAAGGCGCTGCTGCCGGGCTTCTTCGACCTGCACACCCACTGGACGCCGGGTGGCGCCCCGGCCGTGGCCCCGCAGATCGCCAGCGCCTACGTGGCCGCCGGCGTCACGACCGTGAACGATTTCCACCAGCCCCCCGAGGCCTATGAGCCGCGTCGCCGCTGGCTGGGGACGCTCACCACGCCACACGTGAACTTCACCGCGCGGATGAGCACGCCCGGCGGGCACGGCGCCGACTGGGCGGACGTCGCCACGACGAAGTGGGTGAGCACGCCGGAGTCGGCTCGCGCCGAGGTCCGCGCGCTGCTCCCGTACAAGCCCGACGCCATCAAGGCGTTCGCCGACGGCTGGCGGTACGGCTCCTCCCCGGACAATACGAGCATGGACTACTGGACGCTCTCGGCGCTCGCGGACGAGGCGCACAAGAACGGCCTGAAGGTGCTCACCCACACGGTGACCGTGGAGCGGGGCAAGGTCGCCGCGCGCGCCAAGGTGGACGTGATCGCCCACAGCCTGCAGGACCGCGAGGTCGATGCCGAGGTGGTGGAGCTGATGAAGGCGAACGGCACGGTCTACGCGCCGACGCTCGCCGTCTACGAGCCGGTGAAGCCGGGCCGGCCCGAGCCGGCGGATCGGAACGACCCGCGCGTGAAGCAGTCGTTCGTCAAGTTCGGCTATGCTCTGCACAACGTCAAAGCCCTGCATGACGCGGGGGTGCCCATCGCGGTGGGCACGGACGCCGGCATGCCCGGCACGCCGCATGGCGTCGCGACCCTGCGCGAGATGGAGCTGCTGGTGCAGGCGGGCCTCACGCCGGCGCAGGCGCTGATCGCGGGCACCGCCAACAGCGCCAAGGTCATGGGCGAGCTGGCCGATCGTGGCACGATCGAGAAGGGCAAGCGCGCGGACCTGGTCCTGGTCGACGGCGCGCCGTGGGTGCAGATCAGCGACGTCCGCAAGACCGAGCGGGTGTTCATCGACGGCAAGCCAGTGTTCGGACCGGGCGCCCGCCCCACCGCGGCGGACGGCCAGATGTCCATGCCGGCGATCAAGGTCGCGGCCCTGGTCGACGATTTCGAGCGCCCCGATGGTCGCACCCGGCTCGACACCCTACGGCTGGACGACATGGACGGTGGGCATGACCGCACGGTGCAGGTCAGCCAGGTCACCGTGCGCGGTGGGCAGGACCATGCGCTGCTGCTGACCGCGCGGATGGCGACGAAGGAGGATCCGAGCGCGGGCGTCATCCTGCCGCTCAGCCGCGGATCGGTGGAGCCGGTGGACGCGCGGGCGTTCAAGGGCGTGCGCTTCGACGTGCGCGGCGACGGCGGGGTCTATGGTTTCACCGTCAACGCCCAGGGCGGTCGCTGGCGGGCGCCGGTCACCGCCGGGCCTGAGTGGACGACCGTGGAGGTCCCGTTCTCGAGCCTCGTGCGGGTCCCGGGCCGCGGGGCCTCGACGGCCGCATGGACCGGCAGCGACCTGATCGACCTGGGCTTCAGTGGCGGTCGCGAGGCCGGCCGGAAACTCTGGCTGCAGATCGACAACGTCGCCTTCTACTAAGGCCACGCCGCCGGCCGTCTATGCCATCATGTGGGCCCAAGCGCCCGACCGATCGAGGGGATGAGTTGATGAGGTTCAATCGCGCGTTCACCGGCGCCGCCGCGGCGCTGGCGCTGTGCGTCGCGTTCGCCGGCCCGGCGGCCCAGGCGGCCGGGCCCGTCACCTCGCCGAAGGAGGCTTTCGGGCACGACGTCGGCGACGACTACTTCCTCGCCAACTACACCCAGCTCGAGGCCTATTTCAAAACCGTCGCCGGCCAGTCCGATCGCATCAAGCTGGTGGACATCGGAGCCACCGAGGAGGGGCGGCGCGAGTACATGGCGATCGTCTCCTCGCCGGCCAACCTCGCCAAGCTGGACCGCTATCGCGAGATCGCCCGCAAGCTCGCCAAGGCCGAGGGCGTCACCGAGGTCGAGGCCAAGGCGCTGGCCGCCGAGGGCAAGGCGGTGATCTGGATCGACGGTGGCCTGCACGCCACCGAGGTGGTCCCGCCCCAGGCGCTGATCGCGGCCTTGCACGAGATGCTCACCGCGGACGACGCGGAGGCCAAGCGCATCCTGGACGACGTGATCATCCTGTTCGGCCAGGTGAATCCGGACGGGATGGAGCTGGTCTCCAACTGGTACATGCGCAACAGTGACGAGAAGAAGCGCGAATTCGGAAGCCTGCCGCGGCTGTACCAGAAGTACATCGGCCACGACAATAACCGCGACTACTACATGTCGGCGATGAAGGAGACCGCTAACGTAAACCGGATCTTCTTCCGGGAGTGGTTTCCGCAGATCATCTACAACCACCACCAGACCGCCCCGGGCGGGACGGTGGTGTTCGTGCCGCCCTTCCGCGATCCCTTCAACTACAACTACGACCCCCTGGTGATGTCGACGCTGAGCGAGGTCGGCGCGACCATGCACAGCCGGTTGATCAGCGAGGGCAAGCCCGGCTCCACCATGCGCAGCGGCGCCACCTATTCCACCTGGAACAATGGGATGGAGCGCTCGGTCACCTATTTCCACAACGCGGTGGGACTGCTGACCGAAATCACCGGCCATCCCACGCCGATGACCATCCCGCTGGTGGCCAAGAACCAGATCGCCCGCAACGACCTGCCGGCGCCGATCGCCCCGCAGCCGTGGCGGTTCCGCCAGTCGATCGACTATTCGCTGAGCATGAACCGCGCGGTGCTGGACTACGCCTCGCGCAACCGCGAGCGCCTGCTGATGAACATCTGGCGGATGGGGAACAATTCCATCGAACGCGGCCGCCGCGACAGCTGGACCATCACGCCCAAGCGCATCGAGGCGCTGGAGGCGGCCGCCAAGGGCAAGCCGCTGGTGGGCTCAGGCCGCACCGCCGGCCTCGACCCGGACCTCTACAAGGCCGTACTGCAGGACCCGGCCAAGCGCGACCCGCGTGGCTACATCATCCCGGCCGACCAGGCGGACCTGCCCACGGCGGTGAAGTTCCTGAACGCCCTGATCAAGACTGGCGTCGACGTGGACCGCGCGACGAAGGCGTTCACGGTGGCGGGTAAGACCTATCCGGCCGGCTCGTACGTCGTGAAGGCCGACCAAGCCTATCGGCCACACGTGCTCGACATGTTCGAGCCGCAGGACCACCCGCACGACTTCGCCTATCCGGGCGGCCCGCCGATCCCGCCCTATGACTCCACCGGCTACACCCTGGCGATGCAGATGGGCGTGGCGTTCGACCGGGTGCTGGACGGCTTCGACGGACCCTTCGAACCGGTCGCCGACCTGCTGGCGCCGCCGCCGGGGCGGATCGTGGGCTCGGGCGGGGCGGGCTATCTGGTCAGCCACGAGACCAACGACAGCTTCATCCTGTCCAACCGCCTGCTGAAGGCGGGGCAGGGCGTCTACTGGTTGAAGACGGCGACCAGGGCGGGGGGCAAGATCCTGGCGCCGGGCGCGCTGTGGATCCCGGCGACGCCGGCCAACCGTTCGATCGTGCAGACCGCGGCTCGCGACCTGGGCCTTACGGTCCACGCGCTGTCCGGGGCGCCCGCCGGCGAGAAGCTCAAGCTGAAGCCGGTGCGCGTGGGGCTGGTCGACAAGTACGGCGGCAACATGCCAGCCGGCTGGACCCGCTGGCTGATGGAGCAGTACGAGTTCGACTATCAGGTGGTCTATCCGCAGCGGCTCGACGCTGGCGACCTGCGCAAGGACTTCGACGTTCTGATCGTCGCCAACAACCTGCTGGCCGCGGACGGGGGCGAGGGGTTCGGCGGACGCCAGCCGAAGCCTGAAGAGATCCCCGCCGAGTTCCGGCCCTGGCTGGGCGAACTGACCAAGGAGAAGACGGCGCCCCAGATCGCCAGTTTCCTGCAGGGTGGCGGCGCGGTGGTGGCCATCGGCAACGCCATGCGCCTGGCCGAGATGGTGGGCGTCCCCGTGGCCAGCGCGTTGAACGACGCCGACGGCAAGCCGCTGCCCCGCAACAGCTTCTACATCCCCGGATCGCTGCTGGAGGTGACCGTCGACAATACCCAGCCCCTGGCCTACGGCGCGCCGAAGACCATGACCGTCTTCTTCGACCGCAGCCCCGCCTTCGCCGCCACGGTCGGGACCCGCGCGGCCTGGTACCCGCAGGGCGACGTGCTGCGCAGCGGCTGGGCCGTTGGCCAGGAGAAGCTGGGCGGCGCGGGCGCGGTGGTGGAACTGACCGTGGGCAAGGGCAAGCTCTTCCTCATGGGCCCGGAGGTCGCCCAGCGCGCCCAGTCCCACGCGGCGTTCAAGTTCCTGTTCAACGGCCTGCAGTACGGGCCGGCGGTCGGCGGCCGGCCTTAAGGCCGGGGTTTCTCTCGGAGTTCGGAATGCACAGACGTCCTCGTTTCCGCCTGGCTGCCGGCTCGGCGCTGGCCGCCCTGCTGCTGGCCGGCGCAGCCGACGCCAAGGTCGCCGCGGGCCAGCGCAAGGAGATCGTGGCTGCGGTCGACAAGGCCGCGCCGCACATGGGCGAGGTGGCGCACCAGATCTGGGACTACGCCGAGGTCGGCTACCAGGAGACCAAGAGTTCGGCCCTGCTGCAGAGCGAATTGAAGATGGCGGGCTTCGCGGTGGAGGCCGGCGTGGCGGGCATGCCCACCGCCTTCGTCGCGCGCTTCCGCAACGGCGATGGCCCGGTGATCGCGATCCTGGCCGAGTACGACGCCCTGCCGGGCCTGGCCCAGAAGGCCGAACCCGGACGCGCGCCCATTGCCGGCCAGGAGGCTGGGCACGCCTGCGGCCACCACATCTTCGGCGCGGCCTCGGTCGCGGCGGCCCAGGCGGTGAAGACCTGGATGCAGGCCAACAACATCAAGGGTGAGATCCGTGTCTATGGCGCCCCGGCCGAGGAGGGCGGCTCGGGCAAGGTCTATCTCGTGCGGGCGGGCCTCTTCAAAGACGTGTCGGCCACCCTGCACTGGCATCCGTCCGACTCCAACGACGCCTCGCAGACGATCTCGCTGGCCAATGTGAGCGGCAAGTTTCGCTTCACGGGCCGCGCGGCGCACGCTTCGGCCTCGCCCGACAGGGGCCGCTCGGCGCTGGACGGGGTCGAGGTGATGAACGTGGCCGTGAACTACATGCGCGAGCACGTGCCGGACGGAACCCGCATCCACTACGTCACCACCGATGGGGGCCAGGCGCCCAACGTCGTGCCCGACAAGGCCGAGGCCTACTATTACGTCCGGCACGCCGATCCGCAGGTGGTGCGCGACGTCATCGGTCGGATACAGAAGGCCGCCGAGGGCGCGGCCATGGCCACCGAGACCAAGGTGATGTTCGAGCAGACCGGCGGCGTCTACAACATGCTGCCCAACGACACCCTGGGCCGGCTGCTGGACCGCAACCTGCGCGAAGTGGGCGGCGTGAAGTACGACGCCCAGGACACCGCCTTCGCCGAAGCCATGGCGAAGCAGCTTCCACCCACCAAGGCGACCCTGGCGAGCGCTGCCCAGGTGGATCCCTATGCTCTGGGCGGCGGGGGCGGCGGCTCCACCGACGTGGCGGACGCGAGCTGGGTGACGCCCACCGCCGGCATGACCGCGGCCACCTGGGTGCCGGGCACGCCGGCGCACAGCTGGCAGGCCGTGGCCGCGGGCGGGACGCCGATTGCGGTGAAGGGCGGCGTCGTGGCGGCCAAGACGCTGGCGCTGACCGCGGCCGATCTGCTGACCGATCCTGCGACCATCGCCAAGGCGCAGGCCGAGCTTGGGGAGCGCCGCGGGGCGGACTTCGCCTACGAGCCCATGGTGGGCGATCGCCCGCCGCCGCTGGACTACCGTCGCAAGCCCGGGGCGGCGAAACCCTAAGCCGCCGTTCCGATCGCGGCGCCGCCGATGCGCAACTGATGGCCAAGCGTCTCGGCGGCCGCCATGACCGCGGCGACCACGCGATCGCGCTTCTCCTCGAAGCGGTTGGTGACGCAGCCCATGTTGAGCGCGCCCAGCGCATGACCGTCGGCGCCCAGCACCGGGGCGGCCACGCCGGTGCCGCCGAGGGCGAACTCCTCCATGACGATCGCGTGGCCTTCCTCGCGGACCCGGTCGATGATCCGCAGGATCTCGTCGGCGTCCGTCACGGTGTGTCGTGTGATGGCCGGGAACGGGCCCTCGCCGATGAGGCCGCGCCACTCCGACCGCGGCCGTCTGGACACGATCACGCGGCCAATGGCGGTGCAGTAGAGCGGGATCGGGCGGCTGGTGTTGGCCGTGTAGCGAACCTCGACGTCGGCCACGACCTGCGTCAGCAAGCGGGCGTGGCCGGCCGTGTCGCGGACTCCGAAGGTCATCGACTCCCCGAGCTCCTGGCTCAGCCCTTCCATGACCGGCCGGGCGACAGCCACCAGTCGGGCGTAGGGGTCGGCCGCCCATCCGAAGGCGCCCGAGCGGTGCTGATCCGTGAGCAGGTAGCGGTCGCTCACGGCGTCGCGCCGCGCGTAGCCGCGGTTCACCAGCGTGCGCAGCAGCATCAGGGTGCTGCTCTTGGGCGCGTTCAACCGCGCGGCCGCCTCGCGCAGCAGGACGCCCTCTTCGCTGGCGGCGATCAGCTCGACGAGGTCCAGGACACGGGCGGCGGAAAGGACGTTGTCGGTCATCTCGATCCAGGTTTGCGATAGTCGCCGAACGATCTTCGTCGATCGATGTGCGCCATTGGGAATATCGAACCTCGCGCGGCCGCAGAAACGGATTCTAGTTGTCGAATCCATCACCCGCAGGCGTCACAGGGTTACAGGGTTACTTGCAGCCTCGGCGCTCAGATTTTTCCTTGTCCCACAAGTGACCAAAGCCGACCTCTATTGGCGGGCCGCCGCAAGTGACGGGAAATGCGGCGTCGCTGCTGACGCCCTGCCACATTCCGGGCGCTATCGGACTGATCCATCAGAAATCGTTATTGAACGGTCCACGAACAGTTGTTTGACTGGGCGGGGCGCGCTGTCCACTATCCCCACCGGCTGGCGCTGAGTGCGCGGGGGCCGGATGAGGGGAAAACAAGACATGATGGGCAGACCATCGCGGGGCCGCACGGCCTTGCTTGCGACGAGCGCGATGTGCGCGATCGTCGGTTTCGGCGGGACGAGCTGGGCGCAGGGCGGGGCCGAGCCGAGCGAACTCGAGGAGATCGTGGTGGTCGGCTCCCAGATCCAGGGGTCCAAGGTCACCGCCGCGCTGCCCGTGACGGTGGTGGACATGACCCAGATCCAGGCGACGGCGGCCGGATCGGGCGACGAGCTGTTCCGGACCATTCCGCAGGCCGGCAACGTGACGTTCAACTCGAACTTCCTGCCGGGTTCGTCCAACTCGGCGCGCGGCGACGTGAACTCGATCAGCCTGCGCAGCCTCGGCGCCGGCAACACCCTGGTGCTGATCAACGGCCGTCGGACGGTCTATCACCCGACGACCCAAGCCGAGTCGCTGGTGCCGACCTTCACCTACAACACCAACGCCATCCCGGTGGCGGGTCTGCGCAGCATCGAAGTGCTGCGCGACGGCGCGGCCGCCATCTACGGCACCGATGCGGTGGCCGGCGTGGTCAACACCGTCCTGCGGGACGATTTCGACGGCGCCCAGGTCGAGTTCCAGTACGGCACGGCGACGGGAACCAATCTGCGTGAAGGCCGGCTGACCGGCCTGATCGGTGACAACTTCCACGACGACCGCGGCAACATCACCCTCTTCGGTTCGCTGGAGAGGCGCTCGGCCCTGCTCGCGTCCGACCAGGACTACACGGCCTCGTCCGACCGCCGGCCGTTGTTCGCCGGCACGGAATTCGCCGACACCGTCAGCCTCGACGCCCGCTCGGCCACGACGGGCTTCGGCGCCTTCCAGGCGGTGGGCGTGACCAGCGCGATCCGCCAGGGTGCGACCGCGATCACCGGCGCCACCGGCATCTTCCACTTCTCGCCGCAGTCGGTGCGCTGCACCGTGACGGTCGGGCCGGGCCTGTGCATCGTGCCGGGCGCCATCAACACCACCACGGACCGGGCTTTCCGGGTCGATAACCTGCTGTCGAGCAAGTCTTCGGTCATCCCACAGGCCGACCGGACCAACCTGTTCCTGACTGGTCACTACGACATCAACGAGGATGTGACCTTCTTCGGCGAGGCCGGCTACTATCACGCCCGCACCGAAGGCAATGTCGACGGCAACCAGAGTGTCGGCACCTCCCCGACGATCACCATCGGGCCCAACGCCTACTACAACCCCTTCGGCGCGACGACGCTCGCCAACGGCCAGCCGAACCCGAACCGTCTTCCGAACCTGGTGGGCGTGCCCGCCGGCGGATTGCGGCTGACGGTCAACACCTACGGCCTCCTGGACCTGGGCCAGTCGCAGGTCATCGTGGAGAACGACCAGCTGCGGGTGCTGGGCGGGTTCAAGGGCAAGAAGTTCGGCTTCAACTGGGAAAGCGCCGCCCTCTACTCCGAGGCGACGGTGGATGACCTCTCCTACGCCCTGGACGGCACGGCCTTCTCGGCGGCGGTCAACCGCACGACGCCGGACGCCTACAACCCCTTCAACGGCATCGGGACGTCGAACCTGGTCACCGGCGGAGACCAGACCCCGTCGAGCGCCGCGGCGATGGCCGGGCTGATCATCCCGATCACGCGCTCGAACAAGACGACGCTCGCCCTCTGGGACTTCAAGGTGAGCCGCCCGGACCTGATCTCGATGTGGGCGGGCGACATCGGCATCGCGGCCGGGGTCGAGGTGCGGCGGGAAACCTACCGCGACAACCGCGACGACAACGTCGACGGGACCATCCCGTACGTCGATGCGATCACCGGCCCCATCGTCGGCGGCGCCGTCGCGCTCAGCAACATCCCGGGCACCTCGGTGTCACCCGACGTGAGCGGCCACCGGACCGTGATGTCGGCCTACGCCGAACTGGCCATTCCGCTGGTTTCGCCGGAGATGAACATCCCGTTCGTCGACCGGGTGGAGGTGCAACTGGCCGGACGCGCCGAGGACTACAGTGACGTGGGCAGCGTGGCGAAGCCGAAGGTGGCGGCCGCCTGGGACATCATCCCCGGTTTCCGACTGCGGGGCTCCTGGTCGCAGGGCTTCAAGGCGCCGAACCTCGAGCAGATCAACGTCTCCCAGGTGAGCCGCACAAACGGTCGCCAGGACTACTACTTCTGCGAAGCCGACCTGCGCGCCGGCCGGATCACGAGCTTCACCCAGTGCACTCAGTCGCGGACCACCCGCGCCGTGCGGGCCGGCAACCCGGACCTGAAGCCGGAAACGTCGGAGAGCCTTTCTTACGGCATCGTGTTCCAGCCGGAATTCCTGCCGCCGGAAATGGGCCGCTTCATCTTCACGGTCGATGTCTGGAAGATCAAACAGAAGGGCATCATCGGCCTGTTCGGCGAAGGCAATGCGGTCATCCTCGACTACCTGATGCGCCTGCAGGGCTCGTCCAACCCAGCGGTCCACCGCCTGGCGCCGACCCCGGACAACATCGCCGTGTTTGCGGGCACCGGCCTGACGCCCGTCGGTTTCGTGGAGTACGCGGACGACAAGTACGTCAACCAGCTGCCGCAGGTGGCCCAGGGCGTCGACGTCGGCGTCAACTACCGCCTGAACACCGAGAGCTTCGGCGACTTCACCGTCGATGTGAACGTGGCGCGCATGGACAAGCTCTACCAGTCCCCGACCGAGGGTCTGGCCATGCTCCTGGAAGCGCGGGCGGCCGGCCAGATCAACGCCGGCACGATCATCACGGGCGGCCAGGACATTGTCGGCCAGAACGGCACGCCCGAGTGGCGCGGCACCGGCTCGGTGAACTGGCGCTACAAGAACTTCACCGCGAACTGGTTCACGACCTACACGGGCGAGTTCTATTCCACCGCCCTGACCTACGCGGCGGGCGGGTTCTACAACGTGAAGGACACCTGGGTGCACAACGCCTCGGTCTCCTACACCTTCGAGGAGGGCAACCCTTACCTGGAAGGCACCCGCGTCCTGGTCGGCGCGCGTAACGTGTTCGACAAGGATCCGCCGCTGGTGGCGGCCGGCTACCAAGCCTCGGTCTACAACCCCTATGGCCGGTACCTCTACTTCAACGTCCGCAAGACCTTCTAACCACCGCGGGGGAGCTCCCTCCGGCTTGGAGGGAGCTCGTCGGGGAGATCCAGATGAGCACTCATGGCGTGACCCGGCGCGCGGCCCTGCCGCGCGTCGTCCTGGCGAGCTTCCTCGCGCTGTCGCTCGCGACCGGTCGGCCGGCCTATGCGCAGGACGAGGCGCCAGCTCGTCGGATCGAGCAGACCGGCGGCGACCTCATCGGCTACCGCTCGATCCACCACCCGGTGATCGGCCGGGACGGCATGGTCGTCTCCCAGAACAAGATCGCCTCGCGGGTGGGCACCGACATCCTGGCCCAGGGCGGCAACGCCGTGGACGCCGCCGTCGCGGTGGGGATCGTCGAGACCCTGACGCTTCCACGGGCCGGCAACATCGGCGGTGGCGGCTATATGCTGATCCACGACGCGGCCGGCCAGAAGACCATCGCGATCGAATACTACGGCCAGGCGCCCATGGGCGTGACGCCGGACTTCCTGCTGGGGCCGGACAACCGGGTCTCCCAGGACAAGGTGCAGTCTTTCAAGGGCGTGACGGTGCCCGGCACCGTGGCGGGGCTCTACGAGGCGCACAAGCTCTTCGGCAAGCTGCCCTGGGCGAAGCTGATCCAGCCCGCCATCGACTTGGCTGCCAAGGGCATCGTCATGAGCGACGACGAGGCCTCGGCGCTGGCCCAGCGCAAAGCGGCGATGGCCAAGGACCCGGGCGGGGCGCTCAAGGTCTTCTTCAAGCGCGACGGCTCGGCCTACCAGCCCGGCGACGTCTTCAAGAACCGTGACCTGGCCTGGACCCTGAAGCAGATCCAGGTCCGCGGCGCCGACGGGTTCTACAAGGGCCCGGTGGCCCAGCGCATCGTCGCCGGCGTGAAGGCCGGCGGCGGCATCATCACGCTTGAGGATCTGGCCTCGTACCGCGCCAACGTCCGGGAACCAATCTGGTCCGACTATCGCGGTTACAGGATCGCCTACATGCCCCCGACCTCGGCCGCGTCCAGCGTTGCCGAGGCGATGAACATCATCGAGCAGTTCCCGATGGCCGAGATGGGTCAGGGCAACGTCGCCAGCATGCACCTGATCGCCGAAGCGCTGAAGATCGTCACCGTCGACCGCCGTTATTCCGGCGGCGGGCCGCAGTGGAAAACCCCGGCCACAGGGATCGCCAGCAAGGCCTTCGCCAAGGAGCGGGCCAAGCTGATCTCGATGGACAAGTCCCTCGACAGCAAGACGCTGCCGGCGCTGGACCCGCATCCCTTCGAGAGCCCCGACACCACCCACTTCTCCATCACCGACAAGTACGGGAACGTGGTGTCGAACACCTACACCCTGACCGCCTCGTTCGGGGCCCATGTGGTCGCGCCCGGCACCGGCTTTCTGCTGAACAATTCGCTGGGAAACTTCGACTGGAACCCGCGGCCGACGAGCTTGGGGAACAAGATCGAGCCGGGCAAGCGGGCCCAATCGACCATCTCGCCGGTCATCGTGTTCAAGGATGGCAAGCCCTGGGTTGCCACCGGCACCCCCGGCGGCGGCACCATCCTCGGCACCATGGTGCAGATGCTGGTGAACCTGATCGACTTCAAGCTGAACGTCGCCGAAGCGGCGCAGCGGCCGCGCATCTACCAGGCGGGCGTCGACGGGCCGCTCCAGCTGGAGGAATCCATCCCGCAGGACCTGGTGGCCGGCCTCGAGGCCAAGGGCCACAAGGTCGAACGCTCGCAGATCCTGGGCAGCACCCAGTCGATCATGATCGGACCCGACGGCGTGATGTACGGGGCGGCCGACACCCGCCGGCCGGACGCCGCGGCGATCGGGGTGCGGCAGTTCTGAGGACGGCGGCCCTCCAGACCATTCGTCGCTCGGGCTGGTTCGATCGCGGCACGACGAAGGGTCTATTTTCCAAGCAAGGGTCCTGACTGACCGGCGGTTCAAACGAACCGCCGGTCAGTCTAGGCGTTGGCGACCAGGCGCAGCTCCGGCGCCTCGACGCGCCGCGGCAGCGGCAGGGTCTTGAGGAACATCTCGGCGGCGCGGCTCAGCCTGCGCTCCGGGTGGTGGAACATCCGGAAGGCGCGTCGCGGCAGGTCCACCGGAACCCGCACCAGGGCGCCGGCCTGCACCGCCTCGCGGACCACGAGGTCGGAGAGCGCGCCCGGCCCCGCGCCCGCCATCACAGCCGACCGCACGGCCTCGTTGGTGGGCAGCTCCAGGCGGATATCCAAATCGTCCATATCCAGGCCCATGGCGTCCAAGGCGCGCATGAACTCCAAGCGCGCGCCGGAGCCCTCCTTGCGCAGCACCCAGCCGCCGTGGAGCAGTGCGTCCGGGCCGGGGGCCCGCGTCGCCCACGGGTGGCTGGGCGGCACGAAGACGCCCATCCGGTCGCCCTCCAGGTCGAACCCGATCAGGGCCGTGCCGGAACAGGCGCCTTCGGCAAAGCCGAGCTCGGCGCCTCCATCCAGCACCATGCGGCCGACGCCGGCGCTGTCGGTGATGCTGAGGTCGATGCTCAGATGCGGGAAGTGTTCGTGGAAGTCGGCGATGAGCCGCGGGAGCCAGTAGTCGCCGATGGTCCGGCTGGCGCAGATCGACACCCGCCCGCGCCGCAGATCGCTGAGATCGGACAGGGTCCGCTGCGCGGCGCGAACCTGATTCAGCACCTTCTCGGCCTCCACCAGGAAGACCCGCCCCGCGGCGGACAGTTCGATGCGACGTCCGACCCGATCGAACAGGGCGGTCCCGTAGGTGGTCTCGAGCGCGCCGATCGAGGCGCTGACCCCGGACTGGGTGATGTGGAGCGCCTCGGCGGCGCGCGTCATGTTGAGGCGCTCGGCCACACAGACGAAGATCCGTAGCTGCTCAAGAGTCATGACCAATGCCTCGGGTACCGTGTCACAGCGTAGTCATGCGACCTGGCGTTCATCAAGTGGAACATCGTTCACCTCTGAGAACGAGGCGAGAGCCCTCGTCGGAGCCTGCCTGACGGTTGGAATGCATGGACAATCGAGGAGACGGACGAGCGCGCCGAACCCGCCATCCCGGTCGCGATTTTTCCACCGGGAGGTCAGCGCCCCAGCCTTCGCGATGGAGGGCGCCAGAGCGTCGCGCGCCGGACGTAACGGTCGATGTGCGCGTCAGTCACCATTAGTTCAGCTTGTGAAAGACAATAGTATCAATAATGGTGAGTTTCCCAAGAATAGTCCGTTGCGATGACTGTAGAATTCCCTACGCTATTGTTGATCGGGATTGCGTGCGGGGATGGGTGATGCGGGGCGGACGGTTCTGGCGGATCGCGACGGTGGGCGGCCTGCTGATGGCTCTCGGCGTCGCCCAATCGGTGTCCGCCGCGCCGGCGGTCGGCGACGACTGGGCGAAGGCCACCGCCGCCTCGGAGGTCCGTGACGGCCTCCTGCGGACCTTCGTGGACCGCAGATCGAACCGGATCCTGCTGCGACTGCCGCCACCGGACGCAGGCGGGGCTTCGGGCCGCTTCATCTACCAGGCCAGCCTGGCCACGGGTCTGGGCTCGACGCCGATCGGGCTGGATCGCGCCGAGATGGGGCGCGCCCTGGTGGTCGTGTTCCGCCGCGCTGGCCGCAAGGTGATCCTGCAGGCCGAGAACTACGGGTTCCGGGCGGACGGGGGCAGCGCCGCCGAGGCCAAAGCCGTCCGTGACTCCTTCGCGGTCTCCAACCTCTGGTCCGCCGACGTGGCCGCCGAGGCCCCCGACGGGTCGCTGCTCATCGACCTCACCAGCTTCCTCACCCAGGACACGCTCGACATCGCCGCCCGGCTCAAGGCGCGGCGGCAGGGGACCTTCCGAGCCGCGGCCGCGCTGAGCTATGCCGACGCGACCCGCGCCGGGGTGTTCCCGGAGAATCTCGAGTTCGAGGCGGCGCAGACGTTCACCTCTGACGAACCCGGTTCGGAGGTGCGGGCCGTCTCACCCGACCCCCGGTCGGTGACCTTGACGGTCCACCACAGCTTCGTGAAGCTTCCGGACCCGGGCTTCCAGTCCCGGCGGCACGATCCGCGAACCGGCACGTCGGTCCAGGTGCTGGTGAACGACTATGCCGCGCCGCTGGACGCGCCGGTGGTCTACCGGCTGGCGCGGCGGTTTCGCCTGGAAAAGGTCGACCCGTCGGCCGCCCGGTCGCGGGTCAAGAAGCCCATCGTCTTCTACGTCGACCGCGCCGCGCCCGAACCCGTCCGCAGCGCCCTGGTCGAAGGGGCGAGCTGGTGGGGCCAGGCGTTCGACGCCGCCGGCTTCATCGACGCGTTCCGGGTGGAGGTCCTGCCCGAGGGGGTCGATCCGCTGGACGCCCGCTACAACGTGATCAACTGGATTCATCGCCAGACCCGGGGGTGGTCCACCGGGCAAACCGTCGTCGATCCCCGGACCGGCGAGATCGTCCGCGGCGTCGTCCAGCTGGGCTCGCTGCGTATCCGCCAGGACCGCCTGATCTTCGAGGGCCTGCTGGGGACGGAGAAGACCGGGCGCGGCGGGCCGGACGACCCGGTCCAGATCGCGCTCCAGCGGATCCGCCAGCTGGGCATGCACGAGACCGGCCACGCCCTGGGCTTCTCGCACAACTTCGCCGGCAGCACCTTTGGAGGCGGCGCCTCGACGCTGGACTATCCGGCCCCGATGATCCGCATCAAGGGCGGCAAGCTGGACCTTTCCGACGCCTACGTCCGCGGCGCGGGCGCCTGGGACAAGTTCTCGGTGCGGTGGCTCTACAGCCAGTTCCCGCCCGGGACGGACGAGGCCGCGGCCCTGGACAAGATCGCCCGCGAGCCGGCCGCCCAGGGGATGCGCTTCATCGCCGACGACGAGCACCCCGCCAGCACGCAGTGGGACAACGGGACCGACCCGGTCGACGAGCTGGGCCACGTGCTGGCCGTCCGCAAGATCGCGCTCGGCCGCTTTGGTCTGGACAATATCGCCAAGGGAGCGCCGGTGGCGGACCTCCGCCGGGTGTATGTCCCGATCTACCTCTTCCACCGCTACCAGGTGGACGCGGTGGTGAAGCAGGTGGGCGGCGTCGACTACGCCTATGCGGTCAACGGCGGCGGGCTGGAGAGGGCTCGGTCGATCGCGCCCGCGGCCCAGCGCCGGGCCTTGGCGGCCCTGACCGCCACCCTCGATCCGCAGCTGCTCGACACGCCGGACGACCTGGCCAGCCTGCTCTCGCAGGCGCAGTCGGGAAGCCCGGATCGGCAGTTCGAGATCGAGCTGTTCGACACCCTGGGCGGCCCGGTGTTCGACCCCGTCGGCGCGGCGGTGGTCGCCTCCGACATGACCCTCCGGCAGCTGGTGGAGGCCCCGCGGCTGAACCGGGTCATCGAGCAGCGCCGGCGCGACCCGGCCCAACTCGGCGTCGACGAACTCCTGTCCGCGCTCTTCGCCGCAGTCCGCGGCCAGCCCGGAGAGACCTCGCGTGCGGCCGAGATCCGTCGCCGCCAGCAGGCCCGGCTGATCGGCGACCTAGCGGACGTCCTGGGCGACAAGGGCCTGTCCCCGACCGCCGCCGGCCTCGTCGAACAGGCCCTCAAGGCGTTCGGCGCGTCCCTGGATCTCGCCAAGGGACCGCCGGAGGCGTTGGCGTACAATCGCTACCTGAGCGACCTGCTGGCGAAGGGCGACCGGGAGTCGCTCGCGCGCTTCGCCTCCGAGGCCGCGCCCGCGCCGAAGACGCCGCCGGGGAGCCCAATCGGCGAGGACTGCTGGTTCTGCTCGCCGCTGCCGGCCACGCCGGCCGGCTAGCCTCGCCGGCACATCGTCATTGACTGACGTGGAGAGAGGGCGGCTGGACGGAGAGGCATAACGGGATGGCGATTGTCCGGGCCCGCCGGCCGACGCCTGAAGCGAGGACACTATGAGCGCCTTCAAGGACAACCTGCTGGCCGGCAAGACCGCCTTCATCGCCGGCGGCACCAGCGGCATCAACCTGGGCATCGCCAAACGCTACGCCGAGCTGGGGGCGAAGGTGGCCGTGGCCGGCCGCAATCCCGAGAAGGCCGCCGCCGCGGCCGCCGAGATCGGGCACGGGGCGATCGGCTTGTCCTGCGACGTCCGCGACTACGCTCAGATCCAGACGGCGCTGCAGGAAGCCAAGGACAAGCTGGGACCGCTGGACATCGTCATCTCGGGTGCGGCGGGCAACTTCGTGGCCCCGGCCCTGGGCATGTCGGCGAACGGCTTCCGGACCGTGGTGGACATCGACCTCAACGGCACCTTCAACGTCTTCCGCGCCTGCTACGACCTGCTGAACCGCCCGGGAGCCTCGCTGATCGCCATCACCGCCGGCCAGGCGGTGAACCCCGCGATGATGCAGGCCCACGTCTGCGCGGCGAAGGCCGGGATCAACCAGCTGATCCGGGTGCTGGCCATGGAGTGGGGCCCGTCAGGCATTCGGGTGAACGGCATCTCGCCGGGGCCGATCGCCGGCACCGAGGGCATGGCGCGGCTGAGCCCGACGCCCGAGACCGACCGGGCGATGACCGCCCGCATCCCCCTGCGCCGGTTCGGCGAGGTGGGCGAGGTGGCCGAGAGCGCGGTGTTCCTGGTCAGCGACTCCGCCCGCTACGTCACCGGCACGATCCTGGACTGCGACGGCGGCTCGCAGCTGGGCGACGCCCGCGACCGCGACGTGGCCGCCGGGATGAGCTGATGGCGTCCGATCCGTTCGACCTGACCGGCAAGGTGGCGCTGGTCACCGGCGGCAGCCGGGGCCTGGGCCAGCAGATGGTGATGGCGTTCGCGAAGGCCGGCGCGGACGTGATCATCTCCAGCCGCAAGCTGGACGCCTGCGAGGCGGTGGCCGCCGACGTGCGGGGCTTAGGCCGGCGCGCCATGGCCTACGCCGCCCACGCGGCGAAGTGGGACGAGATCGATGGGCTGATCGAGGCGGCCTACGCCCAGTTCGGCCGGATCGACATCCTGGTGAACAACGCCGGCATGTCGCCCGCCGTCCCCAGCCACGAGGTCAGCGAGGCGCTGTTCGACAGCGTGGTGGGCCTGAACTTCAAGGGGCCGTTCCGCCTGGCGTCGCAGGTGGCGTACCGGATGAAGCAGGCCGGCGGCGGGGTGATCATCAACATCTCCTCATCGGGCGCCCTGATGCCGCTGCCGACGGTCGTGCCCTATTCGGGGGCCAAGGCGGCGCTGAACGCGCTGACCGTCTCGATGGCGCGCGAGTACGGGCCGGAGGTGCGGGTGAACACGATCTCGGCCGGTCCGTTCCTGACCGACATCTCCAAGGCGTGGAGCGAGGAAGCGCGCGAGACGGCCAACAACGCCCTGGGGCGTCCCGGCCGGCCGGAAGAGGTGGTGACCTCTGCGCTCTACCTGGCCAGCCCGATGTCGTCGTTCACCACCGGCGCGATCCTGCGGGTGGACGGCGGCCAGTAGTCAGCGCAGCGCGGTCAGGCCCGCGCGGAGCCGCTGCAGGCCCTGGTCGATGGCCTCGGGATCGGCGCCGAAGCCGATGCGGATGTGGCCCGGGGCGCCGAAGTACTCGCCCGGCGCCACCAGCACGTCGAACTCGGCCAGCAGGCGCTGGGCGAGCGCGCGGGTGTCGTCCATGCCCACGACGCGGGGGAAGTACATGCACCCGTAGAGCGGCAGGTCGCCGGCCAGCAGGCCGTCGGCCACCAGGGCCTCGACGTGGCGCCGCACGACGGGCCAGGTGGCGGCCAGCACCGACTGCCAATGAGCCTCGAACGGCGCCGGCGCTTCCAGCACGTGGGCGGCCACGGCGTGGGACAGCTTGGAGACGCCCATGTCGCCATCCGGCGCGCTGGCCCGCAGGCGCGCGACGAGGTCGGCGTCGCCGGCCAGCCAGCCGAACTTCAGGGCGAACAGGCCGAGCACCTTGGTCAGGCTGGAGACGGTGACGACGTTGGGCGCGAGCGTCCCGGCCGGGGGAGCCCCGGTGGCGGCGGCGAAGTCGGCATAGACCTCGTCCACCAGGAGCACCGCGCCGACCGTGGCGACGACCTCGGCGATGGCGGCGATCTGGCCCGGCGACAGCCAGGCGCCGCTGGGATTGTGCAGGTTGGTGATCAGCACGGCGCGGGTGCGGTCCGTGAGGCGCGCGCGAAGGTCGTCCAGATCGACGTCGTAGCGGGGCGCCGGCCTGGCGAAGTCCTCGACACGGGCCCCGGCCTCGAGCGCCAGCCGCGACAGGAAGTCGAAGCCGGGCCGCTCGACCAGCACGTGGTCGCCGTCGGCCACCAGGGCCTTGAAGATCATGACCAGGGCGCCGGTCGCCCCGGTGGTGGCCACGATCTGGTCGGTGGCGAGGCCGTAGCGTTTCGCGACCGCCTCGATGGCGTAGCGGTTGCCGTCGGCGAAGACGCTGACGTAGCGCGAGGTGACCTGCTGGGAGAACGCCTCGCGCACGCTGGCGACGAGTTCGGCCGTGGGCTCGGCGATCGTGCTTTCGAACAGGATGCTGACGTCCGGCCGGGCGGCCTTGATCCGCATCGCGCCGCGCACCCAGTCCGCATAGGACGGCGCGTCGAACAGGCCATCGCCCGCAGCCGGAAGCTGCGCGGCGGCCGCGCCTGTCAGATCGACTGGAGTCAACGAAACATCCCTACGCCGCCCCCCAACTTCGGCGGGTATCCCTAGCTTAGGCGCCTGCAGCGGACTTTCTTTGCGAATTGAGCCTCGCACCGGCTCGATCGCGAGCGGGCTATTCGTGGGATTCTGCGGATGCGCATAAGTCATGCACGAGGTTTTCCGCAGACCGCGCGGCCGGGTCTTCGGCGGCCGGGCGGCGGCGCACAACGAAAAGAAAATCCGCCCGTCCGGCGCTAGGCTCGTCGCCACGCCCCGGGGAAGCACATGACCACATTGCGCGACGGCGGCCTGGCCGCGCTGGGATTTGCGATGCTGGCGGCGACCGCCTTGCCGGCGCGGGCCCAGGCGCCTGCGGCCCCGGCGATCAGCGAAGCGCGGGCGCCGCGCGTGGCGGTGACCCGGCATCAGGGCGTCTTCAACGGCGAGAAGCTCCACTACACGGCCACCGTCGCCGAAACCTTCCTGAACGACGCCTCGGGCGAGCCGGCGGCGACCGCGACCACGATCGCCTACGTCCGCGACGGGGTGAAGGATCGGGCGAAGCGGCCGGTGATGTTCCTGTTCAACGGCGGGCCGGGGGCCTCGTCCTCGCCCCTGCACATGAGCGCGCTGGGCCCCTACAAGCGCACGCCCGCGGCGCCCGGCGACCGTAGCGGCGGCGGCTGGGTCGAGAATCCCGCGAGCCCGTTGGACGCCGTGGACCTGGTGTTCATCGACCCGGTCGGAACGGGCTTCTCGCGGCCGTTCCCCGGCGTCGACGGCAAGGCGTTCTATGGCGCCTCGGGCGACGCCCGGGCGGTGAAGGCGGTGATCCGAGGCTGGTTGAAGGCCAACGGCCGCGAGGCCTCGCCCCGCTACCTCGCCGGCGAGAGCTACGGCACGACGCGCGCTGCCAGCATCGTGAAGATCTCCGGGGACCTGCCGTTCGACGGCGTCCTGCTGATCGCCCTGGCCGGCGAGGTCCCGGGGCGCGAGATGCCCTACGTGGTGGCGCTGCCGACCATGGCCGCGGGCGCCTGGTATCACCGCAAGATCGACCGCGCCGGGCGCACCGTCGACCATGTATTCGCCGAGGCGCTGCAGTTCGCCCGGACCGACTATGTCACCGCCCTCATCCAGGGCGGCAGCCTGCCGCCGGCGGAGAAGCGGCGGATCGCCGAGCGGATGTCGGCCCTGGTCGGCCTGCCCGCCGAGCTGATCGAAGCGAAGAACCTGCGGCTTTCCAAGAACGACTGGATGTTCAACATCCTGGAGGACCGGACGCTGCGGACCGGCCTGCTGGACGTGACCGTCACCGCCCCGCTGGAGCCCGGCCAGGACGGGGCGATCGACGATCCGGCGCTGGGCGTCGTGCCCAAGCGCCCGGCGGGCGCCCCCGCCGGGCCGCCGCCCAGCCCCGCCGCCCTCGGCGCGATCCCGAGCCCGGTGGTCGGGCGCTACATCACCGAGGTGCTGAAGTACCCGGCGACCGAGCCCTACTACGGCGTGAACTTCTCGGTGAACGCCGCCTGGACGCACGAGCGGGGCAGCAACCCCTACGACGCCCTGGGCCAGGCGATGCGCGAGACCCCGAAGATGCGGCTCTTCTGGGCGGCGGGCTACTACGACCTGACGACGCCGGCCTATGCCGGCCGCTACGTCCTGGACCAGGCGGGGGTTCCGGCCGGGCAGCTGACGGCGGCCTATTTCGCCGGGCCGCACGGGGTGTACGACCATCCCGAGAACCTGGTGCGGTTCAACGGGGCGGTGCGGGATTTCGTGAAGCCGTAGTTTCGCTCCTCCCCTGTCCCGAAGAGGACGGGGGAGGGGGACCGCGAAGCGGTGGAGGGGGCAGCCGTACGTTCGGAGTGGGGCTTTACGCCCCCTCCGTCTCGTCGCGTGCCGCGCCGATCCACCTCCCCCGCCGTCTTCGCGACGAGGGAGGAGCGATCGAGGCGCTGCGGCCGGTCACCGTCGCGGCGGGCCGGTGGATCGTCGAGGCAGGCCGTCGGGCAGGCTGCCGGGCCGGTGGGGCGGCGGCAGGGTGAGCGTGGCGGTTCCGCCGGAGAGGCGGGATCGGAGTGGGGTTGCGACGGGCTGCGCCGCCGCGGCGGGCTGGGCGCCGACGCGGCCGAGGAGTTCGCGCAAGGTGGGGAGTTCGGCCGCCTGCGGCAGCAGCGTCTGGGCGTCGTCGGCGACGTGGCTGAGCGTGCGCAGCAGCAGCGGGAAGCTGGCGCGCTCCGCCTCGCGGTCTCGGTCACGCTCGTCGTAGCGCTCGGGACGCTCAGGCGCTTCGGCGCGCTCAACGTCGAGGGACTCGGTCTCGGGACGCTCGGTCTCGACCCGCGCCGGCGCATGCGCCTCGCGCTTGAGACGCAGGGCCAGGGCGATGGAGAGGCGGACGGAGGCGAAGCTGCGGTGGAAGGCGTCGAAGAGGACGAGCTTGCGGTCGAGATCGTCCTCGGCTTGCGCCGCCTGGGCGAAGGCCATGCCCAGGCCATGCGCGGCGTTGCGCATCTCGTCGAGCTGGGCGGCCTCGGCTTCCATGAGAACAAAAATAGAACATTGAGGTCGAGCGGTCAAGTCCGAAGTGCTTCCCGGGTTCCGGACGGCGCTGCGCTGGACGGCTTGCTTTGGTCCGATAGCGAGTGACCGAGTTCGACCCTTAGGGGACGTTGCGCGGCTGGGTCCTGCGAGCTAGGCCAAGCTCAGAGCCGCTTTCTTAGCTGTCGCGCAAGGGCTCAGGCTTGAAGCGCAGCTACGCTTTGCTGATCGAGCCTCTAAAGGAGTGAGAGTTCCTCTCGACGTGCTCCCTGTCTTGGCAGCTGGGACTCCGAGAGTGCCGGAGGCGTTTCTCGCCAGATGGACGTCCGCTCCCACCCATCTCGGACATCCGATCTCCTCTCCCAGGCGCGGAGCGCCGAGGGAGAGGCCGGGAGAGGGCGGCGCGGCGCTGGTCGAGCTCCGCCGTTGGACCCGATCGCGCCTCAAGCTAGCGACCGGGCGTACGTCGGTCGCGCTCGATCCGGCTCTTCCGCCGGCTCGGGTCGGACTCGCGACACGCGCTCAGGATCGTCCACGAGACACGATCCAGATCGTCGGTCACCTGTGTGTTCCAGAACCGAAGCACCTGGAGGCCGTGTCGTTTGAGGTAGGTATCGCGGCGCGCATCGTACTCGACCTGATCGGCGTGGATCCCGCCGTCGAGTTCCACCGCGAGGGCGGCTTCGAGACAGAGGAAGTCCAAAATGAACGGTCCGACCGTCGCCTGCCGGCGCCATTTCCAACCGTCGAGGCGGCCTCCGCGCAAGACCTCCCACAGGCGCGCTTCAGTCTCGGTCTGGTCGCGCCGGAGACGCCGCGCCCGGTCTCGCCGCAGCTTCGAAGTAACCGAAATGACCTTGCCCATGGCGGTCCCGGGTCCAACGGCGGAGTAGCGGCGCGGCCGCGCCGCCCTCTCCCGGCCTCTCCCTCGGCGCTCCGCGCCTGGGAGAGGAGCAGCCTAGAACATATAGAGAACATTGCCAACCCAGCAGTCCGCACCCGCCCACCTTGACCGGGTCTCCGCCTACCTCGTCGCGTCTCGGATCAGCGTGCGGACGTCGTCGGCGAAGGCCTCGGCCGTATCGCCGAGGTAGAGCATGTGCCCCGACGCATAGCGGCGCAGCATCAGGCGGTCGGCGGGGAGCTTGGCCTGTTCGACGGAGTGCTCCGCCGGCGCCGTGTGGGTGGTGAGGTCGTAGTAGCCGGAGGCCACCAGGACCCGCAGCTTCTCGTTGCGGCGCATGGCGACGGCCAGGTCGGTGGCGAAGCTCTGGCCCGGCGGCACGCCCTTGCGGTCCCAGTTCCAGGAGGGCAGCAGGTCCTTCCAGACGATGGCGCCATAGGGGCGGTCCATGTCGACCTTCAGGTCCTCGCCGACCATCTGGTGGAAGGCCGAGACGAAGCCCGGGACGTAGCGGCCCATGGCCGGGTCGTCGCCCACGGGGTCGTTGCCGCTGCCCGCCAGGGGCAGGGTGTAGCGGCTGTCGTAGGCGCCGACCTGCAGGCCCTTGTCAGCCAGCAGTTGGCGTCCGAAGGCGGCGTCCGGGATCGTCAGGGTCTTCTCGTAGGCGGGAGTGGGAAGGCCGGTGTAGGCGGCAAGGCGTTCGGCCGTGGCGACGCGTTCGGCGGGGGTGAGCGTCCCGGCCTTGGCCTTCTTCAGCGCCTCGGCGTAGTCGCCCTTGGCGAAGGCCAGCACCTCCTGGTGGAAGGCCTCCAGGCTGCGGCCCTTGCGGTCGATCTTCCGGTGATACCAGGCGGTGTCGGCCATGGCGGGCAGGGCCAGCGCCTGGCGCATCTCGGCGTCGCCCGCCTCGCCGGACGCGTTGCGCGCGCCGAGCGTCGTGCCCAGCAGGATGACGCCGTTGAGCGTGATCCCGCGCATGACGCCCATGTAGAGCGGCCCGCCCATCAGGGCGCGGGGCAGGACGGCGGCGCGGACCGAGCCGTAGCTCTCGCCCATCACGAACTTCGGCGAATTCCAGCGGCGGTGCTCGGTCAGCCACAGCTCGATGAACTGGGAGACGGTGTCGGCGTCCTCGTCGACGCCCCAGAAGTCGGCGGGGGTCCCCTTGCCGACCACCTTGGACCAGCCGGTCCCGACGGGGTCGATGAACACCAGGTCGGCCACGTCCAGCAGGCTGTTCGGATTGTCGGCGACGCCGAAGGGCGGGACGTTGGAGGGGTTCACCTCCTGGTCCAGCACGACGCGGCGCGGTCCCACGACGCCCATGTGCAGCCACAGCGACGACGAACCCGGCCCGCCGTTGAAGACGAACAGCACCGGCCGCCTGGGGTCGCCCCCGGCTTCCTTTTGGGGGCCGTCCCTCAGGTAGCTGAACGAGAAGATCGAGCCGATCGGCTCGGCGGCGCGGTTGTAGAGATAGGTCTCGCCGGCGATGGCCGTGTAGGCGACCTTCACGCCCTTCACCGTGATCGCGCGCCTGGTGACGAAGCGCTTGGGCGCGGGCAGAGGCTCGATGGGGCCGGGCGCCGTCGGTCGCGACATGGGGATCGAGAACGGACCGGCGTTTGGCGGCGGCGTGGGAGTTGGCGTCTGGGCGAAGGCCGAAGAGGCGGTCAGCGCCGTGGCGGCCAGCAGGGCGGCGAGCCTCACGCGGGGGGCGCCTTGGGCAGGACGGCCAGCAGGCGGTCGACGTCGTTCATGTCGTTGAACACCCCGAGCGAGACGCGGAAGCGGTTGGCGCTGACGGTCATGCGGATATCGGCCCTGGCGAGGAGATCGCCCAGCTTGGCGCGGGCGTCCTTCAGGGCGAAGGCCACCAGCGGCGTGCGGCTATCGAGCGGCGTCATGGGCTGGTAGCCGCGCCGGCGGAGCTCGGTCTGGATCGCGTCGGCCATCGGCTGGCGGTGGGCCTGGATGTTCCGCACGCCCAGCTTCTGGATGAAGCCCAGGCTGTGCTCGAGCTGGACGACGCCGGTCCACGAGGTCGTGCCCATGGCGAACCTGCCGTCGGTCCCGGGGGCATAGCCGTAGTCGGCGACGGTCTGGCCCGGCGGGTCGAAGGGGAAGACGTGGGTGACGAACCGGCCGCCCACCTGGTGGTAGCCCCACCAGGGCCGGGTCAGCGTCTCCTGCACCTCCCGGCGGACGTAGAGGAAGCCCAGGCCGAAGTCGCCCATCAGCCATTTGTAGGAGGAGCAGGCGGCGAAATCGACGCCGGCGGCGCGCAGGTCCAGCGGGGTGGAGCCGGCGCCGTGGACGATGTCGGCATAGACGTAGGCGCCGTGGGCGTGGGCCAGGTCGCAGACCGCCTTCAGGTCGTGCTCGAAGCCGTTGGTGGTGGAGACGTGGCTGATCGAGACCAGCCGGGTCCTGTCGTTTACCGCCGCGGCCATCGCGGCCATGTCGATGCGGCCCTCGGGCGTCATCGGCAGGGTGACCACGTCCATGCCGGCCTTGCCGAGCTCGCCGTAGGTGTAGAACGAGCCGAAGAAATGCAGGGCGTCGGTGACGATCCGGCCGCCGCCCTCCGGGAAGCCCAGCGCCTTCAGCACCAGGTTCTCGCCCATGGTGGTGGACTGGATGAAGGTCAGCTCGTCCGGCGCCGCGCCGACCAGGGCGCCGAGACCGGCGATCACCGCCTTCTCCTTGGCGTCCATGCTGTAGCCGGCCCAGAGGCCGTCGCGGGTCTTGTAGCGGAGGTACTCCTCCAGCGCGGCCCGGGCGCCCAGCGGCATCGGGTGGGTCGAGCCGGCGTCGAGGTAGACGTAGGGCATCTTCGCGAACGCGGATTTGGCGGGCAGGGATGGGGCGGGCAGGGCGGCCGATGTCGCGCCCGCCAGAGCCGGGGCCGCCTGGGCCAGGCCGGGGGAGACCGCCGCGGCAGCCATCAGGGCTCTTCGGGTGAACTTCATCGGACGTCCTGCCTTGCCGGAATGCTAGCCCCTGGCCGCCGAATTATCCTTTCGTACTTACCCCGCGCTGTGGCCGCGCTTGGATGGATTATCCAAGCCCTTAGCGGAACTTCCGCGCGGTCAGCGGCACCGCCATGGTGCTCTTCTGGGCCGACAGGGTGACGATGGAGCGGACGTCCACCACACCTGGAAGCTTCAGCAGGACCGAGAAGATGAAGTCCTGGTACCAGGTCACGTCGGGGGCCAGGATCTTCATCATGGCGTCCATCTCGCCGAACACCGTCCAGCACTCCAGGATCTCCGGGATGCTGTTGATCGCCTTGTAGAAATTGGCCCGCTCCTCCTCGGTGAGCGTGGTCATCTTCACCTGGGCGAAGATCTGCATCTTGAAGCCCACCAGCTCGTGGTCGACGATCGCCACGACGGCCTTGATGTAGCCCTCCTCGCGCAGGCGCTGGATGCGCCGCCAGCAGGGCGACTGCGACAGCCCCACGCGCTCGGCCAGTTCGCCGGTGGAGAGGGAGGCGTCGCGCTGCATGATATCCAGGATCTTGATATCGATCGCGTCCAGCGCCGTGGGCATAGATGTGTCCTTGAGACGGGCCATGGGCGCATAGCGGATGCGCCAGGCTTGGCTGTCAAGGAACAGCGGCGTCGCGGAAAGCGGATTGCCTGATCGCTGGGCGAGTGCATTGCTCATTCGCGGCCGGGCGGCAGGCCGCATTATCAATGTGTGTCGAACGGACAAAGGTTCGAAGAACGAAAAGAAAAACCGGCGTTGCGAACCTACCGTTTCCAAAGGCAGGGGTTCGGTCGGAGACACGCGAAACGCGGCTTCGGCCCAGGCTTCGGACCTGGGGGATCTTTAAGATGAACGGCAATTCCATTCGCGGTCGGATGTTGGCTTCCACGGTGCTGGGAGGTCTTGTGCTGATGGGGGCCGCGCCGGCCTTCGCGCAGGCGGAGCCGAGCGAAATCGGCGAGGTCGTGGTCACCGGCTCGCGCATCAAGCGCGCGGAGACGACGACGGAGGCGCCGGTGACGGTGCTGGACGCCCAGGCGATCACGGATCGCGGCTTCGTCCAGGCCGGCCAGGCGCTCAACGAGCTGACCGCCAACATGCCCCAGTTCGCGCTGGCGGCGGGCAGCGGCTCGGCGGCCGGCAGCGCCCAGCAGTTCCCCAACCTGTTCGGCCTCGGCGCCGGCCGGACGCTGACCCTGGTGAACGGCCGTCGCTTCGTGACCTCCTCCGCCGGCTCCGGCGTGGCCGCTCCGGGGTCGGGTGTCGGCGAGCGGGTGGTGGACACCAACATCATCCCGACCGGCCTGATCTCGCGCATCGAGGTCGCTCAGGCCGGCGGCGCGGCGGTCTATGGCTCGGACGCCATCGCCGGGGTGGTGAACTACATCCTGCGCGACGACTTCACGGGCCTGGAACTGGACGCCCAGTACGGCATCTCGTCGCGCGACGACTATCCGACGCAGAGCCTGCGCGCGACCGCGGGCCGCAACTTCCTGGACGACCGCGCCAACGTGGCCGTGAACGTGGAGTGGTCCAAGACCCGGCCGCTGTTCGACTACGACCGTCCGCGCAGCAACCTGGGCCGGGTGACGATCTCGAACCCGGCGAACCGAACCAACTCGGACGGCATCCCGGCGGTCGTCGAGAACCTGAACAGCCGCTTCGTCAGTTTCAACGCCAACGGCGTGATCTTCAATCCAGGCCCGCCCTTCGCCAGCTCGATCTACCGGGTCAATGGCGTGCCCCAGCAGTTCGATGCCACCGGCGCGTCCCTGATCCCCTACAGCATCGGCAATCTGCTCAATAATACGGTGCCGCCCTTCACCAGCGGTGGCGATGGCTTGGCGTACCAGGAGCTGGCCGCGCTCTACGCCGGCGTCGAGCGCTGGAGCGGCACGGTCATCGGCCACTACGACATTACCGACCGGATCAAGCTGTCGGGCGAGCTGCTGTACGCTCGGGTCGAAAGCCGCGACCCCTACGGCAACCAGGCCAGCAACACGGTGCTGAACAGCGCCGCGAGCGGCGCCGGTCCGATCGCGATCGCCCGGAACAACCCCTACCTGTCGCCGGCGGTCGCCGCGGTTCTAGGCCCGGCCGGCGCGCCGCTGCGGCTGTCCAAGTGGTGGACGGATCTGCTGCCCACCCGCGAAAACACCTATCAGACCGACACCGTCCGGGCGCTCCTGTCCCTCGACGGCGATTTCGACGTGGGCGACCGCAACTTCTACTGGAGCGCGTCCTTCAGCCACGCCGAGACCGACGGCGAGACGCGCGGCTACGGCGTCTGGACCTCGCGCTTCAACAACGCGATCAACGCCGTGCGCAACAGCTCCGGCCAGATCGTCTGCGGCGTCAACGCGGACGCCACCACGGCCAACGACGACCCGGCCTGCGCGCCGATCAATCCCTTCGGCGTGGGCAACGTGAGCCAGGAGGCCCGGCTCTACGCGACGGTCCCGATCGGCCAGGACTACCTGAACACCCAGGACGACTTCCTGGCGACCCTGGGCGGCGACCTCTTCACCCTGCCGGCCGGCAAGCTGAAGTTCAGCGCGACCTACGAGCACCGCGAGGAAAAGGCCAAGTTCGTGCCCCTCGCCGCGAACCAGCGCGGCCTCACGGGTTCGCAGGTCGCGACCGCGGCCACCAGCGGCAGCTACAACACCGACGAACTCTCCGGAGAACTGCTGGTGCCCGTGCTGGGCGGCGATTTCTCGCTGCCCTTCGCGCGGACGGTCGAGCTGAACGGCGCCTATCGCTATGTCGACAATTCGATCGCCGGCAAGGAAGACGTCTGGGGCGTCGGCGGCCGCTGGGAAGTGGTCGAGGGCGTCACCTTCCGCGCCTCGCGCAGCCGCAATTTCCGGGCGCCGAACCTGGATCAGCTCTTCGCGCCGTCGCGCACCGCGCTGGGCGCGATCGGCGAGGATCCGTGCGACGCCGACCGGATCGCCTCAGGGCCGGCGCCGGCGACCCGACGGGCCAACTGCCAGGCGCTGTTCGCGGCCAACCCGGGCTACGGCCCGCTGGCGACGTTCCAGGACCTCTCGGAGAACTTCTCCGGGGCGAACATCACGACGGGCGGCAACGCCGACCTGCGCAACGAGATCTCCAAGACCTGGACCTATGGTTTCGTCCTGCAGCCGACGTTTATCCCCGGCTTGAGCATCGTCGCCGACCGCGTCGAAGTGGACCTGAAGGACGGCCTCTCGCCGTTCACCGCGCAGAGCTTCCTGGCCACCTGCTACGACTCTGTGGAACAGCCGGCCGACATCTGCGGCACCTTCACCCGCGACGCCCAGGGCAACATCGTCACCGCGCGCTCGACGACCTTCAACGCCGGCCGGATCACGTTCCGCGGCGAGGTCTACAACATCAACTACGCCTTCCCGATCGGCCGCTACTTCGACGACCGGGACCTGGGCGAGCTGGAGCTGAATCTCGAAGCGACCCGGATCGAGAAGTTCGAGGTCTCGGTCACCGGCGTGGATGTCACCCGGGTGGACAACACGTCGTCCACCATCGACTACGGACCGTCGCCCGACTTCTCGGCGCGGTTGGACGCCCGCTACCGCAAGGGGCCGTTCCGCTTCACCTATTCGATGAACTACATGTCGCCGGTGAAGTTCAGGTACACCTCGACGATCGAAAATATCCCGACGCCGACGGTGAAGGAGAACTTCCGTCACAACGTCTCGGCGTCCTACGAGCTCGGGAACTACACGGTGCGTGGCGGTGTCACCAACCTGACCGACGAGGCGCCGTCGTTCCCCACCCGCAACTACGGCGACATCCTGGGCAGGCAGTACTACGTCGGCCTGCGCGCCCGCTTCTAGTTCAACGCGACCCAGCGTATCGGGTCGCGCGGGCGCGGCGGTGGTCCCCACACCGTCGCCGCGCTCGGAATTCTTCCGGGAGGGCCCCGCCGATGCGCGTCATTGATCAGGACGAGGTCCGCCAGAAGCTGACCTACGAGGTCTGCATCCCGCTGGTGCGCCAGGCGATGATCGCCTTTTCGAAGGGCGAGACGCGACAGCACCTGCGCTCGATCCTGCCCCTGACCGAGGGCCGCGCGTTGGGGATCATGCCCGGCGCGCTGGGCGAGCACGCGGTGTTCGGCGCGAAGCTGATCAGCGTCTTCCACGACAATTTCGCCAAGGGGATCCAGTCGCACCAGGGCGTGGTGGTCCTGTTCGACGGCGAGACCGGCGCGCCCGTCTGCATCGCGCACGCCGGCGAGATCACCGCCATCCGCACCGCCGCCGCCAGCGCCGTGGCTACCGATGCGCTGGCGCGGGCGGACTCCTGCCGCATGGCGATCCTGGGCTATGGCGAGCAGGCGACCACGCACGCCCGCGCCATCTCCAGGGTGCGCAAGCTGGAAGCCATGACCGTCTGGGGCCGCGATCCAGGGCGCGCCAAGGCCTTCGCCAAGGCGACCGAGGCGGAGCTGGGCGTGCCGGTCTTCGCCGCGCCCAGCGTCCAGCAGGCGGTGGCCGGGGTGGACATCGTCACCGCCGTGTCCGGCGCGCGCGAGCCGATCCTCAAGGGCGCCTGGCTGGCGCCGGGCGCGCATGTGAACCTGGTCGGCTCCAGCGGGCCGGGGCCGACCGAGGCGGACCACGACCTGGTCGTCCGCTCGCGCTTCATCGCCGACAGCCGCGAGGGCGTCCTGGCCCAGGGCGCCGAGTTTCTCTACGCCAAGGCCGCCGGCCTGATCGACGACAGCCATGTGGTGGGCGAGATCGGCCAGGTGCTGGCGGGCGACCTCGAGGGCCGCCAGTCGCCCGAGCAGATCACCGTCTACAAATCCCTCGGCCACGTCGTCCAGGACCTGGCGGCCGCCAAGGCGCTCTACGAGGCCCAGTAGTGAAACGCGTGCTCTTCGCCCTCGCCGCTGCGGGGGCCGCCACCGCCGTCGCGGCCCAGACGCCACCGGAATTCGGCGTGCTTCTGGCGCCCGGACCGATGGACCAGGCCGCGGGCAAGGGCTTCGTGGACGTGACCCTGACCATCCCGCAGGTCGACGCCGCGGCCGGAGCGCCGCTGCTGACCCTGCCGGTGGTGATCGCCAACACCGACACCATCGCCAACACCCTGACCGGGCTGAAGGCGACCGACGCCATGGGCGACGTGCCGCTGACCGCCAAGGACGATCCGATCGCCATCGCCTATTCGCGCCACTGGATCGCCGGCCGGGCGGTGAAGGGCGACCTGACCGTCCGTTACCGGGCGCCGGTGGACAACACCCCGCCGCCGCGCGGCTCGGGCCCGCCCTACAGCCTGCGCACCGAGGGCGGCGGCGTCTCCGGCGTCGGCAACACCTTCATCCTGCTGCCGGAGGGCGGGAAGCCCTACCGCGTCTCGCTGCGGTGGAACCTCAAGGGGCTGGGCGCCGGGGCCACCGCCATGTCCAGCCTGGGCGAGGGGGACGTGCGGCTCGACGCCGGCCCGGCCGACCGGCTGCACCGGACCCTGTTCATGGCCGGCCACATGCGCCGCGTGCCCGAGCCGGTGAAGCCCACCGGCTTCTCCGCCGCCTGGCTGGGCGATCCGCCGTTCGATCCGCGGCCGCTGATGGGCTGGGCGAACAAGCTGCACGGCTGGATGAGCGGCTTCTTCCAGGATCCGGCCGCGCCGCCCTATCGCGTGATCCTGCGCTACAACCCGATCAACGCCGGCGGTGGGGCGGCGCTGACCAACTCGTTCCTGCTGACCTGGGGCGAGACGGCCAAGGACCCCGAGGCGCTGAAGGGCACCCTGGCGCACGAGATGATCCACACCTGGACCGCCTCCGGCCTCGGCGGCCAGTGGTACGGCGAGGGGATCGCGGTTCACTACCAGGCCCTGCTGCCCTTGCGCGCCGGCATGCTGACGCCGGACCAGTACCTGGAGGACATCAACGATACGGCGCGGCGCTACTACACCAATGCGCTCAACGACACGCCGGACGGCGAGATCGCCGCCCGGTTCTGGGAAGACACCCGCATCCGCACGCTGCCCTACGACCGGGGCGCGCTCTACTTCGCGGTGCTGGATGGCAAGATCCGCAAGGCCAGCGGCGGCAAGCGTTCGCTGGACGACCTGATCCGCGAGATGGTCCGCCGGCGACGGGCCGGGGAGAGCGTGCCGGAGAGCGGCTGGGTCGACCTGCTGGCGAAGGATCTGGGCGAGGAGGGCCGGCGCATCCACGCGGACATGCTGGCCGGCAAGCTGATGCTGCCCGACAGCGACGCCTTCGGCCCCTGCTTCACGCGGACGACCGCGAAGTTCCGCCGCTTCGACCTGGGCTTCGAACCCAAGTCGTTGGTGGGCGACGTGAAGACCATCCGCGGCCTGAAGCCGGACTCCGAGGCGGCGAGGGCCGGACTGAAGGACGGCGACGTGGTGACCTATTCGGTGGCCATGGACAGCGTGCAGGGCGACCAGACGCGCTTGCTGACGCTGAAGGTCACGCGAGACGGGAAGACCTTCCCCGTGACCTACCTGCCGCGTGGCGAGGTTGTGGATGCCTACCAGTGGGCGCGCGTCCCGGGCGTGCCGGACGCGCGGTGCGTGGGCTAGGCCCAAACACACATGCCGCTTCCTCCTCACCCGTAGGGGGAGGGGGAGCGACACCAGCTCAGCGCCGCCCGGCAGACCCCCTCCACCATGCTGCGCATGGTCCCCCTCCCCCTACGGGTGAGGAGAACGATACATCCCGCCAGCCTCTGTGAATGGCGGTCAGCCTAAGCCGGCCGCCCGCCTGTGACCCAGGCGCGGATGTCGTCGGTGAAGGCCTTGAGCGAGGGCTCGTGGGTGTAGGCCATGTGGCCGCCCTCGTACTCGCGCTGGAAGACGCGGTCGCGGGGCCAGTCGCTCTTGGTGACCATGTAGCGGGCGGGGCCGACGGTCGTGGTCAGGTCGTAGACCCCCGTGCCGATCATCAGGCGGAACTTCGGATTGGCCTTGAAGGCCGGGCCGATCCGGCTGGGGTAGTCGTAATCGAGGAAGGGGCCGCCGGGGCCCAGCGTGCCGCCCCAGGTCCAGGCGTTGGCGCCGGGCGCCAGGGGCCGGTAGTCGGCCATCGGCCAGGTGACGCCCAGGTTCTTCGACAGGTGTTCCTGGACCATCGGCTCGATGCCGGCCCGGGCCTTGGCGAAGGGGTCGGCGGCGCGGGTGTTGGGCGTGGGCGCGGGGCCGACGTAGCGGGCGTCGTAGATGCCCATCATCTGGCCTTCGGGCTTCAGCAGCTCCAGCGCGAAGGCGATCTTGGTGATGACCAGGTCGTTGGCGAGGTAATAGTCGGCGCCGATGCCGGTCATGGCCTGCAGCTTGACGGCGATGGCCTTCCGCCTGGTTGCCGGCAGGTCGTAGCCCTGCAGCAGCGCCTGCAGGTATTCGCCCATGCCCCAGGCGTAGGACTGATCCACCACCGCCTTCATCGACTTGCCTTTCCAGGCCGGCGCCTTGCCGTGGTAGGCGGCGATGGCGCAGAGCGCCGGCAGGTTGGTGGCGTAGGCCAGGACGTTCTTCGCTCGCTGGCTGGTCTCGATCATGTTCACCGCCTGGCCGAACAGGAAGACGCCCTCCAGCGGCATGACGCCCGCGAGCTGGCCGGCCATGAAGGCGGCGCGCTGCGTGCCGTAGCTCTCGCCCAGCACATATTTCGGCGAGGCCTCGCGGCGGTTGGCCCTGATCCAGGCGACGACGAAGTCCGAGACCGACTGGCTGTCGCCCTCGATGGAATAGAAATACTCGCGCTTGCCGCCCGGCAGGATGCGGGTGAAGCCGGTCTCGGCAGGATCGATGAAGACGATGTCGGCCACGTCCAGTACGGTCGACGGATTGTCGGCCATGGAAAGCGGCGGACCGGGGGCCTTGGGGTCCTGTTCCACGGCGATCCGCTTGGGGCCGAGCGCCACCATATGCAGGGTCGCCGACGAGCTGGAGGGGCCGCCGTTGAAGGCGAACAGAACCGGGCGCTTCGCCGGGTCGGCCCCGGCCTTCACATAGGCGGTGGAGACGAAGCGGATGGTCGGCTGGCCGTCGGCGCCGGTCAGCACCGTCTCGCCGACCGTGGCCACGTAGTCGATCTTTTGCCCGTTGAAGACGCCTGAGTGCCGGGTCACGAACGGGCGGCCCTCGGCCGCCTTCGCCGCGCCCGTCGCCAGGGTCAGGAGCCCGCCCGCGCCCAGCAGCGCCCGCTTGGTGATCGGCGTCATCGGCTTCCCCTGATCAGGCCAGGAGAGGAGGCTATCGCGGGCCGCTCGGATTTTCTTTTCGTTCTGCCGCCGGGGCTGAAAACGCGGGGCATAGCCTATGTCACCGCCTGTTCGGGAGCGCATTGAACTTGTCGCGCCCCAGGTCGGCGGCCCGCAGTTCGAATAGAAAATCCCGGCCTCCGAGGTACGATGTTGTCGCCGTGTAGGGGTGTCTCCATGCCGCCAAGAACCGTCGCCGCCCTGGGCGTCCTGCTGTCCCTGTACCTGTCGGGATCGGCCTTCGCCGAGACCTATCGGTACGTGGTCATGGCCAATGGCGAGAAGGTCGGCCACCTGGTCGCCGACGTGCAGGGGCGCTCGACCTCCGTCGACTATGCGGTGGTCAACAATGGCCGCGGCCCGAAGGCCCGCGAGAGGATCGAGGCCGACGCCGCCGGCATGCCGGTGACCTGGACCATCGAGGGCGAGTCCCTGTTCGGCAGCCCGGTGAACGAGCGGTTCGCCTGGAAGGCCGGCCAGGCGGAGTGGAAAAGCCAGGCCGACGCCGGCCAGACGCCGGCGCCCAAGCCCGTGCTCTACATCGGCAACGACGTCAGCCCCTGGATGCTGGGCGTCTATGTGAAGGCGCTGCTGAAGGCGCCGGACCACGCCCTGCCGGTGCTGCCGTCGGGCCGGATGCGCCTGGCCGAGGTGCGCAAGATCACGTTGGGCGAGGGCAAGGCCGCGGTCCCGCTGACGGTCTACGAACTCTCGGGCATCGACCTGCAGCCCGACTATGTGCTGGTCGACCGCAAGGGCGAGCTGTTCGCGTCGGGCGGCCTGATCCGCGAGGGCTACGAGACCCAGCTCCCGGTGCTCCAGAAGATGCAGCGGGAGATCTCACAGGCCCGCGCCGAAGAGGCGCAGACGAAGCTGGCGCACCGGTTCGCCGGCCCCGTGCGCATCCGCAACGTGCGGGTCTTCGATCCCGTGAGCATGAAGGTCGGCGGCCTCTCGACGGTGGTGGTCTACGGCGACCGCATCGCCACGGTGGGCGCCAACGATGCGGCCGGCCCGGCGCCGGCCGGCGAGACGGTGATCGACGGGCAGGGCGGCACGCTGGTCCCCGGCCTGCACGACATGCACTCGCACACCAGCCTGTCGTCCAACCTGTTCAACCTGGCCGCCGGCGTCACCGCCACCCGCGACCAGGGCAACGACAACGAAGAGCTGCTGGCGATGCTGGAGGGCCTGCGCACCGGCCGCCTCGCCGGGCCGCGCATCGTGCGCAACGGGTTCCTGGAGGGCCGCAGCCCCTATTCCGCGCGGCATGGCTTCATCGCCGACAGCCTGCCGAGCGCGCTGGAGAGCGTCCGCTGGTACGCCGACCACGGCTATTGGCAGGTCAAGATCTACAACAGCTTCAATCCCGACTGGGTCGCTCCGGTCGCGGCGGAAGCCAAGCGCCTGGGCCTGGGCGTCACGGGCCACGTGCCTGCGTTCTCGTCGCCCGACCGGGTGATCGGCGACGGCTACGACGATATCGCCCACATCAACCAGCTGATGCTGGGCTGGATCCTGGACCCGAAGGAAGACACCCGCACGCCGCTGCGCCTCACCGGCATGGCGCGGGGCAAGGACTTGGATCTGAGCTCGCCGCGGGTGCAGAAGACCGTGGCCCTGATGCGGGAGAAGGGCGTCGCGCTGGACACCACCGCGATGATCCTGGAGCGGCTGATGCTGTCGCGCTCGGGCGAAGTCCAGGCCGGCGACAGGCCCTATCTCGACCACGTGCCGATCGCCTACCAGCGCTACCGCAAGCGCAGCTTCGTGACGATCAGGACGCCGCAGGACGACGCGGACTACCAGGCCGGGTTCCGGAAGGTGCTCGAGGTCCTGAAACTGCTGGACGACAAGGGCGTCCAACTCCTGCCCGGCACCGACGACGGCACGGGGTTCTCCAACCTGCGCGAGATGGAGGTCTATGTCGCGGCCGGCATCCCGGCGGGCAAGGCGCTCTACCTCAGCACCCTGGGGGCCGAACGCTACTTCAAGCGCGACAGCCAGCTGGGCTCGATCGAGCGCGGGAAGCTGGCCGACTTCATCCTGGTGGACGGCGATCCGACAGCCGACATCGGCGCCCTGCGCCGGAACCGCATGACCATGGTGGGTGGGGTCGCCTACTATCCGGCCGAGATCTACGAGCACCTGGCGATCAAGCCCTTCGTGCCCCCGCCGCCCGTGACCGCGCCGCGATGAAGACGGGCGCCCTCATCGCCGCCGTCCTGGCCCTGGCCGGCCCGGCCGCCGGCCAGACCTTCGACGCCACGCTCAAGCCCGTGCGCGACGCGTCGGGCGAGGTGACGGCGATCGAGGTCCGCTCGACGATCGCGGACATGCCAGCCGACGCGCCACCGTTCGCCCTGGCCGCGCCGGTGGTCTACGCCGCCCTGCGCGGGGTGGCGGACCGGGTGACGAGCCTGGAGGTCCGCGACGCCCAGGGCCTCGTGCCGCTGACCTCGAGCGACGATCCGCCCGCGCCCGGCGGCTTCCCCTATTTCCGCCATTGGAAGGCCGGCCGGGCGGTCTCCTATCCGGTGACGGTGAGCTATTCGTCGCGGGTGCAGCCGGCGGGCGCGCCCAACGGCCCGCCCTTCGGCATCCGGCCCTCCGGCGGCGGGGTCTCCGGCGCCGGCTCCGGCTTCCTGGTGATCCCGGAGCACCTGAGGGGCGGGACCTCGACGGTGCGCTGGGACCTCTCGGGTTTCGCGCCCGGGGCCTCGGGGATCACCTCCTTCGGCGAGGGCGAATTCACGCTCAAGGGGCCGCCCACGCGGCTGATGCAGGGCTGGTACATGGCCGGTCCGCTGAACCGCTATCCGTTGACCGGCGACGCCGACGGCTACAGCGGCGCGTGGCTGGGCAAGGCGCCCTTCGACGTGCAGCGCGAGATGATCTGGGCGGCCAGGGTCTACGAATATCTGGACACGTCGTTCGGCTACCTGAAGGCGCCGCGCTACCGGGTCTTCATGCGCTTCCTGGACACGCCGCCGTTCGGCGGGGCCACCGCGCTCACCCAGTCCTTCATGCTGTCGCGCAGCTCCGGCCCGCTGGACCCCAAGGCGGAGGGGCCGCGCGGCACGCTGGCGCACGAGATGACCCACCAGTGGACCGGCGGGATCGAGGCGGCGCAGGGGGTGTCGAGCTGGTTCTCGGAGGGCCTGACCACCTTCTATGCGGCGCTGCTGCCGATGCGGGGCGGGTTCACCTCGGTGGAGGACTACGGCCGGGAGATCGACGCCATGGCCCGCGGCTACTGGGGCAGCCCGGCCCGCGACTGGTCGGCGGACAGGATCGCCCACGCCGGCTTCGGCGACGAGAGCATCCGCCACGTGCCCTACAACCGCTCCAGCTTCTATTTCGCCAGCCTGGACGCCCGCATCCGCGCCAGGTCCGGCGGCAGGCGCAAGCTGGACGACATGCTGAAGCCGATGTTCGTCAGCCGGGACCGGGGCGTGCGCTTCGATCATGCGGCGTGGAAAGCCATGATCGCCAGGGAGCTCGGGGCGGCGACGGTCGTGGAGTGGGAGAAGGTGATCCTGGACGGCGAGATGTTCGTCCCCGAGAGCAACGCCTTCGGCCCGTGCTTCCGGCGCGAGCCCAAGACCTACGCCGTCGACGGCAAGTCCGTGGACGGCTACGCCTGGGTGCGTGTCGCGGGCGTGCCCGACGCCACCTGCCGCAAGTGGTGACGGAACGCCGATGACCGACCAGCTCCGCCACGGCGTCCGCCTGATCGACCTCGTCATGCTGGGGGCGGGGACGGCCATCGGCGCCTCGATCTTCTCGGTGCTGGGTCCGGCCGCCCAGGTGGGCCACGAGGGCATCCTTGTGGCCTGCGTGATCGCGGCCCTGCCCATGGTGCTGTTCGGCCTGGTCTACGCCTACATGGCCTCGGCCGTGCCGCGGACGGCGGCGTCGTTCGAGTGGCAGCGCCAGTTCACCCACCCGCTGATCGCCTTCGGGATCGTCTGGCTGCGCATCCTGTCCAATGCGGTGGTGATGATCGTGCTGGGCACCGTGCTGGTCAGCTACCTGGGCAAGGTGGTCGAGATCCCGGGCAAGCCGGTGATGTTCGCCCTGTTCCTGGCGGTGTTCGTGATCAACTACCTGGGCGTGGCGGTGGCGGCGCGGGCCCAGACCGTCCTGATGCTGATGCTGCTGGTGGTGTTCGCGGTGTTCGTGATCGCCGGAGCGCCGTCGCTGAAGCCGCAGCTGATCTCGCAGTCCTTGTCGGTGGGCTGGGCCCCGATCGTGGCCGCCCTGCCGCTGATGATCCAGCTGTTCCTGGGTATCGAGACCACGACCGAGGTGGGCGAGGAAGTGGCCGATCCCAAGCGGGTGGTGCCGATCGGACTGGCGCTCGCGCTGATCCTGACCGTGGTGGTCTATCTGGCCATCGCCTTCACGGCGCTCAGCCTCGTGGGCGCCGACGCCCTGGCCGCGAGCGATGCGCCACTGCTCACCGCCGCCGAGGCGGCGCTGGGCGGCTGGGCGATGCCGGTGATCGTCACCGCCGCCGTGCTGGCGCTCCTGAAGTCCATGAACGCAGTGTTCCTGGTCTACGCCCGCTTCCTCTACGCCATGGGCAAGGCGGGCGCGCTGCCGGCCGTGCTGGGCCGGATCCATCCGAGGTTCGGGACGCCGCACATCGCCACCATCGTGGCCTTCGGGGCCTGTTGCCTGGGCCTGTTCCTGCCCTCCAGCCTGCTGTTCCTGCTGCTGGCGGTGAACATCCCGACGATGATGAAGTACGCGGGCTCGTGCCTCGCCGCGCACAACGTGGCCGCCCGGCATCCGGAGGTGCACGCCCAGGCCCGCCTGCGGTTTAGCCGGGGCACGGTGCGGGTGCTGGCGATCCTGGGGATCATCGCCGCGGTGGTCATTGCCAGCCTGGGCTTCAGCACCGACTGGAAGCCCTACGCCCTGCTGGCGGGATGGCTGGCGGTGGGCCTGGCCTACTACGCGCTGGTGGCCCGCAAGACCGCGTCGTAGGCCGCCGCGAAGGGCGCGATGGTCTCGGCGGTAAGACCGGCGATGTTGATGCGGCCGTTGCCGGTCATGTAGACGCCGTGGTCGCGCCGAAGGGCTTCGACCTGCGCCGGGGTCAGCGCCAGCATCGAGAACATGCCCCGCTGGCCGCGGATCGGCTCGAAGCGTGGGTCGGCGTCGGCCAGGGCCTCGCGCATCGACTGCAGCCGCAGACGGCAGGCCTCCAGCTCCTCGCGCCACATCGCGGTCAGGCCCTCGTCCTCCAGGATCAGGCGCACGGCGGCGGCGCCATGGTCCGGCGGCATCGACCAGGCGCAGCGGGCGATCTTCAGGATGTTGGTCCGCACCACCTCGGCGTGGCCCCGGGCGCGCACGAACAGGGCTCCGGTGCGCTCGCGGTAGAGGCCGAAGTTCTTGTCGCAGGAGTAGGCGACCATCGCATTGTCGACGGCCTCCATGACGATCCGCAGGCCGGCCGCGTCCTCGTCCAGGCCGTCGCCCAGGCCCTGGTAGGCCAGGTCCAGGAGCGGCACGAGGCCGCGCGCGACGATCAGCCGGGCCAGCTCGCGCCACTGGTCGTGGGTGGGGTTCGCGCCGCTGGGGTTGTGGCAGCAGCCGTGCAGCAGGACCACGTCGCCGGCGGTCGCGCCGCCGAGCGCCGAGATCGTCTCGTCGAAGGTCAGCGCCTGGGTCTTCGGATCGAAGTGACGGAAGGTCATCACCTCCAGCCCGGCCTCGGCGAAGATCGGGGCGTGGATCGGCCACGACGGCGTTCCCAGCCAGATGCGGGCGTCCGTCCGGCCGGCCTTGGCCAGTTCGGCGGCGAGGCGCAGCGCGCCCGTGCCACCCGGCGTCTGCACCGCGAACAGGTCGGACGCGGCCGCGCCGGTCCCGAAGATGATCGGCGTCAGGCGCTCCAGGTAGCCGAAGTCACCCTCGGGGCCGAGGTAGCTCTTGGTGTCCTGGGTTTCCAGCAGGCGCCGTTCGGCGGCCTTCATGGCGGCGAACACCGGGGTACGGCCCAGCGCGTCCTTGTAGACGCCGACGCCCACGTCGATCTTGCCGGCGCGCGGGTCCTCGCGGAACAGCTTGATCAGCGACAGCACCACGTCCGGCGGCTGCGGCAGCAGGCCGTCGAAGAGGACGCCGGAGGCGGCGCGGGCGGTCGGGTCGGTGTCGTGCAGGACGCTCATGCGGGCAATCTAACGGCGCGGCCGCGCATAAGGGTTTCTTTCCTCGGGCGATAAGCGCCGCCTTCCGCATTCCCGTTCCGCAATCGGCCGGTCCGGCGAAGGATCGTTCCCGGATCGCGGCCGCGGCTCGGCGCACGGGCCTGAATCCGATGCGGGCTCAAGGACTTGCGAAGTCCCCGCGGCGGGCGCGCGCCCGGCCTCAGGCATCGGCAAGACCAGAAAAACGAGCTTCACCGCATTTTTCCCGTAGAGGAAGAAGACGGATCATGTTTTCTACCAAAACGAGCGCAAATCGGGAGTATGCGCCATCTTATGGTTGTGAAGGGCTGAATATGGCGACAAGCACAGAGAAGGTTGTGGTGGCCGGCGCCGCCGTGGCCGCCGCCGCGGTGGCGACCTCCGGAGCGCTGAAGACCATGGGCGGGCTGAGCGCCCCCGCGGTCCAGGCGACCGCTTCGGAGGCGGCGCGGTTCCTGACCCAATGCACCTTCGGCCCGACGGACGCCGAGATCGCGTCGGTCCAGAACCTCGGTTTCGCGGGCTGGATCGACCAGCAGATGGCGATGACGCCGTTCTCGATGCTGGCGGCGGTGCGCGAGCGGCTCGCCACCCAGACGCCCTACCGGGTGGATGACGCCGCCGCCTTCGTGGAGTGCTTCTGGAAAGGGGCGATCACCCGACCGGACCAGCTGCGGCAACGGATGCAGTTCGCGCTGTCGCAGATCTTCGTGCTGTCGCGCGAGAACGAGACGATCCAGGGCCTGGCGTCGCTGGCCACCACCAACTTCTACGACATCCTGGGCCGCGGCGCGTTCGGCAACTGGCGCACGCTGTTGGAGCAGGTGACGCTGAATCCGACGATGGGGATCTTCCTGTCGTACGTGAAGAACGACAAGGAGGACCCGGCCACCGGACGGACCCCGGACGAGAACTTCGCCCGCGAGGTGATGCAGCTGTTCTCGATCGGCACGATCCTGCTGAAGCCGGACGGCACGCCGCAGCGGAACATCGCCGGCGCCACGATCCCGGCCTACGGGACCGACGACATCAAAGGGTTGGCCAAGGTCTTCACGGGCATCAGCTGGTTCGGAAACTCGTTCCTGTCCTCGCCGTACGCCTTCTTCGACGGGGCAAGGAACGAGGGCAACCCCGTCCAGATGATGTACTATCCGCAGCACCATTCGACGTCGGAGAAGAAGTTCCTAGGCGTCACGATCCCGGCGTCGGCCACCCCCGACCCGGCCGGCGACGTCCGGATCGCGCTGGACCGGCTGTTCAACCATCAGAACACCGCGCCCTATTTCGCCAAGCGCCTGATCCAGCAGTTCGTCACCAGCAACCCGACGCCCGCCTATGTGGCCCGGGTCGGCGCGATCTTCGTCAACAACGGCCAGGGCGTACGCGGCGACATGGCGGCCGTCCTCCGGGCCGTGCTGATGGATCCCGAGGCGCGCGACACGGCCGCCGCCCAGGCCAACCCCAATTTCGGCAAGCTGCGCGAGCCGATGATCCGCGTCACCAACTGGGCGCGGGCGTTCAACGCGCAATCCCGCCAGGGGCACTACTCGGTCGGCGAGACCGGGACGCCCGGCCGCCTGGCCCAGGGCATCCTGGACGCGCCGTCGGTCTTCAACTTCTGGCGGGCCGGCTATGTGCCGCCGCACACGACCCTGGGGCGCGCGAACCTCCGGGCGCCCGAGTTCCAGGTGGTGAGCGAGTTGACCACCGCGTCGTACGCCAACCTGATGAGGGGCGCGATCACCAGCGGGATCGGCACCTACCCGTCGACCACCGACGTGTTCAGCGACTACGCCGCCGAGATCGCCATGGCGGCCGACGCGAACGCCCTGCTCGACCGGCTGAACCTGCTGCTCTTCTACGGCCAGATGTCGGCCAACCTGCGCAGCCAGATCCTGGCGGCCGTGAACAGCATCACCGTGCCCACCAGTGGCGACACCACCACCGCGCGGACCAACCGCGCCAAGCTGGCCATCCTGCTGTCGATGGTCTCCGGCGAATACCTGGCCCAGCGCTGAGGACGACGACCATGACCCAATCTTCGAGCCGCCGCGAATTCCTGCGCTGGAGCGCGGGCTTCTCCATCCTGGGCCCTGCCGCCCCCCTGGCCCTGCAACTGGCCGCCGCGGGCAAGGCGGCCGCCGACGAGGCCGTCGACTACAAGGCCCTGGTCTGCCTGTTCCTGCAGGGCGGCCAGGACTCCAACAACCTGGTGCTGGCCACCGACCCGGACAGCTTCGGCCGCTATACCCTGGCGCGGGGGAACGGCGAGGACCCCATCGCCCTGAAGCCGCCGGGCACGCCGCCGCTCGCCGTCCCGGTGGGCACGCGCAAGAACCGGCCGGAGCATTGGGGCGGCGTCGTGCCGATCGTGCCGAGCACGCCCCAGGCGATCCCGCCGGGAACCGTCGTCGATGGTGCGCGCACGTTCGCCCTGCACCCGTTCATGGCGCCGGTGAAGACGCTGTTCGACGCCGGGCGCGTCGCGGTGCTGGCCAATGTCGGAACCCTGATCCAGCCCACCACCAAGGCCCAGTTCCTGAACCGGAGCGCGCCCATTCCGGCGGCGCTGGGTTCGCACAACGACCAGCAGTCGGCCTGGCAGGCCGGCGCTATCGACGGCGCCCAGAGCGGATGGGGCGGGCGGCTGGCCGACATTCTGGCCAGCCAGAACGGCGACCAGTCGATCTTCACCGCGGTCTCGGCTGCCGGGAACGCCGTGTTCCTGTCGGGCAATGCGGTGAACCAGTACCACATCAACCTGGAGCTCAGCAGCCCGGCCATCGGTATCGGGGGGATCAGTGGAAGCCTGTTCGGCTCGTCGGCGGGCGCGACGGCCTACCGCAACATCCTGCAGGGGACGACCAGCACCTCCAACTTCGCCAACGACTACGGCGCGGCGGTGCAGCGCTCGATCAACGCCGCGGCCACGCTGAACCAGAAGTTCCTCCTGCCTGGCAATGTGCTGGCCGCGCCGACCTTCATCGAGCCGATCGAGGGCTTCCAGGACGTGAACCCCTGGACCGCCCAGCTCAACACCGTCGCCCAGATGATCGCGGCCGCGCCGGGCATGGGGATCAAGCGCCAGGTCTTCTTCCTGCGGGTGGACGCCCACGACACCCACGACAACCAGAACCCGCGCGAGGCCCTGAACGTGGCGCGTCTGGCCCAGGCGATGGCCTATTTCGACGCGGCGCTGGCGGCGATGCCGGCGGGCGGCTCGAACGTCGTCGACATGCGGGCGAACGTCACCACCTTCACCGCCGCGGACTTCTCGCGCGGCTTCACCACCAACGGCTCGGGCACCGACCACGCCTGGGGCGGCCACCACCTGATCATGGGCGGTGCGGTGCGGGGCGCGGACATGTACGGCCAGTACCCAACGCTGGGCATCGACCGGCCCGGCTGGCAGAACCCGGACATCGTCGGGAACAATATGCTGCCCACCACCTCGGTGGATCAGTATGGCGCCACACTGGGCCGCTGGTTCGGCGTGCCGGACGCCAACCTGCGCACGATCTTCCCGAACCTCAGGAACTACGCCACGCCGTTCCTGGGGTTCGTCTAAAGCGGCCTATTCGTCGAGGTGGGGCGCCAGGCGGTCGGCCTCGTCGGCCATCACCCGGACCAGTTGCAGCACGGCGCCGCGCAGGCTGGGCTGAACGCGCGCATAGGCCTGCACCAGCGGGACCGTGCCCGGGACGGAGAGCTGCTCCAGCAGCTCTTCGTTGGCCTTGGCGTCGGGAGTCTCGCCCACCAGGTCGGCGACCGTGGTCTGCAGGAATCGGGCCGTATGGACGAGCATGGAGGCCGAGACCCGGTTCACACCGCGCTCGTACTTCTGCACCTGCTGGAAGCTGATCCCCAGATGCAGGGCCAGGCCCGTCTGCGTGATCCCTTGCGACTTGCGGCGCAGGCGAATGCGATTGCCCACCTCGACATCGATGGGATCCGGGCTTTCCGGCTCAGTCTGCTTGCTCAATTCCGCTCCCCGAGAGTCGCCGGGTGTTACGCCAGCGTTTCGCTGCTTAGCACCGGAAGCGGTTTCCTTCCAATTCCGGCCCGGAGAGGGACAAGAGGCCAGCGCGGGCTGGCGAGCGGTCTAGCCGTTCGTCGCGGTCCCTGCCGCATGTCGCCGCGCCCTGACGGCGGCCCGCACGCGCAGCGGCGCCGAAGCCGTGGAATCGTTGTCGGCGAGCGGCCAGTCAACGACGATGTCGCTGATCAGGATCAGCGGCGCGCCGCCGCCGCAGCGATCCATGTCGTCCTGCAGCTCTTCGATGTGCGGGAAGAAGGCCGCCTCGAACGCCTCGCGCGACTCGCAGACGAACGTGCAGACCACCTCGTGGAGAGCATCCGGCCAGGGGGCCGCATTCACGCCCCGCTCGACGGTCATCCGCGCCGCCGCCGTCCCGATCCGGCGGATCAGCAGCGGCAGGTGACGGTTGAAATAGTAGTCGTGGTCGAAGCCGGCGGCCGCGACCCTGGGATAGGCGATCGTCACGCGGATCATGCCGGTCGAGCCCCTTGCGGTGTGCGGGTGGCGGCGCGCGGGCCCCTGGCCCGCGCGCTCGGGCGCCGTCATTTGGCGGACGCCGGCGGCAGGTCCGTCGAGGCCTGGCCGAAGGCGTAGCGCCAGCCGTCCGAGGTGCGGACATAGGTGTCGCTGAACCACAGCCGGCGGTCGAACGCCTGGCCGGCGCGGACGCCCTTGAGCCACAGGCGGGCCGTGACGACGGCGGTGTCGGGGCCGAAGAGGCGCACGACCTGGGTGCCCGGATCTTCCACCTGATGTTCGAAGGTGACCGCCTTGGAGCGAGCCAGGTTCATCAGGTCCTCGCCGGTGCGCACCCGGCCGTCGCCGATCACCAGGATCATGTCCTTGTGCAGAATCTTGCCCATGGCCTCGGCGTCGTTGCGCTCGACGGCGGCCTGGTAGGCCGTGTCCAGCTCCGCGACGGTGCGGATATCGTCGGCAGGGGCGGCGCAGGCCGCGCTGGCGCCCAGGGCCAGGGCGCCTGCCGTCAGGGTTTGGATCGCGCGTCGCATGGTGGTCGGTCTCTCCTCGTCGAACGAATGACGGGACCGAGGTAGGCGGGCGGACCCTGCCGCCGCTTGCACTTTCTTGCCAAAGTTCAGCTGGCGACGCTGGACGGCAGGCGGCCGTAGCGGCGTGCGAAACTCCGGCTGAAATGGCTGAGGTTGTTGAAGCCGCAGGCATAGCAGGTCTCGGTGACGCTGCGCCCGTCGCGGAGCATCGCGCGCGCCGCCCTCAGCCGGCTGCGCAGCTGATAGCGGTGGGGCGGCAGGCCGGTGAGCTCGGTGAACACGCGCGTGAAGTGGAACATGCTCATGCCCACCTCGCGGGCGAGGTCCGAAACGCTCAGCGTCTCGGCGAACTCGGCGTCCAGGCGGTCGCGGATGTGGTGCACGCGCTGGGCGTACCAGGAGAACTTCTTCTCGCTGAACAGCGAGGCCGGCGTCGTCTCGGGCGTCGCCTGGAAGATCTCGGTGGCGCAGTACTCGGCGAACATCGGCGAGCCGCGCTCGATCCCCTGCCGCAGGCCCCAGCGCAGGTAGAGGAGCCGGTTGCTGGCGGGCAGGGCGTGACGGCCCGACCGGGCCCAGCTCAAGGCCGCATCGAAGCCGTCGTCGTTGGCGGCCTCATAGACCACGGACAGGCAGACGTCGTTGAAGCCCTTGCCGTCGAAGCCCGCGCGGTAGCGCATGCCGGGATGGCTCAGCATCACGTCGCCGGGGCCCATGCGCCAGCTCTGGTCGCCGACGTGGAGCGCGAACGTCCCCTCCTCGACGAAGGTCGCGCGAAAGCCCGGCGCCAGGCCCTCATAGGGCTGGTCCTCATGTTCGACCGGGTGGTCGAACTGGTAGATGTTCAGCTCCGGCGATCGCCAGAGCGTGGTGATCTGCGCCATCGCCCGACCTTACGACACCAAGCCGGTCTCGCGCCAGCCACCGCCAAGCGCGCGAACCAGCGCCAGGTCCAGGGTGAAGCGGCGGGCTTCCAGAACGGCCATGGCGCGCCGGTCGGCCAGCATGCGGTCTTCGGCCAGCAGGACGGCGGGGTAGTCGGCGACACCGGCGTCGTATCGCCGCTTCGCCAGCTCCCAGCCCGCGGCGCTGGCGTCCAGCGCGGCGCGGGTGTTGTCCAGCCGGTCGACGAGGGCCCGCTGGGAGGCGACCACGGCGGCCACATCGCCCAGGGCCTGCACAAGCGCCTCGTCATAGGCCGCGACCGCCGCGTCGAAGTCGGCGCCGGCGGCGCGGTGGCGGGCGATCCGCCGGCCGCCATCGAAGATCGGCAGGCTGATCGCGGGGCCGTACGACGTCACGTCGGAACCGTGGTCGAAGAGCGCGCTCACGCCCAGCGCCTGGACCCCGGCCAGGGCGACCAGGTTCACGTTCGGGTAGAAGTCGGCGCGGGCCTGGCCGACCCGGTGCGAAGCGGCCTCGGCCTGCCACCGCGCCGCCACCAGGTCCGGCCGGCGGCCGAGGAGCTGGGCCGGGAGTTCGGCGGGGAGGCCGGGGGAATTCAGCGCCGCGGGCGGAGGCCGGGCGATCCGCAGGCCCCGGTCGGGCGCCGCGCCCATCAGCACGGCGATCCGGATGCGGGTCAGCGCGATGTCCTCGTCCAGCGCGGCCAGGTCGGCGGCGGCCTGCCGGGAACCGGCCTCGGCCAGGCGCAGCTCAGCCTTCGACTCCTGGCCTTCCGCGACCCGCCGCTCGGTGGCGGCGAGGGTCGCGTGGCGCACCGCGACCGCCCGCTCCACGGCCTCGCGCTGGGCATGCAGCGACGCGAGGTCGCCGTAGGCCTGGGCGATGGCGATGGAGACGACAAGCCGCGCGGCCGCGAGTTCGGCCGCCACGGCCGCCCGCTCCGACTTCGCTGCGGCCGCGGCATGATGGACCTTCCGCCAGAAGTCGACCTCGTAGCTGACATCGACCTGGGCGCGGGCGACCTCGTTCCAGCCGCGCAGGCGCTGGGGGATGAACAGGCCGCCGTTGTAGCTGGGCTTGGCCCGGGCGACGGCGGCAGAGCCTTCGAGGTGGGGCAAACCCTCGGCGGCGGCCTCGCCGACCAGGGCGGCCGCGCGGCGCAGACGGGCCTGGGCCGACGCCATGGCGGGCGCGTCGCGGAGCCCTTCCTCGATCAGCGCGCTCAGCTGGGCGTCGCCGTAGGCGAGCCACCACCGCTCGGAGGGCCAGTCGGCGACGGGCGCCGCGAAGCTCGCCGGGCTCGGTTGGGCCAGGACCTTGGGTGGCGGGACCTTGGGCGCGGTCGCGCAGGCGCAGAGCAGGCAGGCTGCGGCGACGGAGGACAACAGGCGCAGCATCTCAGCGACCGGCTCCGGTCGCCGGCGCCGACTCCAGCTTCACCTTGACCTTCACCGACAGGCCGGGGCGCAGGCGGGCCAGCTCGGGCTGGCCAGGGTCGAACACCAGCCGCACCGGCACGCGCTGCACGATCTTGGTGAAGTTGCCCGAGCCCGGCTCAAAGGGCAGCAGGGCGAACTGCGAGCCGGAGCCGGGGGCGAAGCTCTCCACATGGGCCTTCAGCTTCACGCCGGGCAGGGCGTCGACCCGCACCGTCGCCGGCTGGCCCTGCAGCATGCGGTCGGTCTGGGTCTCCTTGAAGTTCGCGGTGACATAGAGCGCGCGCATGGGGACGAGGGTCAGCAGGCGGCTGCTCGGCTGGACGTAGTCGCCGGGATTGGCCTGCCGGTCGCCGACCACGCCGTCGATCGGCGCGCGCACCAACGCGTGGCCGGCGTCCTGCCGGGCCAGGTCGAGGGCCGCCTGGGCCTTGGCGCGCTGGGCCGTCGCCGCTTGGAGGGCGGCGGCCAACTCGGCCTGGCGGCCGCCGGTGACCGCCGCCTGTTCCTGGGTGACCGCCAGCGTCGCGCGGCTGCGGTCGGCGGCGGCGGCGGCGCTCAGGGCGTCGGCGCGGGCCTGCTCGGCCTCGCGGCGGGCCACGGTTCCGTCGGCGACCAGGGTCTCGTAGCGCTTCCAGTCCGCCTGGGCGCGGGCGGCCTGGGCGTCGGTCGCGCGGATGTCGGTGGCGGCCTGGCGCACGACCGACTGGGCCAGCCGGCTTTCGGCGCTCCACTTGTCGAGGGCGGCCCGCGCCGAGGCCACGGCCGCCTCGGCCACGGCCAGCTCGCCTTCGGCGGCGGCGACGCGGGCGTCGTATTCCTCGGGGTTGAGCCGGATCAGGGGCTGGCCGGCGCGGACCGCCTGGTTGTCGGCCACCAGCACCTGGGCCACCTGGCCGCGCACCCGCGGCGCGACGGTCGTGCTGTCGGCCTTCAGGTAGGCGTTGTCGGTGGCGGCCGAGCTCGGGTTGGCCCTCAGCGCCACGACGCCGCCGGCCGCCGCCACGGCGGCGACCCCCGCGACGATCAGGATCCGGCGCGAGGGCCGGCGGGCTTTCGCAGGCGCGGTCGCAGCGTCGGCGCTCCGCTCGAGCGTGACGTTGTTCATCGGCGGGCCTTTCCGGGGAGCTGTGGAGATTCGATGTGGCGCACGGGACGGTTCCGAACTAGAGGGTGACTTTAAGTGGTATTGAATTTGGCCGTACAATAGATAGTAGTGACACGATGGACGCAAGCGGGACAATGAGCGACGGCGATCGAAACCCGGCCGTAAGGGTCAATCCGGTGGAGGCCATGAGCCAGCGCACCCGCGTGCTGATGTTCTGCATCATGGCGCTGGGCCAGCTCATCGCGCTGATGGACATCCAGATCGTGGCCGGCTCGCTGGGGCCGATCCAGGCTGGCCTGTCCGCCGGGCCCGACGAGATCGCCTGGGTGCAGACGGCCTATCTGATGGCCGAGATCGTCATGGTGCCGCTGGCGGCGTTCCTGGCGAAGGCGCTCTCGACCCGCTGGCTGTTCACCGGCTCAGCCGCCCTGTTCACGATCTCCAGCCTGATGTGCGGCCTGGCCTGGGACATCGATTCGATGATCCTCTTCCGCACCATCCAGGGCTTCGTCGGCGGGGCCATGGTGCCCACCTGTTTCGCCATGGGCTACGTGCTGTTCGAGGGACGGCTGCGGGCGACCATGACGGCCATGCTGGGCATGGTCTCGACCCTGGGGCCGATGCTCGGCCCCAGCCTCGGCGGCTGGATCACCGACGTCGCCGACTGGCGCTGGCTGTTCTTCATCAACGTGGCGCCGGGCCTGCTGATCGTCACCACGCTGCCGCTGTTCGGGCCGATCGACGAGGCTCGGACCAGCCTGCTGCGCCGCATCGACTGGCTGCACGTGGCCGCGCTGGCCGTGTTCCTGGGCGGCCTGCAGTACGTGCTGGAGGAGGGGCCGCGCCACGAGTGGTTCAGCGACATCCGCGTCTCGACGGCGGCCTGGTTGTCGGTCGTGGCCGCGATCGTCTTCCTAGAGCGCTGTTTCTTCGCGGAAAATCCCGTCGTTCGGCTGACGCCCTTCAAGCGGCCGACGTTCGTCCTGGCCTGCATCCTGAACCTGGTGATCGGGGTCGGGCTCTATTCGACGATCTATCTGACGCCGGTCTTCCTGGACCTGGTGCGCGGCTATTCCTCGATGCAGATCGGGGCCGTCGTCGTGGTCTCGGGCGCCTGCATGGCGCTGGGGGCGCCGATCTCGGTGCGGCTGCTGGCGACCATCGACGGGCGCTGGGTGATCGCCGCCGGGTTCTCGCTCTACGCCCTGTTCCTGTTCCTCTATTCGAACATCACGTCGAACTGGGGCTTCTCCGAGTTCTTCTGGCCACAGGCCGTGCGCGGGATCGCGATCCTGTTCTGCATCATGCCGGCGATCTCCATGGCGCTGTTCGGGCAGGAAGGTGACGACCTGCACTCGGCCTCGGGCCTGTTCAACCTGATGCGGAACCTGGGCGGCGCGATCGGCATCGCCATCGTCAACACCCAGCTCATCGACTTCACCCGGCTGCACGCCCTGCGGATCTCCGAGGGGCTGTCCGGCGCGCCCGAGAAGGCCAACGCGGCCGTCCAGGAGCTGGCCGCCCATGCCGCCCGGTTCACGCCCGACCCGCTGCACGCCCAGGAGATGGCCACCGGCGCCCTGGTGCGGGTGATCGGCCGCGAGGCCGCCACCCTGGCGTTCGCCGACATCTTTCACCTGATGGCCTGGGGGTTCGTGGCGGTCCTCCTGATCGTGCCGTTCTGCAAAACCCCGGCGATGAATGCGTCGGGCTCCCTGGGGCACTAGGCGGCGAACCGCCGCCCGTCCCAGGTCTCGCTATGGCTCCCGCGTAAGTTGTTCTGGGGGTGCTGATGAAACCCAAGACGTCGCCGGGAGGCGATGTGCGCGACACCGCGGGACGCCGCCTGGCGCCCAGCGGGAGAGGACCATGATGATCTACCCGAAGAACACCCTCGATCTCGGAGCGGCCGATCCCCTCGCCGGCGGCGACGTCGTGTCGGCGCTGCTGACCCGCGGCCACAATCTGCAGTCCGCATGGAAGGCCTATGACGCGGCGCTGACATCGGTCGCCAAGCTGCTCCAGGGTCGCGCTGACGCCCAGTTCTCGGGGCTGGCCGCGGCGGCGATGGCGCACGCCGTATCCCAGCTGGGGGTGGTGGAGACGGCGCCTGGCGACAACGCCGGTCCTGAGATCGAGGCCTATCTGGCCTCCATCGGCCTGGAGGCCGGCTATGCGTGGCGCGCAGCCTTCGTTCACTGGTGTTTCGGCCGGGCCGCCGAGGCCGCCGTGGTCCAGAATCCGTTCCCCCGCACCGCCGGGTGCCTGGAGGCCTGGAACATGACCCCGCCGGCGCGTCGGATCAGCCGCGCCAGAGCGATCCTGAACCCGGAATTGGTGAGGCCCGGCCTGATCTTCGTCGTCGACCTGGGGGCGGGGGCGGGCCACGCCGGCTTCGTGCGGCGCGTGGCGGGCGGCGCGCTCACCACCATCGAGTGCGCCCTGGACCCGCGCGGCGGCGACGGGGCCTTCGGCGTGTTCGAGCTCACCCGGCGCAACGTCATGGACCGGACGCTCAAGGGTTTCCTCGACTTCGGCTGACGCACCGGGTTCTGAAAACTACTTAAACGAATCACGTGATTATCAAAAGTAGTGCTCATCGTGCCGAACGTCGCGTACGCGCGCTCCGCGAAGTGGACGAGCGCTGGGGCGTCTTCGTGCCGGAAGCGGCCTGAAAATCTGAGATAATTCTATAAATATGGCTGTGTGGCCGAAAGGCGACAGCCGGCGGGGAACGCGTTTTGCCGAGATTGCGGCGTTGACTGGAATTCTCGTTCGGCTCTAAGAAATTCTCGTTGAACTAGAAAATACAACCTGACATGGCTTCACGGCCGCAGACCCGCCCGCCTGGGGGCAACGCTGGAGGATCTAGATCTTGAAGTTCAATTCCGTTCGGGAGCGCCTGCTGGCCACTTCCATGATTTGCGGCGCCGCCTTCGTGGTCGGCCTGCCGGCGCATGCCTATGCGGCTGACACGGTGGACGAGGTCTCCGAAGTCGTCGTGACCGGCACGCGCATTCCGTCGCCGAACCTGGAGAGCGTCAGCCCGGTCACCGCCGTGAGCGCCGCTGAAATCAAGGCGACGGGCGTGACCCGCGTCGAAGACATGATCAACTCGCTGCCGCAGGCGTTCGCCGCGCAGGGCGCCGCCCTGTCGAACGGCTCGACCGGCACCGCGACGATCAACCTCCGAGGTCTGGGCGCCACGCGCACCCAGGTCCTGATCGACGGCCGCCGCCTGATGCCCGGCACGCCCAACACCCTGGGCGGCGCGCTGGCCGCCGACATCAACTTCATTCCTTCGGCCCTGATCGAGCGGGTTGACGTGCTGACGGGCGGCGCCTCGGCTGTTTACGGCGCCGACGCGGTCGGCGGCGTCGTCAACTTCATCATGGCCAAGAACTTCGAAGGCGTCCGCGTCGACGCCCAGTACGGGCTGTACCAGCACGACAACTCAAGCCCGATCGCCGACGTCGTGCGCGCCAAGGCGGCCACCGCGGCCACCCCGCAGTTCTACAAGCTTCCGAAGGACAACGTCCGCGATGGTGAGATGAGCCAGGTGACCCTGGTGATCGGCGTGAACTCGCCGGACGGCAAGGGCAACGTGACCGCCTACGCCGGCTACCGTCACGTCGAGCCGATCTTCCAGGGCAACCGCGACTTCTCGGCCTGCACGCTCAACTCGGGCGACACCTTCGCCGCCGCCGGCTGCGGCGGTTCGGGCACCGCCTTCCCGGCGCGTTTCGGCGGCCAGATCGTCGACATCACCGGCCCGGGCAACACCTTCCGGACCCGCGTCGCGGCCCGCGACGTGTTCAACTTCGGCCCGGAAAACTACTACCAGCGCCCCGATGACCGCTACGTGCTGGGCGCCTTCGCCAACTACGAGATCAACGACTGGGCCACGGCCTACGCCGACCTCATGTTCATGGACGACACGTCCACCTTCCAGATCGCGTCGGGCGGCGTGTTCGCCGGCACCTTCTCGGTCAACTGCGCCAACCCGTTCCTCTCGGCGCAACAGCGCGGCCTGCTGAACGCCACGGCGGCCTCGGGCGGCGGCACCTGCGCCACCAACCCCGCCGGCACCTTCACCGGCACCATCGCCCGCCGGAACGTCGAAGGCGGCGGCCGTCAGGGCCGGACGCAGCACCAGCAGTACCGTTATGTGGTCGGCGTCCGCGGTGATCTGAACGACAACTGGAACTACGACTTCGCGATGCAGTACGGTCGCGTGTCGTTCAGCGCGCTCAACACCGGCTTCTTCCGCACCTCGGCGATCAACAAGGCGCTGGACGTGATTTCGGTGAATGGTGTGCCGACCTGCCGGTCGGCCGCCACCGTGGCGCAGGGCGGCACCGGGACCGACGGGAAGTGCGTGCCCTACAACATCATGCAGTTGGGCGGCGTCACCCAGGCGGCGCTGAACTACCTGGAAACCCCCTCGACGCAGAACGGCAACCTCTTCGAGCGCGTCGTGAACTTCAACCTCGGCGGCGACCTGACCGAATACGGCGTGAAGTCGCCCTGGGCCAACGACGGCGTCGGCGTCTCGATGGGCGTGGAATATCGTCGTGAGACGATGGATTTCGCCGCGGACTTCATCTCCTCGTCGGGTGATCTGAACGGCTCGGGTGGCGCCAACCCGCCGGTCAACGGCTCGTTCGACGTGTACGAGCTCTTCGCCGAAACCCGGGTGCCGATCCTGCAGGACATGGCGTTCGCCAAGAACCTGACCCTGGAGCTGGCCTTCCGCTACTCGGTCA
>Ga0255338_1000859_pt1 | contig 73118 bp, 65 predicted proteins | sample MeOH1_35cm_T4_19_FD_203715 | JGI IMG/M metagenome (GOLD analysis project Ga0255338, IMG submission 203715) | Sandy soil microbial communities from University of British Columbia, Vancouver, Canada - MeOH1_35cm_T4_195 | ecosystem: Engineered > Artificial ecosystem > Sand microcosm > Unclassified ... | reverse complement strand
TCGGCGACGAAGCCAATGTCGCCACCTACATCGACGGCATCTATCAGGCCGAGCCTTTCTCGACCTCGCTGGAGCTGGTCGAGGTCGAGCGCGTCGAGGTGCTGAAGGGCCCGCAGGGCACGGTGTTCGGCCGTAACGCAACCGGCGGCCTGATCAACGTCATCACGCCCGATCCGAAGTTCGAGACGCGAGGCCGGATCGCCGCCAAATATGGCCGGATGCGCGGCGAGGCCAATGACTATGACCTGCGCGCCTATATCACCGGCCCGCTGACGAGCACGCTGGCCGCCGATTTCGCCGGGCTCTACCGCAAGAACGACGGCTATATCAAAGACCTGGTCAGGGGTGGCCACCTCGGCAAGACGCGCGTCATCGATGTGCGCAGCAAATTGCTGTTCCAGCCGAGCGACAGCGCGCGCATCATCCTGACCGGCGAATATGCCGATTCCGAAGATCAGCCCAATGCGGCCCAGCCCTACGAAAACAACACCGCCGGCCGGTACGATCCTCCGCTGGTGCCGGGCGGGCAGCCGATCCCGGTCCCGAACGTGATCCTTCCGACCGGACCGTGGCAGTCATCGCTGAACTTCGTGCCGCGCGCCAATTACGAGCGCTACAATGCGTCGCTGCGTACCCAGTTCGAGTTCGACGGCTTCAACCTCGAAACCTCGACCGGCTATCTCCACACGAGCAACCAGCAGGACACCGATTCCGACGCCTCGAACATCTATCGCGGATCGACCCTGGTCGACCTCACCGTCGAATCCTACAGCCAGGAAGTCCGGCTGCTGTCGACCGGCGGCGGGCGCCTCAACTGGATCGTCGGCGCTTACGCCTTCCACCTCGACGGCTCGATGTGGGCCGCGCTCGGCGCTGCGTCGCGTTCGACCGTGCCGCCTGGGTTCAACTATCTGACACCGTCGGTGAAGACGACGTCCTGGGCGGGCTTCGCCGAAGGCACCTATGAGGTGACCGATCGCTTCTTCGTGACCTTGGGCGGCCGCTTCACGACTGAGAAGCGCAAGATGCGCCAGGCCCTGAACGGAAATCCGTTCACCGCCCCGGCCCCCGGCTTCGACAGCGACGCGGTGGCGCGCAAGTCGTTCGACAAATGGACCTATCGCATCGCGCTCAGGTACAATTTCGCCGACGATGCGAACGTCTATGCAAGCTACGGCACCGGTTTCAAGAGCGGCGTGTTCAACGTCCTCGGCTTCTCGGGCGTCGCGACCGACCCGGAAGAGATCGATGCCTGGGAAGTCGGCCTCAAGGCCGATCCCCTCCCCTGGCTGCGCACCAACATCTCGGCTTTCTATTATGATTATCAGGGCCTGCAGGTGAACGCGCGCGCACCCGGCGGCCTTGCCTTCGTGCTGCAGAATGCGGCCACCGCCGAAATCTACGGGGCCGAGATCGAGCTCACCGCCGCGCCAACCGACGATCTGCAAATCCGCAGCGCCGCCGCCTACACCCATGGCGATTATAACGAATTCCGCAATGCGCAGGTGTTCGTGCCCTTGCCGACGGGCGGCAACCAGCAGAGCCAGGACGACGTGTCGGGCAACCAGATGATCCGCGCGCCGCGCTTCACGTTCAACTTCGGCTTCAACTGGGGGGCCGATCTCGGCGGCGGCCGGCTCGGCGTGTCAGCCAATCTGTTCCACAGCTCGAAGGTCTATCATGACTTCGCCAACAGGCTGGTGCAGAAATCCTATCAGCTGCTGAGCGGCGAGATCGGCTGGACGACCCCGGACGAAAGCCTGCGGATCTTCCTGTGGGGCACCAACCTCACCAACGAGAAGGTGGCGCAGCAGATTTCTCCCGGTGCGTTGGCGACCTACGTCGTCTACGAGCGCCCGCGGCGGGTCGGCATCGGTGCGCAGTTCAAGTTCTAGAGCATCTGCTCTAACACGCGGACGGGAGGGCAGCGGCGCTGCCCTCCCATTCGGGTTCATCATGGGAAGGCTGTAACTATGGGCGGCGGATCATCGCTCCTTGCCGGTATCAAGTCACTCGAGCCGCGGATCCGCGAAGCCGCGGACCAGATCGAGGCGGATCAATGCCTCCCGCCCGACATCATTGCGGGCTTCCGCGACATCGGCCTGTTTCGCGCGTCGTGGCCGAAGTCGTTCGGCGGGTCGGAGCTCGACTATATCGAGATGCTCGAGGCGGTCGAGGAACTGTCGCGCTACGACGGCTCGGTCGGCTGGCTGGGCACCTTCGCGGGCATCAGCGGGATGATGGCGAGCCACCTTGCGCCCGAGGTGATCGCCGAGATGTTCCCGAGCGCCGACAGCGTGACCGCGGGCCAATATGCGCCGGTCGGAAAAGCGGAGCGGGTCGAAGGCGGCTATCGCGTCTCGGGCCGCTGGAGCTTCGGCAGCGGCTGTCGCCACGCCACCGCCCTGATGGCCGGCGTGATGGTGACCCAGAATGGCGAGCCGGCGCGCGGCGCGGACGGCAAGGTCGAGACGCGGATGATCATGATCCCGGTCGGCCAGGCCGAGATCTTCCTCGATTCATGGAACACGAGCGGCATGCGCGGCACCGGCAGCCACGATTATGCGGTGACCGACCTGTTCGTTCCGGAAGGCCAGACCTTCAGCTTCTTCGATCCGCCCAGATTTGACGGGCCGCTTTACGCCAGCCCGATGCTGTTCCTCGGCTCGCACGTGCCGATGCCGCTCGGCATCGCCCGCGCCGCGATCGACTATGTCGTCGATCTCGCCCAGACCAAGCGCTACCCGCCGGGGCCGCGCATGCTACGCGACGACGATTATGCCCAGGTCGAGGTCGCCGAAGCCGAAGCGATGCTCGGCTCGGTCCGCGCCTGGACCTATGAGGTGGTGCGCGACTTCTGGGGGACCTTGTGCCGCAAGGAGGAGCCGTCGCCCCGCCAGAAGGCGATGTTCCGCCTCTCGCTCGTCCACGTCAGCAGGGTCGCGCTCGAGGTCGTCCAGAAGATGTACGACGTGGCGGCTTCGAGCGCGATCAAGCAGAACAGCCCGATGGACCGGCTGATGCGCGACATCCTCACCGTCTGCCAGCATCGCGTCGTCTCGCCGCGCATGTACCGGCCGGCGGGCAAGGCCTTGCTCGGCGTCAAGATCGAGAACGATCCGTTCTTCTAAAAGCATCGCGCGCAAAGGTGGGAACCGGTTTTGCGCACTAGAGCCTGATCGTTTGAGGTGGAAGCGCTTCGCGCTTCCGCCGAGAGCGTGAATCAGGCTCTATTCAAATGGTTGCGACCTTGATTCACGTTTCAGGCTGATTCAGCCTGAAACGATCAAGGTCCGGAGATGCGACAACAAAGGCTTGCCGGCTTGCCGCGATTTCGGAGCCACTGTACTGATCATTGACCATGCTGCGGCCTCTGGCCCGAGAGCGCGGCAACGGCCGAACAGTCGAGATCTTGACATGACAGAGCTGCAAAAGCCGGTTTCGTCGACAGCCAGATTGCTGTCGCAATATGCGCGGCGGTTGATCCGCAACGCCTGGTACGTCGCGGCCTGGGCCGCCGAGGTCGGCGAGGAGCTTCTCAGCCGGCGCATCCTCGGCGAGCCGCTCATCTTCTATCGCACCGCGGCGGGCGAAGCGGTCGCGTTGGTCGATGTCTGCCCGCACAAGCTCGCGCCGATGCGTCTCGGCCGCCGGATCGGCGACACCCTGCAATGCGGCTATCATGGCCTCGAGTTCGACCAGCGCGGCGCTTGCGTGCGCAATCCGCAGGGCAACGGCCAGATCCCGCCGCACGCCCGGCTGAAAGCCTATCCGCTGGTCGAGCGTTACGGCGCGCTGTGGATCTGGATGGGCGATCCTGCTCTCGCCGATAGCAGCAAGATCCCCGATTTCAGCCATATCGACGATCCGACGCGCAAGACCTTGGCCGGCCACCATAGGGTGGAGGGCAATTACATGCTGATGGTCGAGAATCTGATGGACCTCGGCCACGTCCTGTTCCTCCACGCCCAGTCCGCCGGCGCCGGCGGAATCGTCATGACCGAAAACAAGATGGGCGTGGACGGTGAGACGGTGTTCGACAGCCGGCTCTATGCCGACGTGCCGAAACCCGCCGCCTTCGCGCCTTATTATCCGGAGGGCGCGCGGGTCGATTTCTGGACGGATATCAGGTGGAACGCACCGGCTCTGATCCGCAACCATGCCGGCAGCTCGCCGGCCGGGACCGGCCGCGACGGCCCCAGGGTCGACCAGTTCGGGTCGCACTTCCTGACGCCCGAGACGCAGGACACGACCCACTATTTCTACGCCCATTCGCGCAACTACGGGATCGACGATCCGGCCTGCGACGATTTCTATCGCAAATGGCAGCGCACCGCGCTCAAGGAAGAGGACAGCATGGTCGCCGAAGCGATCCAGCGCCACATCCCGGAGGCGGAGGCGCTGGGCATCGAGATGGTCGTGCTGAGCACCGACCGTTCGGGAATCAGAGTGAACCAGATCCTCGATCGAATGGCCGCCGCCGAAGCGGAAGAGGCCTAGACCTTCGCCTCAGGCTGAAGCGGCCCGAGCTTCAAGCAAGGTATCAAGTCTCTGAATGGAGCCTGGCGTCGGGGCCGCTAATTGCCGGCATCCGCGATCTGCGCCAGCCCCGCCCTCTGACGCGGTGTTTTCTTTGCAACAGGGAGGCAGAAAGCAAAAAAAATCAGTCTGGATGTAGTTGCAAAAAGCATTGTTCATGGCGTAACGACGACGCACTAAGAGCAAAGCCGACGGCGCCGGCGGGCACCTGCCCCTTTCGATCGCGCCGCAAAGGCCCGAGCAAAATCCGTCATGCGAAGGCTGGCTTCCCGCTGGCCAGGGGAGGTAAAATGAAGTCGAAATCCATCCTGTTGACCATGCTCGCCGCGTCGACGAGCGTTCCGGCGCTTGCCCAGCCGGTGCACGCGCCGCCGCCTGCGGAAGTCCAGATCGAGCAGCCGGCTCCCGCTGCCCCCGCTCCCGATACGGCGACCCCTTCAGCCACCGTCGATGACGCGAGCGGCGTCGCAACTCCGCCGAGCACCGATGCCGAAGGCGGCATCGAGGACATCGTCGTCACGGCCACCCGCCGTGAGGAACGACTGCAGCGCATTCCGGTCGCCGTCACAGCCGTGACCGGCGAGAAGCTCACCGCCTCGGGCATCGTCAACACGCAGACCTTGACCCAGGCGGTTCCGGGCCTGCTCTTCTCGCGCAGCGGCTCGGGCGGCCAACCGGTGATCCGCGGCATCGGCCCGTCGGGGGCCTCCTCGAACGGCGACGAGCCGAGCGTCGCGACCTACATCGACGGCGTCTACCAGCCGGATGCTTATGCGACCCTGATGGAGCTGGTCGAGATCCAGCGGGTCGAAGTGCTGCGCGGCCCGCAGGGCACCGTCTTCGGCCGCAACGCGACCGGCGGCCTGATCAACATCATCACGCCGGATCCGAGCTTCAACTTCCGCGGCCGGGTGGCGGGCACCTACGGCCGCCTCCGCAACGACGCCGGCGACATCGACGTTCGCGCCTACATGACCGGCGGCGTGTCGAGCACGATCGCGGCCGACTTCGCCTTCCTCTACAAGAACCGCGACGGCTTCATCAAAGATCTCGTGCGCGGCGGCGAGCTTGGCAAAAAGGAAGCGATCGATGTTCGCACCAAGATCATGTGGCAGCCGAGCGACAGCGCGAAGATCATCTTCACCGCGCAGACGACCGACTATCACAGCCAGGAGAACGTCTACCAGCCGCTGGACGGCAACACCCGGGGCAAGCCCTTCAAGGGTGTGATCATCCCCGACGGCCCCTGGCAGGGAAGCGTCGATTGGATTCCGCGCAACGACTACAATCGCCACCTGATGTCGCTGCGCACCAGCTTCGACCTCGGCTTCGTCAATCTCGAGACGACCAGCGGCTACACTTATTCGAAGGTGAAGCAGCAGGCGGATTCGGACTCGACGAACATCCCGCTCGCGGTCGCCGGGCCGATGCCGTTCAAGACCGAATCCTACAGCCAGGAAATCCGGCTGCTCTCGCCGGGCGGCGGACGGCTCAACTGGCTGGCCGGCTTCTACGCCTTCCACCTCGACAGCAGCGGCGTGATCCCGACGCTCGCCGCGACGGTGACCAACAATGTCCCCGGCCCGCTCGGCGGACCGATCCTGCGGCCGGACGTCAACACGACCTCCTATGCCGTGTTCGCCGAAGGCACGTACCAGATCGCCGAGCCGCTGTTCTTCACCGGCGGCGCGCGCTGGACCTACGAGAAGCGCGATTTCATCATGCTTCGCGACAACAATGTGGTGCTTATCCCCAAGGATAAGTTCAACATGGACAAGGTCACCTACCGCTTCGCGCTGCGCTACCAGCCGACGCCGGACTGGAACATCTATGCGAGCTACGGAACCGGCTTCAAGAGCGGCGCCTACAACACGATCACGCGGACGCTCAACAAGGTCAAGCCTGAGACGATCAAGGCGCTCGAAGGCGGCATCAAGGCCGACATCACGCGCAACCTGCGCGTCAATCTCGCCCTGTTCCACTACAAGTTCGACGACTTGCAGGTCAGCGCACGCCATCCGGTGAACGTCGAATATATCCTCCAGAATGCCGCGAGCTCGAAGAGCTACGGCGGCGAGATCGAGGTGACCGCGGTTCCGTTCGAGGGCCTGAGCGTGACGGGGACGGCCTCCTACGCGCATGCGCGCTATGAGAGTTTCCTGCGTGCACAGGGCTTCGTGCCGCGCCCGACCGGCGGCAACGATGCCGTCACGGTGGACGCCTCGGGCAACCATATGGTCAAAGCGCCGGTGACGACGTTCAGCATATCGCCGCGCTACGAGCATGACTTCGGATCGGGGACGTTCGACATTTCGGCGAACCTCTTCCACAGCGCGAAATGGTATGCGGACTTCGCCAACCGTTTCCATCAGCCGGCCTACACCACGTTGAGTGCGCAAGTGGGCTATACGGTCGGCCAGGTGCGCTTCACCCTGTCGGGCACGAACATCACCGACGAGGTGGTCTATGACCAGCTCCGCGTGGGCTCGCAGGCCACCGACGTCATCCTCGCCGCTCCGCGCGAGGTGAAGGTCGGCATCGAGGTGAAATTCTGATCACCGCCTGCATGAGGTGATCCCGCCTCGCGGGAAGCCGCTTTTACGCACCGCCTGAAGAGAGAAGCTGCCGGGAGACCGGCAGCTTCTTTTTTATTCCTCCGCCATCGCCTCACCTCCAGGAGGCCAGGAATGTGCGCGGCTAGGCCGCGACGCCGTGCAACTCGATCTTCAGCCGTTCCTCGATCGCCACCAGCACGGTGCGATCCTCGATCGTCGCGGGGACGTCATAAGGCTCGCGATCGGCGATCTTCTTCATCACGCCGCGCAGGGTCTTTCCCGAGCGGGTCTTGGGGAGAGCGCTCACCATCACGACCTTCCTGAAGCTCGCGACCGCACCGATCGTCTCGCGCATCAGCCCGACCAGCTCGGCCTCGATCTCCGCGGCTTCGCGGACATTGTTGATGCGCGCGACCACCACCGCGACGGGGATCTGGCCCTTAAGCTCGTCGGCGATGCCTATTACCGCGCATTCGCTGACATCCTGATGGGTCGAGAGGATCTCCTCCATCTGCCCGGTCGAGAGACGGTGGCCCGCGACGTTGATCACGTCATCGGTGCGGGCATGGACGTGGACATAGCCGTCCTCGTCGATCAGGCCGGCGTCGCCCGTGGCGTAATAGCCCGGATGAGGTTCGAGATAGGCGCGACGGTAGCGGTCGGGCGCGTTCCACAAGGTCGGCGACATGCTCGGCGGCAGCGGCAGCTTGATCGCGATGTCGCCGATCGTGCCGGCAGGCAGCTCCCGCCCCTCGGCATCGAGAATGCGGACGTCCCAACCCGGCATCGGCTTGCAGACCGAGCCCGGCTTCGAGGGAAATGCCTCGACGCCGATCGGATTGGCTGCGATCGGCCAGCCGGTCTCCGTCTGCCACCAATGGTCGATCGCGGGCACCCCCAGATTGGTCTCGATCCAGCTCAGGGTGGCGCTGTCGGAGCGCTCGCCGGCAAGGAAGATGGTGCGCAGGCTCGACAGGTCGCACGCCTTGGCGAAGGCGGCATCGGGATCCTCCCGCTTGATCGCGCGGAACGCCGTCGGGGCGACGAACAGCACCGAGACCTTGTGCTTCTCGATGATGCGCCAGAAGGTGCCGGCATCGGGCGTTCCGACCGGCTTGCCTTCGTAGAGGATCGTCGTCGATCCGTTGAGCAGCGGCCCATAGACGGTGTAGCTGTGGCCGACCGCCCAGCCAATGTCCGACGCCGCCCAATACACCTCGCCCGGCGCGCAGCCGTAGATGTTGGGCATCGACCAGGCGAGCGCCACGGCATGGCCGCCATTGTCGCGCACCACGCCCTTGGGTTGGCCGGTCGTGCCGGACGTGTAGAGGATGTAGAGCGGATCGGTCGCGAGCACCGGGGTGCAGCCGACGGGCTCGGCATGGCGGATCAAATCGTGCCAGTCGTGGTCGCGGCCCTCGCGCAGCTCCGCTTCCTCCTCCGGCCGCTGGACGATGATCGTCGCGTCCGGCTTGTGCGCGGCGAGGTCGAGCGCATGGTCGAGGATCGGCTTGTAGGCGATGATCCCGCGCGGCTCGATCCCACACGAGGCGGAGACGATGAGGCGCGGCGTGCAATCGTCGATCCGCACCGCGAGCTCGGGCGCGGCGAAGCCGCCGAACACCACCGAATGGACCGCACCCAGCCGCGCGCAGGCGAGCATCGCGACCAGCGCCTCGGGGATCATCGGCATGTAGATCAGCACGCGCTCGCCCTTGTGCAGGCCGAGCTTGCGCATGACGCCGGCGAAGCGCGCGACGCGGTCCTGCAATTGCGCGTAGCTGATCGTCTCGCTCGCGCCGGTATAAGCGCTTTCATAGATGATGGCCGCGCGAGCGCCGTGCCCGGCGTCGACGTGGCGGTCGACCGCATTGGTGCAGCTGTTGATCATGCCGTCGGCGAACCAGCGCTGGATCGGATCGCCGGTGTCGGTGAGGACCTGCGTGAACACTCTGTCCCAGGCGACGCCTTGCGCGGCGCGGCTCCAGAAACCTTCCGGATCCGAAATAGACTGCTGATAGATATCGTCGTACTTCACGATCGAGCTCTCCCGAAGCGTTTGATCGCCGCAGCCCTCCGGCCCGGCCTTGAATCTCGGCGAAAGGCCTGCTCCGCGATCGAGCCGCACCCTTCCCACGGCGGCCAGCATATCAACCGCATGGCGGCGGGGGAACAGGCAGGAATGCGGGCTCAGGGGGACAGGGCCCACTATCGCTTGAGCCCGGCCGCCCGCTTCCGCTAGGCGTTCGGCGTGGCCATTCGTCTCCGCTCCCTCGTCCCCGACAGCTTCGTGCTGATGCTCGTCGGTGCGATCGTCATCGCTACGATCATCCCGGTCGGCGCTGGAGTGTTGAGGATCGCCGGCATCATATCGACCGCAGCGATTGTGCTGTTGTTCTTCTTCCATGGCTTGCGCCTGTCGCGCGAAGCGGTCGTCGCCGGGCTGCTGCGCTGGCGGCTTCACATCGCCATCCTCGGCTTCGGCTATCTTCTGTTCCCGCTCGGCGGGCTTGTGCTGATGCCGCTGAGCGAGGCATGGCTCAGCCCGATGCTGGTGCTCGGTTTGCTGTTCCTCGGGGTGCTGCCGACCACCGTCCAATCCTCGATCGCTTACACGTCAATCGCGCGCGGCAACGTCGCCGCCGCGGTGGTCGCGGCGGCCGCCTCCAACATCGCCGGCGTGGTGCTGACGCCCCTGCTGTTCGCCGCCTTCGCCGAAGTCGGCGGTGGCGAGATCGATCTCTCCTCGATCATGAAGATCGCGACGATGCTGCTGCTGCCGTTCACCCTCGGCCAGATCGCGCGCATCTGGCTGGCGGCCTGGATCGAACGCTGGCGTTCGGTGACCGCCCGCCTCGACCGCCTGACCATCGTTCTCGCCGTCTATGTGGCATTCGCGCAAGCGGCGCAGGGCGGTTTGTGGCAGCGGATCGGCGGCACCGAGCTCGCGATCCTCGGCGGGCTGGTCATCCTGCTGATGCTGATCGTCTTCGCGGCGGCCTGGGGGTTCGGCCGCGCGCTCGGCTTCGACCGCGGCGACCGCACCACCTTGCTGTTCTGCGGCGGCCAGAAGAGCCTCGCGACCGGCGCGCCGATGGCGAGAGTGCTGTTCCCGGGGCCGGAAGCGGCCGCGATGCTGCTGCCGCTGATCCTCTACCACCAGTGCCAACTGATCTTCTCGGCGATCATCGCGCCCCGGCTGGCGAAAGCCGCGGCGCAAGCGGAAGACAAAGTGCCCGCGGAGGCGGCTGCCGAGTAAAGTCCTCCCCCGCGCAGCAGGGAAGGACTCGACGGCTCAGGCGGGAACCGCGCCTCCGGCGATCACGTTCGGGGCCGAGGCCGGCTCGTCGAGACGCGGTGCGACGTCGCGGACACTCTGGTCGACGTGCGCTTCGAACTTCGCGAAATTGGCGGTGAACAGGCGGACCAATTTGCGCGCCGCCTCATCATAGGAATGCGTATCCGGCCACGTCTCGCGCGGGTTGAGGATCGTGCTCTCGACCCCCGCCACGTCGACAGGGACATCGAATCCGAACCACGGATCCTTGCGGAACGTCGAATTGGCGAGGCTGCCGTCGAGCGCGGCGTTGAGCAATGTCCGCGTGACCTTGATCGGCATCCGCCGCCCGGTGCCATATTGGCCGCCGGTCCAGCCGGTGTTCACCAGCCAGCAATTGACGTGGCCCTTGGCGATCCGTTCCTTGAGCAGATTGCCGTAGACCGACGGGTGGCGCGGCATGAACGGCGCACCGAAGCAGGTCGAGAAGGTCGCCTCGGGTTCGGTCACGCCAATTTCGGTGCCGGCGACCTTGGCGGTATAGCCCGACAGGAAATGGTACATCGCCTGGTCGGGCGTCAGCCGCGCGATCGGCGGAAGCACGCCGAACGCATCAGCGGTCAGCATCACGAGGTTGCGCGGCACCGGCCCCATATTCTCTTTGGAATGATTGGGAATGAACTCGATCGGATAAGCGCCGCGGCTATTCTCGGCGAGGCTGGCATCGTCGAAATCGAGCCTGCGCGTGACCGGATCCATCACGACATTCTCGAGCACCGTCCCGAAGCGCCGCGACGTCGCATAGATTTCGGGCTCGGCCTCTTCGGACAGGCGGATCATCTTCGCGTAGCAGCCGCCTTCGAAGTTGAACACCGCAGTGTCCGACCAGCCATGCTCGTCGTCGCCGATCAAGGTCCGGCTGCTGTCGGCGGACAAGGTCGTCTTGCCGGTGCCCGAGAGGCCGAAGAAAACCGCGGTATCGCCCTGCGGACCGATGTTGGCCGAGCAATGCATCGGCATCACGTGCCGCGGCGGCAGCAGATAGTTGAGCAGGCCGAACACCGATTTCTTCATCTCGCCGGCGTAGAGAGTGCCGCCGATCAGGATCAGGCGCTCGCTGAAATTGACAGCGATCACCGTCTCGGTGCGCGCACCATGGCGCGCGGGATCGGCGCGGAAGCTCGGCAGGTCGATGATCGTATAGTCCGGCTCGAACGACGCCAGCTCCTCGGGCTCCGGACGCACCAGCAAGGTGCGGATGAACAGGCTGTGCCACGCCAGCTCGGTGATCACGCGGACGCGCACCCGATGCTCGGGCTGCGAGCCGCCGTAGAGGTCCTGCCTGAAGGCGGTTTCCTTAGAGTCGAGCGCGGCGAGAAAATCCTGCTTGAGCGCGGCGAAATGCTGCGGGCTCATCGCGGCATTATTGTCCCACCAGATCGTGCTTTCCGTCTCGGCATCGCGGACGATGAACTTGTCCTTGGCGGAGCGGCCGGTGTGCTTGCCGGTCTTGACGACCAGCGGCCCGTGCTCCGCGAGCAACCCTTCGCCGCGGCTCACGGCCTGCTCGACCAGCGCCGATGTTCCCAGGTTGTTGAGATAATGAGGCACGAAAACTCCCGCTCCTATGTCCGACGAGCGCCTGCTCGATTATCGCGGCGACCATAAACGGAGGGTCCGTCCGAGTCACCTCTATCGGCGCTACGCATTTCTGCGCCGCGCCGCAAATCCGGCGAGCAGCCGAAGTCGCCCAACACGTCTAATCCTTGAACACGATCGTGCGCGACCCGTTGAGCAGCACCCGGTCCTCGAGATGGTAATGAACCGCGCGCGCGAGCACGCGGCGTTCGATGTCGCGGCCCTTGCGCACCAGATCGTCAGGCGTGTCGCTGTGGCTGACATGCTCGACATCCTGGGCGATGATCGGGCCCTCGTCGAGATCGGCGGTGACGTAATGCGCGGTCGCGCCGATGATCTTCACGCCCCTCGCATAGGCCTGGTGATAGGGTTTGGCGCCCTTGAAGCCGGGCAGGAAGCTGTGGTGGATGTTGATGCAGCGCCCGGCGAGATAGGCGCTCATCTCATCCGACAATATCTGCATGTAACGCGCCAGCACGACCAGGTCGGTGCCGCTCTCCTCGATCAGCTGCCTGAGCTGCGCCTCCTGCTTGCGCTTGTCGTTCCTGTCGACCGGCAGATGATGGAAGGGAATGTGGTCGATCATCGAGATGTTGAGCGCATCGAGCGGATGATTGGAGACGATGCCGACGACCTCCATGTCGAGCTCGCCGATGCGGTAGCGATAGAGCAGATCGCCGAGGCAATGATCGAACCGCGAGACGAGCAGCAGCACGCGCTTGCGCTGGTCGATCGCGCGCAGGCTCCAGGCCATGCCATGGGCCGCGGCCAGCTCGGCGAAGCGTCCGCTGAGCGCGTCATGGTCGGCAGGCGCGGCATCGAGATCGAATTTGATGCGCATGAAGAAGCGCTTGGTGTCGAGATCGTCGAACTGCTGCGCCTCCAGGATGTTGCCGCCATTGTCGCGCAGGAACCCTGCGACCGCAGCGACGAGGCCGGGCCGGTCGTCGCACGACAGGGTAAGGATATACGCCTTGTTCATCTGCTCCTTCTCAATTTGCCCCCTGGACGACCCACGCGACGGCGTCCGCGATCGAGTCATGGACTGCCGCAAGATCCGCCGCATCGATACAATAAGGGGGCATCACATATATTGTATTACCGAGCGGACGAAGCAGCAGATCGCGCTCGCGGAAGAAAGCCAGGAGCCGCGGCCCGAGCGCCGACATGTAATCACCGTTGCCCGCTCCGATTTCGAACGCCGTGATCGTGCCGATGCGGCGCGCGTTGCTGACACCAGGCAAAGCGGCCAGCCGGTCGAGATGCGTGCTCTGAAGCGCGCCCAGCGCGGCGATCCGCTCGATCACCGGCTCATCGCGCCAGATCTCGAGATTGGCGCGCGCCGCGGCGCAGGCGATCGGATTGGCGGTGTAGCTCGAGCTATGGAAAAACATCTTAGCGCGGTCGGCCGAATGGTGGGCCTCGAAGATCTCGGGCGTCGCGACGGTCACCGCGAGCGGCAGCGCGCCGCCGGTCAGGCCTTTGGACAGGCAGATGATGTCGGGCACGATTGCGGCTTGCTCGCAGGCGAGCAAGCTTCCGGTGCGGCCCCAGCCGGTCATCACCTCGTCGGCGATGAACAGCACGCGATGGCTGGCGCAGATCGCACGCATTTCTACAAGCACTTCGGGCGCGTAGATCAGCATGCCGCCTGCGCCGCAGATCAATGGCTCGACGATCAAGGCGGCCGGCGCCTCGGGTGCTCGGCAATAGGCCTCGAGCCTGTCGAGCGTCGCCTGCTCGTCCCCGGCGTGCGGGAACGGCAGCGATCCGACGTCGAACAGCAGAGGCGCGTAGGGCGCGTTGAACACGCCGCGCGCGCCGACCGACATGCCGCCGATCGTGTCGCCGTGATAGCCGTGGTCGAGCACCAGGATGCGATGGCGCGGCTCGCCGCGATTGGCCCAATAGCCGAGCGCCATCTTGAGCGCGACCTCGACCGCCGTCGATCCGGAGTCGGAGAAGAAGACGTGGCGCAGCGGCTCGGGAAGGATCGCCACGAGATCGCGGGCGACGGCCTCGGCCGGCTCGTGCGTCCAGCCGGCGAAGATGATCTGGTCGAGCCTTTGCGCCTGCTCGGCGATGGCCTGCATGATCCGCGGGTGGCGATGGCCGTGCGTCGTCACCCACCAGGACGAAATAGCGTCGACGATGCGCCGGCCGTCGGCGGTGAACAAGGCCGCGCCTTCGGCTCGGGCGACGAGCGGGATCGGCTCGCCGAGGCCATGCTGGGTGAACGGATGCCAGACCGGCGAGCTCATGCGACGAAGTCCGCAAGTGCGAAGTTCGCGTCGAAGGCGGCCGCGAGCGCCGCCCGATCGAGCGGATCGAGATGCGGCAGCCGACCGAGGCGCTTGACCCGGCCGAGCGCCGCGATCGTCGCTTCGCTGTCCTCGTTCGCCTCGCCGCAAAAGGCGATGCCGAGCAACGGCACGCCGCGGCTGCGCAGCGCCTCGATCGACAGCAGGCTGTGGTTGATCGTGCCGAGGGTGGTGCGCGCGACGATCACCGCCGGGCATTGCCAGCGCGCGAACAAATCGGCGAACAGCAGCTCCCGCGTCACCGGCACGAGCACCCCGCCCGCCCCTTCGATCACCAGCGCCCCCGCCACATCCGGCAATGCAAGCGCCCCGGCGTCGATCTCGATCCCGTCGAGCTCGGCGGCGCGATGCGGCGAGCAGGGCGTGGTCAGGCGATGCGCCTCGGCAAGCACGCGCTCCGCGCCCAGGCCCGAAAGCTCCATGACGGTCGCGCTGTCGGTGGCCGTATCGAGCCCGGCCTGGATCGGCTTCCAATAATGCCCGTCGAGCGCGCCCGCGAGCGCGGCGGCGAAGACGGTCTTGCCGACCCCGGTGTCGGTCCCGGTGACGATGATACGGCGGTTCATGGCAGCGCCGCGGCGTGCGGCCGCTGGTAATCGGCGGTCATCACGCAATAGCTGGCCGACGCGCCCGCCTCCTCGAAACGGCGCATCACCTGGCGCATCGCCGCTGCGCTCAACGGGCGGTGGTCCGGCCGCGGCGTGCCGGCGCCGATCGCACGCAGCGCATGGAGGAAATCGGAGGCGTTCGCATAGGTTTCGACCAGGCGGTCGGCTTCCCAGCTGCCCTCGACCCCGTCGAGCCGCATCGCGACGAGCGTTTCGCGCGTCGGATAGGGGGGCGTGCCGGCGGCGAAGCCGAGCGCCTCGTGGGCGCTGCGCCATTCGCCGAACGTGCCGTCGGCGAGCGTGGAGAAAAGCAGAGTCCCGCCCGGCCGAAGCAGCCGGAAAAGGCGTGTGAGGCCCCGCTCCAGATCCTCGAACCAATGCACCGCGAAATTGGCGCAGATCAGGTCGAACGGCGCCTCGGCCGGCTCGAAGGCCGGCTGCTCGCCGTCGACCACGGCGAAGCGGTAGGTGGCCGATGAGCCGAAACGACAACGGCTGCGCTCGACCATCGCCGGCGAGATGTCGGTCATCAGCCAATCCGTGCCTTCTATCTGCCCTTCGGCAGCCGCCGCGAGGAAGCCGGTGCCGCACCCGATCTCGAGAATGCGCGGCGCCGGGCCGAGCGGCAGCGCCGCGATGCGGCGCGCGAGCCGCTGCGCGATCTTGCGCTGGACCATTGCATGATCGTCGTAGGAGCTCGCCCGCTCGAACGCGCCGGCGATCCGCTCCTTGAGCGCGATCATTCGAAGTCGCCGACCAGATGGATGATCCGGCTCATGCACCACGAAGGATCGCTCGTCGGCAGCACGTGCCCCCCGGACGGATGCACGAACCGCGTCACCTGGCCGGCGCCGGCGAACAGCTGATCGTGCGCCTCCGGGGGAAGGATCGGATCGCGGCCGCCCTGCAGCGAGAAGATCGGCGTCCGCCACGCAGCGCTGCGGCGTCGCTCGTCGGCATCGCGCAGCAAGGCGAGGTGGTCGCGCAGGCGCCCCTTGTCCACGCGGCCCAACGGCCCGGGCTCGCCGCAGCGCTCATGGAATTCGGCGAGCACTTTCCTCGGTTCGAGGTCGAACTTGTCGAGCATGCGATCGACGATCCGCGGCGGCACTCCCGGGGCGTCGTCGCTTTGCGTGAAACGATCGAAGCCGTTGATCGCGATCAGCGCCAGGCAATTGGGAGGCGGATTGCGCAGCAGCATCAACGCCCCGAACGAATGACCGATCGCGATCACCGGCCCGGATATCTTCGGCCAATGCGGCGCTCCGAAATAGCCGAGGTCCGCGGCAATGCTCGGCTGATAGCCGAGCGCCTGCCGCAGCGGGCGCCAGAAGGAGGCATCATAGCCCCAGCCGTGGACGAAGAGGAGCGTGATGTCGTCGGTCATAGAGCTTTTCTGAGAGTCGTGAGCAGAGTGTCGATGTCGCCGGCCTCGTGGCCGGCGCGCAGCGCGAGGCGAAGTCGGCTCGATCCCGGCGGCACGGTCGGGGGCCGGATCGCCGCCGCGATGATCCCCGCCTGCTCGAGTTGCGCGCTGAGCGCAAGCGCGCGGTCGGCATCGCCGACGATCGCCGGCACGATATGCGTGGTCGAAGCGCCGACATCGACGCCCGCGCTCCGCAGTCCCTGGCGGACGTCGTCGCCCATCCGGGCCAGCTTGGCACGCTCGGCGTCCATCGTCGGCACGAGGTCGAGCGCCGCATCGATCGCGCCGAGCGCAGCCGGCGGCAAGGCGGTGGTGAAGATGAAGCCACCGCACGCGTTGACGAGATAGTCGCACAGCAGGCGCGATCCGGCGACATAGGCGCCAAAGCCGCCGAAGGCCTTGCTGAACGTGCCCATCACCAGATCGACCCCACCCCCATCCAGAGGGGACGCGACAGTTCGGGAAAGCCCGGCGCCGTGCGGACCGAGCACGCCGGTGGCATGCGCTTCATCGAGGTAGAGGAACGCGCCATGCGCTCGCGCGATCCTCACCAGGCGCGGCAGATCGACCTGATCGCCATCCATGCTGAACACGCTTTCGGTCACGATCAGACGCGGCGGGTCGCCCTCGGCGGGCTGGGCGAGCAAGGTTTCGAGATGGTCGAGGTCGTTGTGGCGAAAGCGGATCTGCCGCACACCGGCGGCGGCGCAGCCGTGGTGCAGGCTGGCGTGGATCAGCCGGTCGGTGAAGACTCTGGCGCCCGGCGCCGCGCGCAGCAGCGCGGGAAGCACCGCCGCATTGGCCTGCCATCCCGAGGCGAACAGCAGGGCGGCCTCGGTGCCCTTGAACGCCGCGATCCTCGCCTCGACCGCGAGATGAAGGTCGCTCGTTCCGGAAACCAGGCGCGAGGCGCCCGCGCCGGCGCCGTGCAGCCGCGCCCATTCGCACGACCGTTCGACCAGATGCGGGTGTTGCGACAGGCCGAGATAATCGTTGCTCGAGAAATCGAGATAGCGCCGGCCGCTGCGCTCGAGCCGGCCATGAGCGGCAATGGCGGTCGCGGCCATTTGCCGATACTCGTTGCGCGCGCGCACCGCGTCCAAGGCCTTCGCAAGATGAGGCGCCAATGCCGACATGGGCAGCACCTAATCGATGCGGCGGGCAAACGGAACCGCTCAGTCGCGCGTGAGTCGAGCAGCCTGGAACGGCGGAAGAGGATGCGGCGGTGGAAGGTGGAGACGGGACGCAGCAGATCAAGCGCTCGTTCGCTCCGATCGTCGACGCCGACGTCCGGCTGATGGTGCTCGGCAGCCTCCCCGGCGACATCTCGCTCGCGGCGGGCCGCTATTATGCCAATCCGCGCAACCACTTCTGGGCGCTGATCGGGAGCGTGATCGAAAAGGACCTCGTCGCGCTCGATTATCAGGCGCGCCTCGATGCGCTGCTCGCGGCGCATGTCGGGCTGTGGGACACGGTCGAAGCGGCCGAACGGACCGGCAGCCTCGACACCAATATCCGCACCCATCAGCCGAACCAACTCGCCGAGCTCGCCGCCGGCCTGCCGCGGCTCGCCGCGTTCGGCTTCAACGGCGGCAAGGCGGCCGCGATCGGCACCCGGCAGCTCGCCGGCGTCGATCGGATAGAGCTCGTCGCTTTGCCCTCGAGCAGCCCTGCCTTCACCTTGCCGTTGGCGAGCAAGCGCGAGCAATGGCTGGCGCTGCGCCGCTTCCTCTGACGGCTCTTACGGGGATCAGCGCAGCCAAAAGCGCGGCGCGGTTTACCATCCATTAGGCCTAAGTCCGCTAAGCTTCACCGGGATCAGCTCCAGAAGGGATGACGCATTGAAGAAGTGGCAGAAGGTATCCAGCGGCAGGGAACGGCGCGTGTTCGAACGCTCGATCGTCCTCGTCCGCGCGACGCTCGCCACGGAAGATCGCGAGATCCGCGTCTTCCTGCGTAATCTTTCGCGCAGCGGCGCGCTGATCGACACCAGCGAAAATCTGCCGATCGGCACGGTCGCGACGCTCCATTGCGGGAAATCGTCGGTCGCCTCGAAGATCGTATGGGCGAAAAGCCCGCGCTTCGGCCTCGCGTTCCGCGATGTGCTGAGCGAAGCCGAGGTCGCGCGCCACGTCGCTCCGGACCGTGCCAAGCCGGCGACGCGCGGTCGTCCGCCGGCCTCGCGACGCGAAGCGAACCGCTCGATCGCGCGCTGAACCGCATCCGCACGGCTTGGTCGCGCGCGCGAACGGGCTGATAGCGGTTCGGCCCGGAGGAATCTGCCGCAGCAGAGCAACGGTTTGTCGAACGCCGTAGCATTTGATATGGTAGCCGGACTCAGAACCCGATGATAAGCCCCTAGGGCGAAAGGTTTTTGGGAAGGGTCGGCGTGCAATCCAAAGCTGCGAATCTGGTGAGGACCGCTGGTGGGCAGGGTCCGCTGTGGCTGTTGTCGTTCGGACTCCTGATGGGCTGCGTTCCTCCCATACAATCGGTCGAGGCATCGCCTACCCATCGCACGCCGCGCAGCGAGGTCCAGCCGCAGCCACGCGTCCCCACTCGCGCGACGGCAGGTGCTCCCGCGGCAGCCCCGCGGGTTCCGGCCGCTGTCGCGTCGGCGCGCGCCACCCTCGATGCCCGCCTCAAGAGCCTGGGCCGGTCGTTCAACGGCAAGGCGGGCATAGCGGTGCGCGATCTCCAGACCGGCTGGTCGAGCGCCTACAACGGCGACGAATATTTTCCGCAGCAGAGCGTCAGCAAATTCTGGGTCGCGCTGACCGCGCTGGACAAGGTCGACCGCGGCCGGCTCGATCTGACGAAGCCGGTGGTCGTGCGGCGCGAGGATCTGACATTATTCCACCAGCCGATCGCCGGGCTGGTGCGGGGCAACGGCTATGCCACCACGCTTCGTGACCTGATGACTCGGGCACTGACGCAAAGCGACAATACGGCCAACGACGTCATCCTGCGGCGCGCCGGCGGGCCCGAAGCGGTCCGCGCCTTCCTCAAGCGCCACGATATCGACGGCGTCCGCTTCGGGCCCGGCGAGCGCCTGCTCCAGAGCCAGACCGCCGGCCTCACGTGGCGGCCGGAATATTCGGTCGCGAACGGCTTCGAGCGCGCCCGCGCCAATCTGCCCGCGGCGGTCCGCCGCGCTGCCTTCGAACGCTATCTCGCCAATCCGATCGACGGCGCGACTCCGGCCGGTCTGGTCGACGGCCTCTCCAAATTGCACCGAGGCGAATTGCTCTCGCCCGCCTCGACCCAGCAGCTGCTGTCGACGATGTCCAACACCAAGACCGGCGCGCAGCGCCTCAAGGGCGGCCTCAGGCCGGGCTGGAAATTGGCGCACAAGACCGGCACCGGGCAGAATCTCGACAGCATGGTGGCAGGCTATAACGACGTCGGCATTCTCACCGCGCCCGACGGCCGCGCCTATGCGATCGCGGTGATGATCGGGCGGACCGAGGTCGGCATTCCGACGCGCCAGAAGCTGATGAACGACGCCGTGCGTGCGGTGATCGACTATCAGGAAAATATGGGCGGCGATTGAATTGAGCTGCAGCTCGGCTGAACGTCCGCTTCCTGGTCAGGGCCTAGCTTGCCCGGCGGGCGCGACAAGCATAAACTAATCCGGAAATTCGGGAATTCCGGATGACAGCGCACGGCGTCAGAATTGGTTCGGCTGCCCTAGGTCTCGCGGCTGCAATTGGCCTCGCGAGCGGGCTTGAAGCGCAAGCGGGAGCGCCTCCGCCGCAAGCGAGTCAGGACGCCGACGGCGCGGTCGATATACTCGCCTTCACGCACGGCGACGGCGCTCGGATGACCGTGCCGGTCAGCATCTCCGGCCAGGGGCCTTACGCCTTCCTGGTGGACACCGGCGCCGAGCGGACGGTGATCTCGCGCGAGCTCGCCAAGCGGCTTGCGCTCAGCCCGGGCGCGGACGTGACGGTGCACAGCATGACCGAATCGGGGCTGGTGGCGACCGCGCTGATCCCTGAGCTCATGGTGAGCAAGAACAAGGTGAAGGATCTCCAGGCGCCGGCGCTCTCGGCCGTCGATCTCGGCGCGGCCGGCATGCTCGGCGTCGACAGCCTGCAAGCGCAGCGTGTGACATTCGATTTCGCGCGCAAGACGATGTCGATCCGGACCTCGCACGGCTGGGCGGCCGACCAGGATCCGAACACGATCGTGGTGACGGCGCGCAGCCATTACGGCCGGCTGCTGATCACCCAGGCGAGCGTCGACGGCCAGCGGATCGTCGTCGTGCTCGACACCGGATCGCAAATCACGATCGGCAACGAGGCGTTGCGGCGCAAGCTCGCGGCGCGGAAGAAGCTCGGGAAGACGCAGCCCGTCCAGCTGATCAGCGTCACCGGCGGGACGACCGGCGTCGATTATACCGCGGTAAAACGGATCACGATCGGCGGCGTCGAAATCCGCGACATGCCGATCGGCTTCGCCAACGTGCAGCCGTTCCGCCAGCTCCACCTCGAGGACCGCCCTGCCCTCTTGCTCGGCATGGACGCGCTGAAGCTGTTCGACCGCGTCTCGGTCGATTTCGCGCGCAAGGAGGTCCGCTTCCTCGCGCCCGACCTGTCGGCGGGGGCGGTGGCGACCAGGATGGCGGCGGCGAAGAGCGGAGCGGTCGCCCCGACCTCGTGACGACCTAGCCGTTGATACCGCATTGGTTGTTGCGAAAAGCCGGTACCCACCTTTTCGCGCAATGCTCTGCGCCCCGCTCTCCTGAGTCTATCGGAGCAGGGCCGCTTCAGGCCGGGAGCTTGGCGGCGACCGCTTTCGCGAAACGGTCGACATTCTCGTCGGACAGGCCGGCGACGTTGAAACGGCCGCTGCCCGCCATGTAGAAGCCTTCCTCTTTGCGCAGCTCGAGCACCTGCTCCGGGCTCAGCGGCAGCATCGAGAACATGCCGTTCTGCTGGTCGATATAAGCGAGCCGCGGGTCGGCCGCGGCGAGCCGCGCCCGCAGGCCGCGGATGCGTGCGAGCATCTCGGTCAGCTCCGCCTTCCAATCGGCCCTGAGATCGGGGGTGTCGAGGATGATGCGAACCACCGCTGCGCCATGATCGGGCGGCATCGACCAGTTGGTCCGCGCGAGCGAAAGCAGATTGCCGTAGACCGCCTTGGCGACGGCTTCGCTCGGCGTCTTGACGAACAACGCGCCGGTGCGCTCGCGATAGAGGCCGAAATTCTTGTCGCAGCTTTGCGCGACCAGCGCCTGATCGACCCGCTCGACCATCATCCTTGTGCCGGCGGCGTCCTCGTCGAGGCCGTTGCCGAGACCCTGATAGGCAAGATCGATGAACGGGATCAGGCCGCGGTCGGCGACGAAGCGCGAGAGCTGATCCCACTGGTCGAGGCTGAGATCGGCCCCGGTCGGATTGTGGCAGCAGCCGTGCAGCAGCACGACGTCACCTTCGCGGGCGCCTTCGAGCGCCTTCATCATCTCGTCGAAGCGGACGCTGCGCTTGGCCGTATCGTAATAAGGATAATCGACCGTCTCGAGGCGCGCGACTCCGAGCAGAGGGGCATGGTTCGGCCAGGTCGGCTGGCCGAGGAAGATGCGCGTCGCGCCGGCCGACTTGAGCAGCTCGGCGCCGAGGCGCAGCGCGCCGCAGCCGCCGGGGGTCTGCACGCCGACGAGGGTCGGATCGCCCGCCAGCGCCTCGCCGAACGCGACTTGCTTGATCAGCTCGACGAAACGCGTGTCGCCGTCGGAGCCGAGGTAGGTCTTGGTGTCCTGCGTCTCGATCAGGATCTTCTCGGCGGCCTTGACCGAGCGCAGGATCGGAGTCGCTCCGGCGGCATCGCGATACACGCCGACACCGACGTCGATCTTGGTTGGCCGCGGATCCGCGCGGCACAGGCCGATCAGCGCCAGCAGCGCGTCGGGCTGCGGCTCCGGCAAATTCTCGAACAGCTTCTTGTCAGCCAAAACAAACCCCTATGCTCGGAAGAAAGGCGACGTCGCGCCTTCGCGGCGCGGCTTAGAAGCCTATTCATTCCGAGACAATCCCTTCGGCGGTGCTCTCTGTACCGCGCTCGGGGAACGACTCCCCTCGCCGTCGATTGAATCGCCGGCGAATCGAACGTCGTGAAGCGAATGTGGAGAAAATGAATGGCTGCGCGCCCCTATTGGAAGGGACAGATCAGGCTGGCCTTGGTGTCGATCCCGGTCGAAATCTATTCGGCGACCAAGAGCGGCGCCACGGTCGCGTTCAACCAGATCCACGAGCCGACCGGGCAAAGGGTCAAATATGAGAAGGTCGTGCCCGGCGTCGGCCCGGTCGATGCCAACGAGATCGTCAAAGGCTTCCAATATGAGAAGGGCAGCTATGTGCTGCTCGACGACGAGGAGCTCGAGGCGGTCAAGCTCGAGAGCAAGAAGACGCTCGAGCTGACCCAGTTCGTCGACGCCAACGAGATCGACATGATCTATTTCGAGAAGCCTTATTATGTCGTCCCCGCCGACGATCTCGCCGAGGAGGCGTTCGTGGTGCTGCGCGAGGCGCTGCGCCGCACCAGGAAGGTCGGGCTCGGCCAGCTCGCGCTGCGCGGGCGCGAATATGTCGTGACCCTCAAGCCGTGCGGCAAAGGCATGGTGCTCGAGACGTTGCGCTATGCCGACGAGGTCAACAAGGCCGCCTCCTATTTCCGCGAGATCGAGGATCGCGATCCCGACGAGGAGCTGCTCGACCTCGCCGAGACCTTGATCGAGAAGAAGACCGCCGCCTTCCACCCGAACGAATTCCACGACCGCTACGTCGATGCGCTGCACGAACTGATCGAGCGCAAGATGAAGGCCAAGGGCGGCAAGATCAAACCCGAGGAAGAGCCGGCGCCGACGCGCGGCACCAACGTCATCGACCTGATGGCCGCGCTCAAGAAGTCGATCGAGCGGCCGGGGCAGGCCAGCGGCAAGGACGCGGCAGCGAAGCCGGCGGCGGCGAAAAAACCTGCTGCGGCGAAAAAGCCCGCGGCCAAGGCTCCGGCAAAGCCCGCAGCCAAGGCGGCCCCGAAACGCCGGGCAGCACGTGGCTGATCATCGCACCCGCGCGGCCTGATTGACGATGGTTCGAACCGCCGACCCGCTCGCCGCCTACAACAAGAAACGCGACTTCACCAAAACCGCCGAGCCGCCCGGCCGGGTCGAAGACGCCGGCGGCCGGACCTTCATGGTCCAGAAGCATGATGCGACACGGCTGCACTATGACCTAAGGCTCGAGCTCGACGGCGTGCTCAAGAGCTGGGCGGTGACACGCGGCCCGAGCCTCGACCCCGCCGACAAACGGCTCGCGGTGCGCACCGAGGATCATCCCTTGGGCTACGCCTCGTTCGAGGGCACGATCCCCAAAGGCGAATATGGCGGCGGCACGGTGATGCTGTGGGACTGGGGGCGGTGGATCCCGGCCCCGGGCAAGGACCCGCGCAAGACGCTCGAGGAAGGCCACCTTCATTTCACGCTCGACGGCGAGCGGATGAAGGGCGACTGGATCATGATAAGGCTGAAGCCGAGGCCTGGCGACCGCACCGAGAATTGGCTGCTGCGCAAGATCGAGGACGAGCAGGCGGGAAGCTCGAGCGGCCTCACCGACAAATATCTTACCTCGATCAAGACCGGCCGCACGATGCAGGAGATCGCCAGCGGCAAGAAGGCCAAGGAGCTTGCGAGCTATCGCAAGGCGGTCGATCGGTCCCGGAGCCCGGGAGGGGATCGTCCGAACCCTGGCGGAGGGCCTACCGCCCGGCCCGCTTCCGCCTCCCGGAAGCGATCGAGCAAAGCGAAACCGCCCGCCTTCCGCGAGCCGCAAAAGGCCACTCTGGTCGACAGCGTGCCGTCCGGCTCGGGCTGGATCCACGAGATGAAATATGACGGCTATCGCTGCCTGCTCGCCATCGGCGGCGGCGAGGCCAGAATCTATACGCGCTCGGGCCTCGACTGGTCGGACAAATTCCCCGAGATCGTCGAAGCCGCGCGCAGCCTCGAGGTCGAGAGCGCGCTGATCGACGGCGAGATCGTCAAGCTCGACGAAGCGGGCAACACCGGCTTTTCGGCGCTCCAGCAGGCGATCAGCGAAGGCGGCACCGGGCTCAGCCTGTTCGTCTTTGACCTGCTCGAGCTCGACGGCGAAGACCTCGCCAAGCTCCCCAACATCGCGCGCAAGCAGCGCCTCGCCTCGCTGATCGGCGACGGCCGGCCGCCGTTCATCCTCTACGCCGACCATATCGTCGGCCAGGGCGAGAAATTGTACGAAGCGATGTGCGCGGCCGGCCAGGAGGGGATCATCTCCAAGCGCGCGGACGCACCCTATCGAAGCGCGCGCACCAGGGCGTGGCTGAAGATCAAATGCGTGCTCCGCCAGGAATTCGTGATCGTCGGCTGGACACCGAGCGAGAGCAAGGCGCGCGCGCTGCGCTCGTTGCTGCTCGCGGTCAACGAGGAGGGGCGGCTGCGCTATGCCGGCAAGGTCGGCACCGGTTTCTCGATGAGCATGCTGCAGAGCCTGCTCGGCGAGCTTCGCAAGCGGGAGGTGAAAAAGGCGCCGGCCGACGTGCCGAGGGCGGATGCGCGCGGCGCGCATTGGGTGCGGCCGGATTTGGTCGCCGAGGTCGCCTTTGCCGAATTCACCTCCGAGGGCGTCGTCCGCCACGGCAGCTTCCTCGGCCTGCGCGGCGACAAGCCGGCGGCCGAGGTGGTCGAGGAACGGCCAGTCGCCACCGCGGCCGCCCCCGCCGTTTTTGGCCCATCCTCGGTCAAGATCAGCAATCGCGACCGGATCATCTTCCCCGATTCGGACGTCACCAAGGGCGACCTCGCCGATTATTACCAGGCGGTCGGATCGATCATGCTGCCGTGGGCCGCCAACCGTCCGCTCAGCCTCGTCCGCTGTCCGCAGGGGCGCGGCAAGAAATGCTTTTTCCAGAAACATGACGCCGGCACTTTCGGGGCGCACGTCCACCAGATCCCGATCCGCGAAAGCAAGGGCGGGACCGAGGATTATATCTACATCGCCGATCTCGACGGGCTGCTGACCTGCGTCCAGATGGGCACGATCGAGTTCCACGGCTGGGGATCGCCGGTCGCCGACGTCGAGAAGCCCGACCGGCTGGTTTTCGACCTCGACCCCGACGAAGGCCTCGGCTTCGAAATGGTCAAGAAAGCGGCGCGCGACCTCAAGCGCAACCTCGCGGACATGGGGCTCCAGACCTTTGCGATGCTGACCGGCGGCAAGGGCCTGCACGTCATCGCGCCGCTCACGCCCGAGGCGGAATGGCCGCAGGTCAAGGATTTCGCGCAGCGTTTCTGCGTCGCGCTGGCCACCGCCGAGCCGGAGCGCTTCACCGCCAACCTCGCCAAGGCCAAGAGGGTCGGGCGGATCTTCCTCGACTATCTCCGCAACCAGCGCGGCGCGACCGCGATCATGCCTTATTCGGCACGCGCGCGCGGCGGCGGCCCGGTGGCGGCGCCGATCAGCTGGGAAGAGCTCGACGATTATGAGTCCGGCGCGGCTTATGGCGTCAGGGACGCGGAGCGCCTGCTCGAACGCGCCTCGAGCCGTGCGCTGCAGGGCTGGGGCGAAGCCGCCCAGACGCTTCCCGATCTGTGAAGAGCCCCCATTCGTCCAGCGCGGCCTGTCAGGACGAATAGTGCCGCGAGGCGTATTATAGCGATAATACAGCATAAGCCTTGCCTTTTGCGGGGGATCGGCCCCATTTGTGAGGCGTGACGATGAAGGGGTGGAGATGATGGCGACGGAGACAAAGCTCACGCTCGAGGCGCCCGCCGTGCTGAACCCGGTCCAGCCGCAGGACGCGGCGGGCCTCATTCCGCTTGAGGCGGAGGAGCGGTCGGCGCTCGAAAAGAAGGTCGACAGCTTCATCGCGGATTTGGTCGCCGCCGACGCCAACAGCCCCGAATTCGGCAAGAAGGTCGATCAGCTGACGAACATGGGGCGCAAGGAGATCGCCGACGCCGCCGGTCAATCCAACCGCTTCCTCGACCGGCCGGTCAAGGCGATCGACAGCGATACGGGCATCGGGACCGACCTCACCGAGCTTCGCCGCACGGTCGAGGATCTCGACCCCTCGCGCCGCGGCAATCTGCTCGCACCGAAGAAATTGTTCGGCATCATTCCGTTCGGATCGAAGCTGCGCGGCTATTTCGACAGCTACAAATCGGCGCAGACCCATATCTCGACGATCCTCGCCCGGCTCGCCTCGGGCAAGGACGAGCTGCTGATGGACAATGCCGCGATCGACGTCGAGCGCGCCAATCTGTGGAAGGCGATGGGCCGCCTCGAGCAGATGATCCACATCTCGAAGACGATGGACGCACGCCTCGAGGACAAGGCCAACGAGCTCGATGCCACCGATCCGGCCAAGGCCAAGGCGATCCGCGAGAGCGCGCTCTTCTACACCCGCCAGCGCACCGGCGATCTGCTGACGCAGATGGCGGTGAGCGTGCAGGGCTATCTCGCGCTCGACCTGGTCAAGAAGAACAATGTCGAGCTCGTCAAAGGCGTCGATCGCGCCTCGACCACCACCGTTGCGGCATTGCGCACCGCCGTCACCGTCGCGCAGGCGCTCACCAACCAGCGGCTGGTGCTCGAGCAGATCAGCGCGCTCAACACCACCACCGCGAACGTGATCGACGGCACCGGCACGATGCTCAAGAACCAAACTGGCGCGATCCACGAGCAGGCGGCCTCGGCGACGATTCCGCTCGAGACGCTGCAGCGCGCGTTCCAGAACATCTACGAGACGATGGACACGATCGACCGCTTCAAGCTCGAGGCGCTCGGCAACATGAAGCAGACGATCGACACGCTCTCGAGCGAAGTCGAGAAATCGCGCGGCTATATCGCGCGCGCCGAGGGCGTCGACCAGAACCGCCTCACTGCCGAGCCGTCGCCGCTGACCGCGCTCGACGACGAATAGGACGAGGACGATGGCCGCCCCGCGCAGCGTCGACCAGGCCATCGCCCGCTTCGACGAGGTCGTCGCGCGCTACGACGGCACCAGCCGCCAATCGGCGGCCGCGGCTCGCCGCCGCTATGCCCGCAACCTGAAGTCGGTCGGCAAGCGGGTTGCCAATATCGGCATGGCGCTGATCGCGCTCGCGGTCGCGACGATCGGCTTCGGGCTGTTCGTCAATCCGATCGGCTGGGCCGGCCTGTTCCTGGTCGCGATCGCGACCGTGTTCATCCTGTTCTTCTTTTCGGTCTGGCCGGGCGAGCCGAAACGAGTCGCCTATAGCGATCAGCTGCCGACCAAGACGCTGGTCCAGCAGCTCGATACCATGCTCGGCCGCGAGCGGCGCGCGCTGCCCGCGCCGGCGGCGCAGCAGCTCGACGCGATCAGCGCCCAGCTGCCGATGCTCGAAGCCAGGCTCGCGCAGGCCGATCTGCTCGATCCGCTCGCGCAGGACGCCCGCCGCCTGATGGGCAAGCACCTCCCCGAGCTGATCGAGCGCTACGAGCGCATTCCCGCCGCTTACCGCTCGGAGCGCGACGGCGAAGGCCTCACCGTCGACGAGCGGCTGCTCGCCGGCCTCGGTGCGGCGCGCGAGGCGCTCGACGACATCGGCGCCAGGCTCGCCCGCGACGATCTCACCGCGTTCGAGACCCAGGGGCGGTTCATCGAGAGCCGATACAAGCAAGGCGGGGAGTTCAAGGAGTAGAGCCTGCAAGCGGGACGGCTGGAAAACTCCGTTGTGGTTAGCTCGTGCGACTGCGCCGCTGAATGGCTCCGGGTGCGGAGACTTTGACTGCATCATCCTACGCCCGGCATCACCCTCACCCAACCCTCTCCCATCAAGGGAGAGGGCTTTGGGAGCGGCCCGTCTCCTGAGGGAGGCATCGTCCCATTCCTCCCCCTTGATGGGGGAGGTCAGGTGGGGGTGCTGCTCGCGCAAGATGCCGCCGACCACCGCCAGAACTCCGTCCGGGGTGCAAAGCCCAAACCGTTCGGCCTGAGCTTGTCGAAGGCCTTTTCTTCTCTACGCAAGAAAGGAAAGCGGTTCGACAGGCTCACCGCGAACGGAACTTTGTGATGGCCTACTGCGCGCTCAATATCCGTTGCGCCTGCAGCAGGTGCGGCCGGTCGATCATCCGCCCGTCGAGCGACAGCGCCCCGGCGCCCGGATTGGCCTCGAACGCCGCGACGATCGCGCGCGCGTGTTCGATCTCCGCCTCGGACGGCGTGAAGGCGGCGTTGATGACGCTGACCTGGCTCGGATGGATCGCGAGCATGCCGGTGAAGCCGTCGCGCCGCGCGCGGGCGCAATAAGCGGCGAGGCCGTCGAGCGAGCGGAAGTCGGGAAACACGGTCTCGATCGGCGCGACCCCCGCCGCCGCGGCGCCGAACAGGGTCAGCGAGCGGGCTAGCTCGTAAGGCGGCGTATAGCGCCCGTCGTCCTCGCGCGCGCTCGCCGCGCCGACCGCGGCGGGAAGGTCCTCGGCGCCCCAGCTGAGGCCGGCGAGCCGTTTCACGCCCGCATAGGTGCCGAGCGAGAAGATCGCTGCCGGCGTCTCGGTCGCGATCGCGAGGATCATCGCGCTGACATTGCCGCGCTCGGTCAGCCGGTGGGCAAGATCGCTCACCGACGCGCCGCCCTCGGCCTTGGGAAGCACGATGCCGTCGGGCCGGCCGGCGACGATCGCGGCGAGGTCCTTGTCCGCCTCGGGGCCGCCGAGCGGGTTGATCCGCACCCACAAGGGCGCCGTCTGATGGGCGGTCAGGAAATCGGCGACCGCCCGCCTCGCCTCGGGCTTGTTCGCAGGAACGACCGAATCCTCGAGGTCGAGAATCACCGCGTCGGCGCCGGCGGCGAGCGCCTTTTCCATCCGGTCGGGCCGATCTCCGGGGACGAACAGCAAGGATCGCAGCCTCATCGCGGCCTCCGCTGCATCAGCGCGGTGCGCTCGCAGGTGCAGACCACGACGCCGCGCTGGTTGAACAGGCTGTGCGCGAAGGTGACGATGCCCGCTTGAGGGCGCGAATTGCTGTCCTTGAGCGCGATCACCTCGGTTTCCGCGCGGAGCGTGTCGCCGATGAACACCGGCTGCGGCATCCGCACCTTGTCGTAGCCGAGGTTCGCGACCAAGGTGCCCAGAGTCGTGTCGCCGACCGAGAGGCCGACCATCAGCGCGAAGGTGAAGGTGCCGTTGACGACGATCTGGCCGAATTCGGTCGCGGCGGCATATTCGGCATCGAGGTGCAGCGGCTGCGGATTGTGGGTGAGCGCCGAGATGAGGAGATTGTCGGTCTCGGTGACGGTGCGATGCGGCTGGTGGCGCAGCCGGTCGCCGATCGTCCATTCCTCGAAATAGCGCCCGCTCATGTCTTTTCGATCCGCACCAGCAGCGCCCCTTCGCTGACCTGCGCGCCTTCGGCGGCGCGAAGCTCGGCGACAATGCCATCGAACGGGGCGTGAAGGCTATGCTCCATCTTCATCGCTTCGAGCGTGAGCAGTTTCTGGCCCTTGGCGACCGCATCGCCCTCGCGCGCGTCGACCGCGATCACCCGGCCCGGCATCGGCGAGACGAGACTGCCGTCGCCCGCTCCGGCGGCGGCATCGCGCGATGCCCCGCCGAGCGTGAAGGCGAAGGCCTGGCCTTCCGTGAACACCACCCAGCTCGCGCCGTGCGTCGTCGCCGCGCCCTCGAAAACATCTTCGCGCGCGAGATCGATGGTGCGGGTCTCCCCGCCATGGGACAAGGTGACGTTGAGCTCGGCCGCCGCGTTGATCCTAAGCCCCTCGAGCGCGAGCCATGGAGAATCCGCCCCGCCGCCGAAATCGGACGCGAGCATCGCCGTCGCGGCGAGGTTCCAGACGGCGTCCGACGGGCGCGGCTCCGGCACCAGCCGGTCGAGCCGGGCCGGAATGAAGCCGGTGTCGATCTCTCCCGCCGCGAAATCGGGGTCGGCGGCGGCGCGCGCGAGGAAGCCGGCGTTGGTCTTGACCGGCCAGATCTCGGCATCCTCGAGCGCGGGGATCAGCCGCGCCAGCGCTTCGGCGCGCGACGCACCGCGGGCGACCAGCTTGGCGATCATCGGGTCGTAATAAGGGCTGATCCGCCCGCCCTCCTCGACTCCGCTGTCGACGCGGATACTGCCGCCGAGCACGAAATGGTCGACACGGCCGGTCGAAGGCAGGAATTCGTGCGCCGGATCCTCGGCATAGAGCCGCGCCTCGATCGCCCAGCCATTGATCGCCAGCTCGTCCTGGCTTTTGGGCAGCGGCTCGCCGGACGCGACCCGCAGCTGCCATTCGACCAGGTCCTCGCCGGTGATCTCCTCGGTCACCGGATGCTCGACCTGGAGCCGGGTGTTCATCTCCATGAACCAGATGCGGTCGGCGCGCAGGCCCGCCGAGGCATCGGCGATGAACTCGACCGTGCCGGCGCCGACATAATCGACCGCGCGCGCCGCCCGCACCGCCGCCGCGCAGATCGCCGCGCGCGTCGCCTCGTCCATCCCGGGCGCCGGCGCTTCCTCGATCACCTTCTGATGGCGGCGCTGGAGCGAGCAGTCGCGCTCGAACAAATGGACGACATTGCCGTGGCTGTCGCCGAACACCTGCACCTCGATATGGCGCGGCCGATCGAGATATTTCTCGAGCAGCATATTCTCGTCGCCGAACGCCGCTGCCGCCTCGCGCCGGCACGAGACCAGCATTTCGTCGAACTCGTCCGACGCGTTGACCCTTCGCATCCCCTTGCCGCCGCCGCCGGCGACCGCCTTGATCAGCACCGGATAGCCGATCGCATCGGCCTCGGCGCGCAGCCGCGAAGGCGACTGGTCGTCGCCCAGATAGCCGGGCGTGACCGGCACGCCGGCGTCGGCCATCAGCCGCTTCGCCGCATCCTTGCGCCCCATCGCCCGAATCGCCGCGGGCGGCGGGCCGACCCAGATCAGGCCGGCGTCGATCACCGCCTGCGCGAAGTCCGCATTTTCGGAGAGGAAGCCGTAGCCGGGGTGGATTGCGTCGGCGCCGGCGGCCTGCGCGGCTGCGATGATCTTGGCGCCGTCGAGATAGGATAAGCGTGCGGGGGATGGGCCGATGTGCACCGCTTCGTCCGCCTCGCGGACATGGAGCGCGCGAGCGTCGGCGTCGGAATAGACCGCCACCGTGCGGATCCCGAGCCGGTGCGCGGTGCGGATGATCCTGCAGGCGATCTCGCCGCGGTTGGCGACGAGGAGCGAGGCGATCATAGATCTTCCCCTCGAGGCCGACCCGTCAGCATTGGCGCCGCCCCTCCCCCGCACTTCGTGCGGCTGAAAGCTGGTGGAGGGGCGACGCCGATGCGCATTGTTCGACAATAAAGGTGACGACCTCCTCGAGGTTCTTCAGCACGTCAGCAGCCGTGACCCGGACGACGCGATAGCCCTGGTTTGCCAGCCATTCGTCGCGCACTTCGTCATGCGCCGGCGCCTTGCCCATTCCATGCGCGTACCCATCGACTTCGACAACGGTACGCGCTTTGACGCAGGCGAAATCCAGAACGTACGGCCCAGCGGGATGCTGCCGTCTGAACTTGAAGCCACCAGGGCGCTTCCGCAGCTCTTGCCAGAGCAGGACTTCGGGCAGGGACATGTCCTTGCGCAGGCGGCGGGCGTTGGTGACGGAGGGAGCGAGGCCGGTCAGCATTGGTGCCGCCCCTCCCCCGCACTTCGTGCGGGCCCCCTCCCCGTGCCGGGGAGGATTTTAGGCAGCGGCACCGTCACAAATCCTCCCCGGTACGGGGAGGGGGGTGTAGGCGGGTCGGCATCCCGGGGGGATGCCGAGAGCCGGAACCGGCTGCAAAGCAGCCGGGGGCCATAGGCTGGTGGAGGGGCGATACCGATGCGCATCGGTGGAGGGGCAGCACCGATGCCGCTCACATCCGGAACACCCCGAAGCGCGCCCGCTCCGGGATCGGCGCGTTGAGCGTGGCGCTGAAGGCGAGGCCGAGGACGTCGCGGGTCTGGACCGGGTCGATGATGCCGTCGTCCCACAGGCGCGCGGTGGCGTGATAGGGGTTGCCTTCGTCCTCGTAGCGCTGGCGGATCGGGGCCTTGAACGCCTCGGCCTGCTCCTCGCTCCAGACATCGGCGTCCTTGTGGACGGTGGCGAGCACCGAGGCGGCCTGCTCGCCGCCCATCACGCTGATCCGGCTGTTGGGCCAGCTGAACAGGAAGCGCGGGCCGAACGCGCGGCCGGACATGCCGTAATTGCCGGCGCCGAAGCTGCCGCCGATCAGGACGGTGATCTTCGGCACCTGCGCCGTCGCGACCGCGGTGACCAATTTGGCGCCGTCCTTGGCGATGCCGCCGGCCTCATATTTGCCGCCGACCATGAAGCCGGCGATGTTCTGCAGGAATAGCAAGGGGATGCGGCGCTGGCAGGCGAGCTCGATGAAATGACTGCCCTTGAGCGCGCTTTCCGAGAACAGGATGCCGTTGTTGGCGAGGATCGCCACCGGCATGCCCCAGATGCGCGCGAAGCCGCAGACCAGGGTGGTGCCGTAGAGCGGCTTGAACTCGTGCAGCTCGGAACCGTCGACGATCCGGCCGATCACCTCGTGCACGTCATAGGGCGTGCGCACGTCGTCCGGGATGATGCCATAGAGCTCGTCGGGATCGAGCCTGGGCTCGATCGGATCGGCAAGATCGAGGTCGACCGTCTTGCGCGTGTTGAGCCGCGCGGCGATGTCGCGCACCAGGCTCAGCGCATGATCGTCATTGTCGGCGACATGATCGACGACGCCCGACTTGCGGCCGTGGACGTCGGCGCCGCCGAGCTCCTCCGCCGAGATCACTTCGCCGGTCGCGGCCTTGACCAGCGGCGGCCCGCCGAGGAAGATCGTCCCCTGCCCCCGCACGATCACGCTCTCGTCGGACATCGCCGGGACATAGGCGCCGCCGGCGGTGCAGCTGCCCATCACGCAGGCGATCTGCGCGATACCCATGCTGCTCATCTGCGCCTGATTGTAGAAGATACGCCCGAAATGGTCGCGATCGGGGAAGACCTCCGCCTGGTGCGGCAGATTGGCGCCGCCCGAATCGACCAGGTAGATGCACGGCAGGCGGTTCTGCATCGCGATCTCCTGCGCGCGCAGATGCTTCTTGACCGTCATCGGGAAATAGGCGCCGCCTTTGACGGTCGGATCGTTGACGACGATCATCACCTCACGGCCGGACACGCGCCCCACACCAGTGACCATTCCGGCGCCCGGCGCCTCGCCGTGGTACATGCCGTTGGCGGCAAGCTGGCCGATTTCGAGGAACGGCGAGCCCGGATCGAGCAGCCGCGCGATGCGCTCGCGCGGCAGCAATTTGCCGCGCGCGACATGGCGCTGGCGATGCTTCTCCGGTCCTCCCCGCGACGCCTCCGCCACCCGCTCGCGAAGCTCCGCGGCCAGCGCGCGATTGTGCGCGGCGTAGCGGCGGAAATCGGGCGACTCGCTGTCGACGGCGGAGGAAAGGATGCTCATGCCGGTGCCGGCTTCTTTTTGCGGATCAGATAGCGGTAGACGCCGAACAGGTTGATGAAGAACAGGATGATGTTCTGGGTGCCGATCCCCTCCGCCTGCTCGCTGACGAAGCCCCAGGTGATCAAAGCGATCGAGGCGGTGACGAAGATCACGAACGCCCAGCCGGTCCAGCGCCGGCCGAGATCGAGCGAGACGATGAATGCGGCGACCGCCCCCGCGATCGAGCCGTACCATTGCATGCCGTCGAGCAGGCCATCGCTCATTCGCCGATCAACTCGCGGCCGATCAGGAAGCGGCGGATCTCGTTGGTGCCGGCGCCGATGTCGTAGAGCTTGGCATCGCGCAAATAGCGTTCGACCGGCCACTCCTTCGTATAGCCGGCGCCGCCGAGCGCCTGGATCGCCTCGAGCGCGCTCCGCACCGCATTCTCGCTGGCGAGCAGGATCGCGCCCGCCGCGTCGGACCGCGTCGCTTGCCCCGCGTCACAGGCGCGCGCCACCGCATAGACATAGGCGCGTGCCGAGTTGAGCGCGACATACATGTCCGCGACCTTGGCCTGGATGAGCTGGAAGCTGCCGATCGGTTTGCCGAACTGCTTGCGCTCGCGCACATAGGGAAGCACGACGTCGAGGCACGCCTGCATGATGCCGAGCGGCCCCGCCGCGAGCACCGCCCGTTCATAGTCGAGACCGGACATCAATATCCTGGCGCCCTCGCCTTCGCGCCCCACCAGATTCTCGGCCGGCACCTCGCAATCCTCGAACACCAGCTCGGCCGTGTCCGATCCGCGCATCCCCATCTTGTCGAGCTTCTTCGAGACCGAGAAGCCGGCCATGCCGCGCTCGACCAGGAAGGTGCTGATCCCGCGCGGCCCGGCGTTCGGGTCGGTCTTGGCATAGACGACCAACGTATCGGCGGCGGGCGCGTTGGTGATCCAGAATTTGGTGCCGTTGAGCACATAGCGGTCGTTGCCGCGCTTCTCGGCCTTGAGCTTCATCGAAACGACATCGGAGCCCGACCCCGCCTCCGACATCGCCAGGCTGCCGACGTGCTCGCCGCTGATCAGTTTCGGCAGGAACTTGCGCTTCTGCTCGGGGCTGCCCCAGCGCCTGATCTGGTTGATGCAGAGGTTCGAATGCGCGCCGTAGCTCAGCCCGATCGAAGCCGACGCGCGCGAGACTTCCTCCATCGCGACGCAATGCTCGACATAGCCGAGGCCGAGCCCGCCATATTCCTCCTCGACCGTGATGCCGTGCAGCCCGAGCGCGCCCATCTCCGGCCACAGCTCGCGCTTGAACTGGTTGGTCTCGTCGATCTCGGCGGCAAGCGGCGCGATGCGGTCGGCGGCAAAGCGGCGGGTGGTCTCCCTGATGGCGTCGGCCATCTCGCCCAGCGCGAAATCGAGCCCACCTTCCATCCAGAGCGTCTCCTCTTGCCCCGGTTTCGCGCCGAGAGCAGGCCCGGTCGGCCCGCCGCGACGCCGGCTCTAGAGCCTGATCGTCTGAGGGGGAAGCGCTTTGCGCTTCCGCCGAAGGCGTGAATCAGGCTCTATTCATATAATCGCGACCTTGATTCACGTTTCAGGCCAGCCTGAAACGATCAAGGTCTAGCAGAGCGGCGCGGATTTGAACAAGGCGGCGCGCGCCCCTATCTTGAAGGTCGAACATCCTTCGCGGAGCCGGGGTCCCATGAGCATCGATCCGATCGTCATCCTCTCCTACGCGCGCACGCCGATGGGCAGCTTCCAGGGCAGCCTGGCCGGCGCGAGCGCGACCGAGCTCGGCGCCGCCGCGGTCGGCGCCGCGGTCGAGCGCGCCGGGGTCGCCAAGGACGGCATCGACAAGATCTACATGGGCTGCGTGCTTTCGGCCGGGCTCGGCCAGGCGCCGGCGCGTCAGGCGGCGCTCAAGAGCGGGCTCGGCAACGGCATCGAAGCGACGACGGTCAACAAGATGTGCGGATCGGGGATGCAGGCGGCGATCCTGGCCGCCGACACGCTCGCCGCCGGATCGGCCGAGCTGATCGTCGCGGGCGGCATGGAGAGCATGAGCAACGCCCCCTATCTGATGGCCAAGCATCGCACCGGGGCGCGGATCGGCCACGACAAGATCTACGATCATATGTTCCTCGACGGGCTCGAGGATGCCTATGAAAGCGGACGGCTGATGGGCAGCTTCGCCGAGGAAGCCGCCGGTCTCTACCAGTTCACCCGCAAGGCGCAGGACGATTATGCGATCGCCTCGCTCGAGCGCGCGCAAAAGGCGCAAAAGCAGGGCTGGTTCGACCGCGAGATCGTCGCGGTCGAGATCGCCGGCCGCAAGGGCGCGGTCACCGTCGCGGAGGACGAGCAGCCCGGAAAAGGCGATGCCGCCAAGATCCCGTCGCTCAAGCCCGCCTTCGCGCAGGACGGAACGATCACCGCCGCCAACGCCTCTTCGATCTCCGACGGCGCCGCCGCTTTGGTGATCACGCGCCAAAGCATCGCCGACAAGCTCGGCATCGCGCCGGTCGCGCGGATCGTGGCGCATGCCGCGCATGCCCACGAACCGGCGCGCTTCACCACCGCTCCGGTCGGCGCGATCAAAAAGGCGCTCGAAAAAGCCGGCTGGACCGTCGGCGACGTCGACCTCTACGAGGTCAACGAGGCGTTCGCCTGCGTCGCGATGATCGCGATGCGCGACCTCGGCATCTCGCACGAAATGATCAACGTCCACGGCGGCGCGACCGCGCTCGGCCACCCGATCGGGGCGAGCGGCGCGCGCGTGCTGGCAACCCTGCTCTCGGCGCTCGAGACGCACGGCCAGAAGCGCGGCCTCGCCTCCTTGTGCATCGGCGGGGGCGAGGCGACCGCAATGGCGGTGGAGCTGCTGAACTAACCTTCCCGGGAGTGGCCGAAACGGCGATCCACCCGCCGACTGCGTATAGAAGAGTTAGAAGCTCTCGCCCTTGTCGACGCCCCAGATATGGTCGGTGCTGATGTAGCCGCGCCGGCCCTTCATATCGATCCGGCACCAATCGTTGGCGCAGTCGGTCAGGCGGCCGACCACGCCCGGCTGGGCGAGAAAGCGCACCTTGGAGGTGACGTCGGGGTTCTCGCGGATCGGCCGCGGCTCCTCGCCGGTCACCAGAGCGGTGCGCGTCTCGCTGAGCAGGTTGACCAACATCCAGCCGGTGGTGCCGTCCGGATCGCGGATCTTGCGCCAATTGGGATAGACCTCGATCACCTTGATCGGCAGGTCGGCGCGGCGATATTGCCAGGACGCCGGATAGTTGCGCCCCGGGCCGCTGCGCATCATCGCCTCGCTTGCCGCGATCGACGCCCAATAAGGCGTCTTCTTTGTCTTCTGCGCCTGCGCCGCCGGCACGACGGCCAGCACCGGCAGCACCACCAGCAGCGCCGTTGCGAGCGCCTTCCGCAATCCGCCTCTGTTCATAGCGCGTTCCCTCGTCACTGCACGGAGCTCGCCTGATCTAGGCCGAGCCGGACGGCCGCTTCAACATGCAATTTGCGAAGACCGCGGACGGTGCGACCGATCGGGAAGACCCGGGTCAATCGCCGGTCTGGATCCGCTCGATCAGCTGGCGCACGGTCGGAACGAAGCCGTTCGAATAGAAGGGATCCTGCTTGAAGCGGAAAGCGGCGTGGCCGGCGAACATCAGATTCTGCTCGGTCGGGCCGCCATGGGCGATGTCCTGCAAGGTCTTCTGGATGCAGAAGCTGCGCGGATCGGCGAGCCGCCCGGTGCTGTTCTTTTCGTTATCCGCCCAGGAGGAGAAAGCGCATTGGCTGAGGCAGCCCATGCAGTCCGCCTGATCCTTGCGGATGATCGCTTTCTCCTCGGGCGTGACGAACACCAACGTCTCGTCCGGCGTCTTCACCGCTTCGGTATAGCCCTGGGCATACCATTCGCGGGCATGGAGCAGATCGCCCCGGGTGACCCAATAATTGAGCCTGCCCGCGACGCCGACGTCGAGCTGGAAGCTATGGTCCCCGAGCGGCTCCTTGGTGAAAGCGATCTGGCGATGCGAACGCGCCTCGAGATTGCGCAGGAAGCTGTTGTGCACCGCCGAGCTGTAGAAGCCGGTCGGGGAGAAACGGTGGAGCAGGATGTCGCCTTCCTCGAGCGTCATCAGCCGCTGCTTCCAACCTTCCGGGATCGGGCTTTCCTTGGTGAGCAAAGGCCGGGTGCCGAACTGAAAGGCGATCTGCCCGAGCTCGGGATTGTCGATCCAATGCTCCCATTCCTTGAGGTTCCAGACGCCGCCGGCCATCACGATCGGCAGGTCGTCCGATATGCCCCCGGCGCGCATCGATTCGCGCAGCGCTTTGACTCGCGGATAGGGGTCCTGCGGCTGGAGCGGATCCTCGGCGTTCGAAAGGCCGTTGTGCCCGCCCGCGAGCCACGGATCCTCGTAGACGACGGCGGACAGCCATTCCGCCGCCTTCGAATAAGCGCGCTTCCACAAGGCGCTGAACGCGCGCGCCGAGCTGATGATCGGCAGATAGGAAACCCCGTAGGAGGCCGCGATCTCGGACAATTTGTACGGCATGCCGGCGCCGCAGGTGACGCCCGATACGAGCCCGCGGGTGCGCTCGAGCACGCCGTGCAGCACTCGTTGCGCGCCGCCCATTTCCCACAGCACGTTGATGTTGATCGCGCCGTGACCACCGGCGATCTCATAGGCGCGGCGGACCTGTTCAACCGCGCCGTCGATGGCGTAGTTGATCAGCTCCTCATGCCGGTCCCGGCGCGTGAGCGCGTGATAGATTTGCGGAATGATGCGGCCTTCGGGATCATAGCTGTCGGCGTTGACCGCCGAGACGGTGCCGATCCCGCCCGCGGCCGCCCACGCACCCGAGCTTGCATGATTGGTCGCCGAGACGCCCTTGCCGCCTTCGATCAGCGGCAGCACCTCGCGGCCTGCATATATAATCGGGCGAATACCCTTGAACATCGTACCTCCGGTTCGCGAGGTCCCCTATAGGCGATCCGCCACTTTGACCATAGGATTACGCCGCATAGCTCAGCCTCGTGGATCTGAACCCCTGCCCGACAGCGGCGCCGAAAACGCCCGGGGCGCGCCGAGCGCCTCGCCATAGAGGCGCGCGTAGCGGGCGATCATCTCCCGTTCGTCATATTCGGCCGTGGCTCGCTCGCGGTTGGCCCGGCCGATGCTACGACGAAGATCGGGTCGCTCGGCCAGAGTATCAAGTGCGGCGGCGAATGCCGCTTCATCGGTCGGCGACACGATCAACGGCCGATTGTCCGCCGACACCATCGCCGGCACGTCGCCGACCGCGGTCGCCACCGCCGGCAGGCCGGCAGCCATCGCCTCGACCAGCGAGATCGGGAATTGCTCGCTGTCGGACGAGAGAGCGAAAATGTCGAAGCCCCCCGCGTACAGCGCAGCATCGGGGAGGAAGCCGGGAAGCACCAGCCGGTCGGCGACGCCGCAGCGCCGCGCCTCAGCGACGATCGCCTCGCTCTCCGGACCCTCGCCGACGATCACCAACCGCGCGTTCTTGACCTTCATCGCGGCGAACGCGCGCACCAGCCGCGGCAGGTTCTTGACCGCGCGAAGCCCGGCGATCGTGCCGATCACCACCTCGCCGTCGCGGTGGTGGAGACCCTTTATCGCATCCTCGGCGACCGGCCTTGTGAAGCGCTCGACCGCAATGCCGTTCGGGATGCGCTCGACACGATCCTCTTGCTGTCCCCAGGCGCCGCGCGCGATCTTCTCGAGCCTAGCGGACGGCACGACCAATCGGTAGGTCGCGCCAAGCCCGATCCTGCGGTAGAGATTGCGCCTGCCGTTCAGCCGTTCAGCCTCATCCTGGTTGAAGCCGTCCTCATGGTGGATGAGCGGCGGTCCGCCGAACAGCCGCCGCGCCATCACGACATCGAATGCGCCCCAATTGTAGCTGAGCACGAGGTCGAAGCGGCGGATGTAGCGCGCGAGCCGCGCCAGACGCACGAGGCTCGGACGGCCGGCGAGCGGCGGCGCGTCGGTCGGGAAGGTCACCGCGATGCCGCGATCGATCGCGGCGCGGGCCGAAAGCGCGCCCTCGACCGAGCTGATGATCGCGTGCTCGGCGCGATCGCCGAACGCGTTCATCAACCGCACCGCGCGTGCTTCCTTGCCGCCGAGCGCGAAGGTCGAATGGGCGTGAAGGATGCGGACCGCCATGGCTCCTTATGCCGCACGCGCCGCCAAAGTGCGACCTTCAGGCGCAACTCGCAAGCAACTCCGGCAGAACGCCGGGGCTCCGGCATGAAATCTTTTCCCTGCTGATGTTCCAGATCGGGCCAGCGCTCGCACGATGATAAGCTGTCCGTTGCGGCCTGACCCACTAAGGTATAAGTTTTTAAGAAGGCGCAAGAAAAGCTGTTCGTCCCCCCGATTGCGCCCGCGCACATATGGAGACCGTTATGAACCTGAGCTCACGCCCGCGCCGCCCCGCCAACTCCCGTCCGGTCGCCAGCGACGAGGGGAGCTTCACCGTGAGCAACCTCCACGAGCCGACGCCTTCGGCCGCCGTACAGCCGGTCTTTTCGGTGATCGGCGCCGACATCGTCGTCACGGGCAACATCGAGGCTTCGGTCGATCTCCACATCGATGGGCGGGTCGAGGGCGACGTGCGCTGCAAGACCCTGATCCTCGGCGAAGCGAGCACGATCACGGGCAATGTTTCCGCCGATCGGGTCCGCGCCGCCGGTGCCGTGACCGGTTCGATCGAAACCAACGACCTTGCGATCGAGGCCAGCGCGCGCGTGAGCGGCGACGTGCTGTACGAGCGGATTCGAGTGACCAACGGCGCCCAGATCGACGGCAGCCTCAAATGCAAGTCGAGGGCGGCGCCTCTCAAGACCAGGCGCGGCAAAGCGGGCGAGGCCTGATCGCGCGCGGCATTTCGCGCCGCTGATGCGGTTAAAGCTTCAGCTCCTGGGATCGGCCTCGACGCGCGCCAGCAGGCGCTCGATCGCCGCGACCGCTTCGGGCTCCTCGAGGGTCGGCGCGTGGCCGACGTTCGGAACGACGACAGCTTCCATCGCCGGATTTTCAGCCGCCATCCGCGCCAAGGTGGCGGGCGCGAGGATGTCCGAATATTCGCCGCGCAGCACCAGTGAAGGCACTCCGCGCAGCGCCGCGAACACCTGCCACATGTCGGCGCCGGCTTCGCCTCCTGCCGCCTTGAGCGCCTCGGCGATGCGCAGATCATAGTCGAGGATGATCCTGCCGGAGGCGCTGATCCGGCAGAGGCGCTTGGCATGGGCAAGCCAGTCGTCGCCCTTCCAGCGCGGATAGATGTGGCCCTGCGCCTCAGCGAAATGGCGCGCGGCGTGCAGCCAGGTCGGCCAGCTCTGCGAACGCCCGACGTAGCCGCGAATCCGGTCGAGCCCGATGGGATCGATCTCCGGCCCGATGTCGTTGAGCAATGCTCCGGAGATCCGGCTGCTGCCGTTCAAGGCAAGAAGCATCGTCAGCAGCCCGCCGAGCGAGGTGCCGAACAGGATCAAGCGATCGAGGCCGAGCTCGGCGATCAGCTCCTCCAGATCGCGGACATAGACTGGCGGGCAATAGTCGCCCGCATCCCTGGCATGGTCGCTCTCGCCGCGGCCGCGCAGGTCGACGCAGATCAGGCGCCACGCCCCGGCCAGACGCTCGGCAACCGCTTCGAAGTCGCGCGCGTTGCGCGTCAGGCCGGGGATGCAGACAATCGGGGGACGCCTGATCGGCAGATGGGCGTCCCCGCCGGCATAATCGCGATAGTGAAGACGCAGCCCGTCGCTCGAGCTCCAATAGTTATCAACCCAGGAAGCCATGCGGACACCCCCCAGACCATGATCGTCTCAGGCTGAATCAGCATGAAACGTGCAAGGTCTCAACCATATGAATAGAGCCTGATTCACGCTTTCGGCGGAAGCGCGAAGCGCTTCCGCCTCAAACGATCAGGCTCTAACGAACCCCTATCCCCTGCCCGCGCACGTCCCGCAAGCCGGGCTTGTGATGGCGAGCCCGCGATCCGGCCTCTCGAAGAGAAATCGGGGCGCCGCCGCCTGGACAGCGCGCGCTTTTTTAGGGAAAAATTAAGGCAGTTCGGCGGATGGGCGGCGCCATGTGAAATGCTTGACCATGTTGCGCAAAAGGTGCTGGTCTAGCCAGGGAGTATATCAAGGTCCGTGTCATCCACCCTGTTGAGTTCGAGCGAACCGGCGACCGGTGTCACGCTCTGGTCGGGCCCGATCGGCGATGCCGATGTCGAGGTCGCGCGGGCGCGCGGCGGCTGGGCGGGCTGGGCATCGCGTCCGCTGACGGTGCGCATCGAGACGATGCGCCGCTTCGCGAACGTCGTGCGCCAGCAGACCGACAAATTCGCCGATCTGATCGCGCGCGAGACCGGCAAGCCCTTGTGGGAGGCGGTGACCGAGGTCGAAGCGGTCATTGCCAAGGTCGAGATCTCGATCGCGGCTTATTCCGAGCGCACCTCGCAACGCCGGCTCGAAGGCGCGCTCGGTGCGCGTGTCGCCGTTCGCCACAAGCCGCACGGCGTGCTTGCCGTGCTCGGCCCCTATAATTTTCCGGCGCATCTTCCCAACGGGCACATCGTCCCAGCCCTGCTCGCCGGCAATGCGGTGGTGTTCAAGCCGTCGGAGAAAACCCCTGCCACGGGTGAGTTCCTGGTTAGCCTGTTCCACAGCGCCGGCGTCCCCGAGGACGTGCTGCGCTGCCTGATCGGCGGCGTCGAGACCGGCAAGGCGCTTTCCTCGCACCCGGGGATCGATGGCCTGTTGTTCACCGGCTCGGCCGCGGTCGGGCTCGCGCTCCACAAGCAATATGCCGACATCCCGCAGAAGATCCTCGCGCTCGAGATGGGCGGCAACAATCCTTTGGTCGTCTGGGACGCGCCGGACGTCTACGCCGCGGCGATCATCGCCGTGCAGTCGGCGTTCCTCAGCGCCGGCCAGCGCTGCACCGCGGCGCGGCGGCTGATCGTCCAGGATGGCGCGCATGAAGAGCTGATCGCCAACGTTTGCAAGATTGCCGAGCGGCTGATCGTCGCCGAGCCGCACGCCACGCCCGCGCCGTTCATGGGCCCGGTGATCGACAACGAGGCGGCCGATCACCTGCAGGAAAGCTTCCTCGCGCTGATGATGAAGGGCGGCCGGCCGATCAAGCATCTCGACCGGCCGGTCGACACCCGCCCATTCCTCTCGCCGGCAGTGATCGACGTGACGGCGGTCGAGATGCGGCCGGATGTTGAGCTGTTCGGTCCCATATTGCAGGTGATCCGCGTGCCCGACTTCGACGCCGCGATCGCCGAGGCGAATGTGACCCGTTACGGCCTGTCGGCCTCGCTGATCGGCGGCAGCCCGCAGCTCTACGACCAATTCTGGGCCAACATCCGCGCCGGCGTGGTCAATTGGAACAAGCCGACCAACGGCGCGCCGTCGAACGCGCCGTTCGGCGGCGTCGGCCTCAGCGGCAATCATCGCCCGAGCGCTTATTATGCGGCCGATTATTGCGCTTACCCGGTCGTATCGTCGGAGGCCGAGCAGGCGCGCGCCTCGATCGGCATCGGCCTTAGCGATCCGCCCTCGTCGCTCTAGTCTCGTCGGCCGATTGCCTGGTCGCTGTCGCGGCCGGTGCGTCGCCGCAGATGCAGGCTGTTTGATGCCGCATTGCTGCTTGCGAAAAGCCGGTACCCACCTTTTCGCGCAATGCTCTAACCCCGCTGCTCGGGCAGATAATTGTCCTCGATGAAATCCGAGAAGCGCGTGATCTTGGCCTCGAAGCGCAGCTTGACCTTGCCGGTGGCGCCGTGGCGCTGCTTGGCGACGATCAGCTCGGAGAGGCCGTAGACCCGCTCCATGTCGCGCGCCCATTGGTCGTGCGCCTCAAAGGTCTTGGCGTCGTCGCCTTCGATCGGCCGCTTGGGCTCGCGCGAGGCGACATAATATTCCTCGCGATAGACGAACAGCACGATGTCCGCGTCCTGCTCGATCGAGCCCGATTCGCGCAGATCGGCAAGCTGCGGCCGTTTGTCCTCGCGCTGCTCGACCGCACGGCTGAGCTGCGACAAGGCCAGCACCGGCACCTGCAGCTCCTTGGCCAATGTCTTGAGCCCGCGGCTGATCTCGGAGATTTCCTGAACGCGGTTGTCGTTGCCGTTGCGCCCCGTCCCCTGCAGCAATTGCAGATAGTCGACGACGATCAGACCGATCCCACGCTGCCGCTTGAGGCGGCGCGCGCGCGTGCGCAGCGAAGCGATGGTGAGACCCGGCGTGTCGTCGATGTAGAGCGGCAATGATTCGAGCTCCGCGGCGGCGCGCGCGAGATTGCGGAAATCCTGCTGGCTGATCTTGCCCATGCGCAGATTTTCCGAGCTGATCCCCGATTGTTCGGCGAGGATACGCGTTGCGAGCTGGTCGGCCGACATTTCGAGGCTGAAGAAGGCAACCGCCGCGCCGGCCGATTTTTCGGGGGCGATGCCGTCTTCCTGGTCGCGCACCCATCGTTGCGCAGCGTTGAACGCGATATTGGTGGCCAGAGCGGTCTTGCCCATGCCGGGACGGCCGGCGAGGATCAGCAAATCGCTGTGATGAAGGCCGCCGGTCTTCGCGTTGACGCTCTCGAGACCGGTGGTGATGCCGGAAAGACCGCCGCCGGCGTTGAGCGCCTTCTCGGCCATTTGCACGGCGAGCCGCGTGGCCTGCGCGAAGCTCTTGACCGAGCCCTCGCCGCCGCCTTCCTCCGCGACCCTATAGAGCGCTGCCTCGGCGCCTTCGATCTGGCCCTTGGGATCGACCTCGGCGCTGGTGTCGAGCGCGCTCTCGACCATCTCGCGGCCGACGCCGACCAGAGCGCGCAGCAGCGCAAGATCGTAGATCTGGCCGGCGAAATCGCGCGCCCCGATGATCGCCGCGCCGCTGCCGGTGAGCTGCGCGAGATAGGCGGGGCCGCCGAGCTCCTTCATCTCCTCATCGGCTTCGAACAAAGGCCGCAAGGTGACCGGATTGGCGATCATGTTGCGATCGATGAGCTTCAATATCTGCTCGTAGATCCGGCCGTGCAGCGGCTCGAAGAAATGATCGGGGCGGAGCTTGAGCTGGATGTCCTCGGCAAGGCGGTTGTCGATCATCAGCGCGCCGAGCAAGGCCGCTTCGGCCTCGACATTCTGGGGAAGCGAGGGCGACTGGCTGGGCGACGCTTCGACCAGGGCGAGCGGAGTGGCGAGCGGGGTGACCATGCCGACGCTTGTAAACCTTTGCCGCCCGAACCGACAGGGACTGGTGCGCCCAAGCCGATGTTTGGGGTGGATTTTCGTGTAGGGCGCTGTGGATAAGCCTGCCCTCCCCCGCTACAGCGGGCCATGGCCGAACCGCGCATCATCGACATCAAGCTCGACGAAGGCTCGATCATCCGGCGCAACGCCGACATCGAGCATGAGCGAAGAGTGGCGATCTTCGACCTGCTCGAGAAGAACCATTTCTCGCCGGCCGGCTACGACGGACCGTTCAAGATTCTGATCAGGATCGAGGAAGATCGGCTCGCGATCGACGTCCACGATTCCGACGGCGCTCCGCTCGACGTGATCCGCGTCGGGCTGGCGCGCTTCCGCCGGGTGATCCGCAATTATTTCGCCGTCTGCGAAAGCTATTTCAAAGCCGTGCATTCGGACGCGGCGAAGGGGATCGAGACCGTCGACATGGCCCGGCGCGCGCTTCACAACGACGCGGCCGAGCTGCTGCAGGAGGCGCTGGCGGGAAAGATCGAGGTCGATTTCGATACCGCGCGGCGTTTGTTCACGTTGATCTGCGTGCTGCACATCAAGTGAGTGGCGAGCATTGCCGGGGAAGGTCCTTCGAGCGGAACGCCCCACCGCTTGACTCGGTCGCGAACGGGCTCGATTGCCCCAGTAGCCCAACGACACCGGCGGAGACCATCTCTTGAGCATCATGGCGGATAAGTGGATTCGCGCGCGAGCGATCGAGGACGGCATGATCGAGCCGTTCGTCGACGGCCAGCGGCGCGAGGGCACGATCAGTTACGGCCTCTCCTCCTACGGCTATGACGCGCGCGTCGCGGACGATTTCAAGATCTTCACCAATGTCGACAATGCCATCGTCGATCCGAAGAATTTCGCGTCGAACAGCTTCGTCGACCGCAAGACCGATTGCTGCATCATCCCGCCGAACAGCTTCGCGCTCGCGCGGACGGTCGAATATTTCCGGGTGCCGCGCGACGTGCTCGTGATCTGCCTCGGCAAATCGACCTATGCGCGCTGCGGGATCATCGTCAACGTCACGCCGCTCGAGCCGGGCTGGGAAGGGCATGTGACACTCGAATTCTCCAACACCACGCCGCTCCCGGCCAAAGTCTATGCCAATGAGGGCGCGTGCCAGTTCCTGTTCCTGCAGGGCAACGAGCCGTGCGAGACGAGCTACGCCGACCGCGCCGGCAAATATATGGGCCAGCGCGGCGTGACCCTCCCCAAATTGTAGGCCAAAATTGTAGGGCACGCCCGCGCCCGCAGGGTGCGAAGCCCGGTGCCGCCACGATAATTCCGTTGCCCTTCCAGTGACAAAGCCGGTTACATGGGAATTAAGGTCGATTTTACGGGTTTGGCGCTCCGGTTTAACACTTAATCAACCCCCATTCCCTAATTTGGGCGGTGCACGAGGTCCGTCCTGCGGGCCATGTGGACGTGCGCAAGGAACAAGGACAGGGCTATGACTTTCTTCAAGATGATCAAAGACACCAAGGCTGCCACCGCGATCGAATACGGCCTCATCGCCGCGCTCATCGCCGTCGCCGCCGTCACCGCGATGCGGAGCCTGGGCAGCAAGCTGACCACGACCTTCACCAACGTGACGACCGCGATGACCGTTTCGTAAGAAACGCGTTCTCGAAAAAAGGGGGCGGAGGGCAGCAGCCTTCCGCCCTTTTTTTGCGCCTGCGGCGGGCCAAAGCGGCCTAGGGCAAGCTGCGATCAGATGGAATCGCAGCCTCGCCCTATGTTTGTTTGACGCCGCATTGCTTGTTGCGAAAAGCCGGTACCCACCTTTTCGCTTTATGCTCTAATTATTGCTTCTTCTGCGCGGCGCCCGCCTCGCCGACGCCGGCATCTTCCTGCTTCGGCCGGAGCGACGATGAAAGGCCGGCGCTGTGCGAGGCCGTGTTCGGCCCGCCCGCCGCGTCATTGGCGGCGTCGATCTCCAGCTCCTCGGGCTTGGGATCCTCGCGCTCCTGCGGGGTTTCGCGATCGCCATTGCTCTGCGCTTGCTTGGCATCCATGCCGAGGCTCCTTGCTCGCGGCCTTAACGGCCTTGATGTCGAATGTTGGCGGGCCTGCCGCGCTTGCCGCGGAGCGGCCTCTTCCGCTCGGGGCCCTTCCCCGGCCCTTTGCCCTCCGGCCTTCCTCCGCGCCGGCCGTCGCGGCGTGCCGGGTGGTAGCCGGCGCCGCGCGGCTGATCGGGAAGCTCGAAGCGCAAGCCGCCGCTCACCGGATTGGCTTCGGCGAGTCTCAGCTTGAGGCGCTGCCCGGGTTCGAAGCGCGTGCCGCTTTCCTCGCCGATCAGGCTCTGGGTCGCCTCGTCATAACGATAATATTCACTGCCGAGCGTCGAGACCGGGACGAGACCGTCGCCGCCGAGCCCCTCGACCGTGGCGAAGAAGCCGAACGACTGCACGCCGGTAATCCGGCAATCGACCAGCTCGCCGACCCGCTCCGACAGATAAGCCGCGACGTAGCGGTCGAGCGTCTCGCGCTCGGCCTGCATCGCGCGCCGCTCGAGCTGCGAGATCAGCTCGCCGGTCACTTCCATCGCCTCCGTATCGGCATCGGTCAGCCCGCCTTCACCGATGCGATAGGCGCGCACCAGCGAGCGATGGACGATGAGGTCCGAATAGCGCCGGATCGGGCTGGTGAAATGGGCGTAGCTGCCGAGCGCGAGGCCGAAATGGCCGACATTCTCCGGGCCGTAATAGGCCTGGGTCTGGGTGCGCAGGATCTGCTCCATGACCTGCGGCCGGAAGTCCGCGTCTCCGACCCGCTCGATGATCCGGTTGAACGTCTCCGGGCGGATCACCTGGCCGAGCGCGAACTCGACCTCGAACGTCTTGAGGTAATCCTTCAGCGCCGCCAATTTCTCGCGGCTCGGCGGCAAATGCGCGCGGTACATCACCGGCGCCTTCCTGGCCTCGAGCGCCTTGGCCGCGGCGACGTTGGCGGCGATCATATAATCCTCGATCAGCCGGTGCGCGTCGAGCCGCTCGCGCGGCTCGACCGACGTGATGCGGCCTTTTTCGTCGAGCATCACCTGCCGTTCGGGAAGGTCGAGATCGAGCGGCGCACGCGTGGCACGGGCGCGCGAGAGCGCGCCCCAGCAGGCCCAGAGCGGCTTGAGAACGGTTTCGATCAGCTCCGGCCGCACCGGTGGGTCCGGTCGGACCATGTCCGCTTCCGAAAAATAGCAGGTCGGGGACGCGACCTCGATCGCCTCCTCCTCCGCGGCCATCGCAGCCGCCGCGGCATTGGCGCTGTCGATCGCCGCCTGCGCATCCTCATAGGCGATGTTGGCGGCGATGCGGACTCGTGCGCGGCTGAAGCGCCAGCTCTTCAACTGGCCGTCGGGGCCGATCCTGAGGTGGCAGGCGAGCGCTGCACGATCCTCACCTTCCTTCAACGAGCAGATTTCGGCGCTCAAGGTCTCGGGGAGCATCGGCACGACCCGATCGGGAAAATAGACGCTGTTGCCGCGCCGGCGGGCTTCCTTGTCGAGCGCCGAACCCGGCCGGACGTAGAAACTGACATCGGCGATCGCCACGACGGCCTGCCAGCCGCCCTTATTGTCGGGATCCTCGTCATGCGCCGCCCAGACGGCATCGTCATGGTCGCGCGCGTCCGCCGGGTCGATGGCGACGATCGGCAGATGGGTGAGGTCCTCGCGTTCCGCGAGGTCGAGCCTGGCGACCCGTTCGGCCTCGGCCAGGACATGATCCGGAAACTCATGCGGTATGCCGTATTTGTGGATCGCGATCAGGCTGAAGCTACGCGGCGCGAACGGATCGCCGAGCACGGCATCGACCCGCGCGCTGATCCGCGGCGGACGCCCGACCTTCTCGGCAAGCACCAGATCGCCGGGCTCGGCCTTGCCGCGGTCGGAAATCGGCAGCTCGCGCCTTTCCTTCTTCTCGACCGGCCGCAGCCAGAGATTCTCGCCCTCCTGATGGACCACCCCGAGCACCAGCTCGCTGCCCTTGAGCAGCTTCTTCATGACGTGCGCGAGATAGCCGGTGCCGCGCGCCTCGGTGCGCGCCAGGATCCGATCGCCCGGCCCGAGCGCGCCCTTGCGGCCGCGCTCCTGCACCCGCAGTCGCGGCTCGGGCGCCTCGGCTTCCCAGCGCTCGGGCACGGCCCAGGCGGTGCCGCTGTCGTCGACGTCGACGATCCTCAGCACCGTCACCTTGGGGACGCCGCCCAATTTGGTGAACGCGCGCCCCGGTGTCGCCTCGATCAGCCCTTCGTCGCCCATATCGCGAAGCAGCTGCTTCAGCGCGATCTTGTCCGCCCCCGAGAGGCCGAACGCACGCGCCAGCTCGCGCTTGCCCGCCGGAGAGTCCGAGCTCTCGATGAACTCGAGAATCTGCTCGCGGGTGGGAAGGCCGGTTCTGATCTGCTTTCGTGCCATGCGCTTCAATGACGCTGCGCTTGGGGCTTGGTTCCTTCGGCCGGCGGCGAGGCCTGCGGCAAAGGACCGAAGGCGCCGCCCGGGACGGCCGAGGCAACCGGGCTTTCATGATCGTCCCCCGAGATCGCCGAGACCCCGAAAATCCAGTCGTCCACTCTGATCCCTTTCAATACGTGCCGTGTCACCTCGGCCGGCACGATCTCGCTGTTCGTCCATGTGGCAGCATCGGTGGGGCGCCAAGCGATGCGATAGCGCGCGGCCGCGGCGACCGGGCTCCAGCTGATCATGGTGTCGGGCGAGACCGCTCCCTCGGCGACCGGCGCGGGCACGGCCGGAGCCCGGGCAAGCGCGGCGAGCGTCCCGACATTCAGCCGCACCACCTTGGTGAGATAGGCGAAATCCATCTGCGCGATCGTGTCGCCGTAGGCGACGCCGCGCTCGACTCGCAGATCCTGGTGCTGTTGGTCGTAATTCTCGACCGCGACGGTGAAGCGGATCGCTGGGAAGCCGGCCTCGAGCATCGCCAGATGATCGCCGCCGCGGCCGAAGCGGTCGCTGCGCCAGATCGAGCGGACGTCGAGTCCGAAGCCGCGATCGTCGGCGAGGCGGTCGACGAAGCGCGCGAGATTGCGCGAGGGCGAATCATTCTCGCCGCCGCGGCTGCGCTGCGCGGCGATCAGCTCCGGCGTGGCGTCGGCGCGCGTGCCTTCGGAAAAGACGCGGACGTGCCCGGCATCGCAGACCCCGTCCGAACCGCAGCTGTTGCCGATGATGTCGTTGTTGAGCATCGCCATCACCTGCCGGCCTTGCGCGCGCGCATAGTCCGCGAGCAATTTGCCGACGAGCAGCCCCTGCTCCTCGCCGGACAGCAAGGCATAGACGATCGTCGCCGGGAATTTGTAGCGCGAAAGCACTCGCGCCGCCTCGATCACCGCCGCCGACCCGGACCCGTCGTCGTTCGCGCCGGGAGCATCGGACGTGGCGTTCATCACGTCGCTGACCCGGCTGTCGATGTGGCCGGCGATGATCACCACCCGACCGGGATCGGTGGTGCCGCGCTGCACCGCGACGACATTGGTGACCCTCGTGGGAACGGGAACACGCTGGTGGGTGACGATGTCGGACGGCGTCACGATCGTCAGGCACCTGCCACAGGTCCGGGAATAGCGGCGAAGCTCGCCTTCGCTCCAGCGCAAGGCCGCGCCGATGCCGCGCTTCGGGTCGCTCTGCGACGACAAGGTGTGGCGCGTGCCGAAGCTCACCAGCCGCTCGACCACGGCGCGCAGCGACGCCTCAGAGACAGTGTCGCTGATCTCGCGCGGCGGAGCGGCACTGGCTGCGCTCGCCGAGACTGCGAGCGCGAGGACGAAGAACGGCCGCTTCATGGCGGGGCTGTGAACCCGCCGAGCGCGGGACGCAAGCGGGCGCCAGTCCGAGGCCGGGGTCAGGCCGGAACGACCGTCTGCTCGATCGTCCCGAACATGGGGTGGCCGTCATCGTCGTCCATCCAGATACGGACGGTGTCGCCATGCTTGAGGAACGGCGTCGACGCCGCGCCGTCGAGGATGATCTCGACCGTGCGCACCTCGGCGAGGCAGGAATAGCCGCGCCCGCCGCGCGCGACCGGCTTGCCGGGCCCGCCGTCGGCATCGCGGTTCGAGATCGTCCCCGAGCCGACGATCGAGCCGGCGCTGAGCGGCCGGGTCTTGGCGGCATGCGCGACCAGCACCCCGAAGTCGAACGTCATATCCTCGCCGGCGTCGGCGCGTCCCAGCGGCTCGCCGTTGAGATCGACGTTGAGGGTGCCGTGGAGCTTGCCGCGGCGCCAGCGATCGCCAAGCTCGTCGGGCGTCACGAACACCGGCGACAAGGCCGAGCCGGGCTTGGACTGGACGAATCCGAAGCCCTTGGCGAGCTCGGCCGGAATGAGGTTGCGCAGCGACACGTCGTTGATCAGGCCGACCAGCCGGACCCGGCCAAGCGCCTGGGTGGCGGTGGCGCCTTGCGGCACGTCGTCGGTGACGACCACGACCTCGGCCTCGAGATCGCAGCCCCACGCTTCGTCGGCGAGCGGGATCGGGTCGCGCGCGCCCATCATCTGGTCGGATGCGCCCTGATACATCAACGGCTCGGTCCAGAAGCTCTCGGGCATCTCGGCGCCGCGCGCCTGCCGCACCAGCTGGACATGGTTCACATAGGCCGAGCCGTCCGCCCATTGATAGGCGCGCGGCAGCGGCGCAGCGGCGGAGCGCTCGTGGAAGCGCATCATCGGGATCGCCTCGTGCGCAAGATCGGTGGCGAGCAATTCGAGCTGCGGCGCGATCCGCTCCCAATCGTCGAGCGCGGCCTGCAAGGTCGGGGCGACATGCGTCGCGTCCGCGCACCAGGCGAGATCGCGGCTGACGACAACCAAACGGCCGTCACGGCCACCCTTGAGCGATCCGAGCTTCATCCTCGTCCCTTTTTCGTCCGCAGCACCGAGGCTGCAACTGGCACTTCAGGCGAGCCTTGGCTAGCCCGAGGCGTTCAGGAGGCCAGCCGCGTGCGCGCGTCGCTGCGCTCGCGCGAGCGGCGCCGCAGGTCGTCGACGCAGCGCCCGGCCGTCTGGCCGTCCCAATATTCGGGCCTGCGCAGCAAGCGACGCGGCGCCTCGAGCGCTGCGCCGAGCGCGCCGAGCAGCGAGTGCGGCGTGACCAGCCGGTTGGTGCCCTCGCTGAGCGTGATCGGGCGCTCGGTGTTCGCGCGCAACGTCAGGCAGGGGATGCCGAGATAGGTGGTTTCTTCCTGGACGCCGCCGCTGTCGGTGATCACCGCCGCGGCGCCGAGCACCAGGCTCATGAAGCCGACATAGGGCATCGGCTCGATCATCCTGACGCCCGCTTCGGCCAGCCGCCGGTCCAGGCCGTCGGCGACCAGGCGTTGCGCGGTGCGCGGATGGACCGGAAAGACGAGCGGCAGCTTTTGCTGCACCGCGATCAGCGCCTCGACCAGCGCGGCAAGCGTCGCGCGATCGTCGACGTTCGACGGGCGGTGCAAGGTGACGACGCCATAAGCGGCGCCGGCAAGGCCGTGACGGCGCGGCGCGTTGGCGGCCTCGATCGCGGGGCGGACCAGCTCGAAGCTGTCGAGCATGATGTTGCCGACGCGGCTGATCCGTTCCGGCGCGACGCCCTCGGCGAGCAGATTGGCGTCGGCATCCGGCGACGGAGTCCACAGCACGTCGGCGATCGCATCGGTGACGAGGCGGTTGATCTCCTCGGGCATGTCGCGGTCGTGGCTGCGCAGGCCGGCTTCGAGATGCACGGTCGGGATGCGCAGCTTGGCGGCGACCATCGCGCAGGCCGCGGTCGAGTTGACGTCGCCGACGACGACCAACCAATCCGGGCGATCGTCGAGCGCGACCTGCTCATAAGCGATCATCACCCCGCCGGTCTGCTGCGCGTGGCTGCCCGAGCCGACTCCAAGGTGATGGTCGGGCTCGGGAAGGCCGAGGTCGGCAACGAATGCGTCCGACATGTTGACGTCGTAATGCTGGCCGGTGTGGATTAGCACCGGCGCGAAATCGCCCGCCGCGGCAAGCGCATGCCAGAGCGGTGCGACCTTCATGAAATTCGGCCGCGCGGCCGCGACCAGATGGATCCGCTCGGTCATAGCCCCGCACCCTAAGGCGCAAGGCTTAACAACCCGTCATTTCCGCGTTTTCGGGCACATGCCCGGGGCGCGCGCCCCCGCCACGATCCGCAGGAACCCGGGCCGCCAACGCCGGTTGAAGGCCGTATGGCGGTCCCAGCACAGCTTGCTCATCAACGCGCGAAGAGCGGTGACACGGTCATCGGCTGGAAGCTCGACCGCGACGATCGCAGCAGGTTGCTCGAGCGCTTTCCCCCCAAGTTCGCCGAGACGATCGCCGATCACGTCACCTTGAGGCCGCGGGTCGCGCGGGATTCCGAGCTTCCCTGCGAGACCACGGGCGAGATCGTCGGGCGGATCGACGACGACGCCGGCGTCGAGGCGTTGGTCGTGCGAATCGACGGCGCCACCGGGCGGCCGGACGGGAGCACCTATCATATCACCTGGTCGCTCGGCCGCGGTCGCCATGCGCGCGAAAGCAATGATGTGATCGCCCGGCTCGGCTGGCAGCCGCTCGAGCCGATTCCGATCAGGCTCCAGCCCGCGGCATTCCGATGAGCGCCTTGCTCTCGACCGAACGCCAGCTCTATCTCGACTGCGACGGCGTGCTCGCGGACTTCGAGCGCGGAGCGGCGGCGATCCTCGGCATGCCGTCAAAAGACTATCAGGCGCGGCACGGCCCCGGCAAATTCTGGCAGCAGCTCGCGCGCGCACCCGATTTCTATGCCGAGCTGCCGATGCTGCCCGACGCCCAGGAGCTGTTCGACGCGGTACGCCATCTCGATCCGATCATCCTGACCGGCCTGCCGCGCGGGAAGTGGGCCGCCGACCAGAAAAGGCGCTGGGCCGCCCGCCACTTTCCTGCGACGCGGATCATCACCTGCATGGCGGTCGACAAGCGCAACCATTGCCAATCGGGCAACGTGCTGGTCGACGATACGCTCAAGCATCGTCATTTGTGGGAAGAAGCGGGTGGGATCTTCATCCATCACAAGATAGCCCGCGAGTCGATCGAGCAGCTCACGGCCTATTTCCCGATCGGCTCGGTGAGGCGAAGAGCCGGCTGAGCTTCAGTCTGACCCGACCCTTGGGTGCCTTACCCCTTCGCTTCCCCGAACAAACCATAGGGATCGCTCATCGCGAGCATCGCGTCGGGGCGCGCGAGCGCGACCAGGGTCAGCCCGGCTTCTAGCGCGCGCTCGACCGCGAGGCTGGTCGGCGCCGAGACGGTGACGAGCAGCCTGATCCCGGCGAGCACCGCCTTCTCGATCAATTCGTACGAGCAGCGCGAGGTGAGCAATGCGAAGCCCGCGGGCATGTCGATCCCGTCCCGCAGGCAGCAGCCGATCAATTTGTCGAACGCATTGTGGCGGCCGACATCTTCGCGCACCGCAATCGGCGCTCCGCGCGCATCGATCAATGCCGCGGCGTGGACGGCGCCGGTCTGGATGTTGACCGGCTGATGCGCCGGCAGCGCCTCCAGTGCTGCGAATATCGCGGCGGTCGAAACCTGTGGCGGCGCCGCCAGCCGCGGCAGCGGCCGTAGCGCCTGCTCGAGGTTCTCGATGCCGCACAGGCCGCAGCTCGATTCGCCGATGCGATGGCGGACGCGTTCGAACACCAAATCGCGCCGCTCCGGCGCGAGCTCGATCTGGAGCAGCAGCCCGGCCTCGGCCGGCAGAATCTCGACCTCGACGACCTGCTCCCCGCGCTCGATCAGCCGTTCGCTGAGCGCGAAGCCGAACGCGAAATCCTCGAGATCGTCGGGCGTGGCCATCATCACCGCATAGCCGATGCCGTTGAAGCTGATCGCGATCGGGGTCTCGGCAGGGACGATCCGCTCGCCGCGCGCCCACCCTTGCGGCGTCAATCTGGTGGTCGGGAGCGATTCCGTGCGCGGCGGAAAGCGCATCTCAGCCGCCGGTGACGCTCATGTGGCGCTGCACCGCCGGCTCCGCACGCGCGACATCGAAGTCGTGGCGGCGCGGCTTGCCGGCGATCAGCCGGTCGAGCGCCGCATCGACCGCCGCTCGGCCGCCGCCCCGGAGCAAGTCGCGCAACTCGACATTCTGGTCATGGCCGAGGCAGCCGAAGATCGTTCCGGTCGCGGTGATGCGGACGCGGTTGCAGCCGGCGCAGAAATTGTTGGTCAGCGGCGTGATCAGCCCAAGCCTGGCGCCGGTCTCCCTGACCTCGAAATAGCGCGCCGGCCCGCCGCTACGGTGCAAGCTCGGGATCAAGGTGAAGCTTTGCTCAAGCCGCTGCTTGACCGCGTCGAGCGGAAGGTAGCGGTCGGTGCGGTCCTCCTCGACCTCGCCGAGCGGCATCGTCTCGATCAAGGTCAGGTCGAAGCCCTGATCGCCGCACCAGCGCAGCATCGCCTCGAACTCGCTGTCGTTGAGGCCCTTGAGCGCGACCATGTTGATCTTGATCTTGAGTCCCGCGGCCTTGGCCGCCGCGATGCCGCCAAGCACCTGATCGAGCGCGCCGCGCCGCGTGATGGTGCGAAAGCGCTCCGGGTCGAGGCTGTCGAGACTGACGTTGATCCGCCTCATTCCCGCCCCGAACAAAGCGTCCGCGACCGGCGCGAGCTGGGTCGCATTGGTGGTCATCGTCAGCTCGTCGAGGCGGCCGTCGCTCCCGCCGCCGATACGCCGCCCGACCGTCTCGACCAATTGCAGCAGATTGCGCCGCACGAGAGGCTCGCCGCCAGTCAGGCGGATGCGGCGCACGCCGCGCGCGATCAATATGTCGGCGAGGTCGGCGAGCTCCTCGAGCGTCAGCAGATCGCGCCGCGGCAGGAATTCCATCTTCTCCGCCATGCAATAGCGGCAGCGAAGGTCGCAGCGGTCGGTGACCGAGAGGCGTACATAGTCGATCCGCCGGCCGAAGCCGTCGATCATCCGGGTCTGCTCGGCCGTCCGATCCATGCTCTTACCGCTACGCCCTCCGCTGGCGCGGGGCAAGCAAGGCGCTTGAAACGCGCCGGTGAAGGCTCGACAGATGGAAGATGGACGATGCCCCTGCCCCTCCGATCGACACCGCGGTCGTGATCCTCGCGGGCGGCGAAGGGCGGCGGATCGGTGGCGGCAAGCCGCTGCGCCGCCTCGCCGGCGCAACCCTCATCGAGCATGCGTTGCGCCAGGCGATGCCTTTGTCCCCGATCGTCGCCATCTCGGTGAAGGATCGCGACCAGATTGGCGCAATCGCGGGCGTGCCGCTCCTGATCGACGGGCAGGGCGAGGGTCCGATCGCCGGGATCGCCGCGGCGCTGGGCTTCGCGCGGAGCCAGGGCCTCGGCTTCGTCCTCACCATTCCCTGCGACACGCCATTGCTGCCGGCCGACCTGCTCACGCGGCTGTCCGAAGCGCTTGACGCCGCCCATGGTGCGGCGGTCGCGACCAGCGGCGCCAATATCCACCCTTCCTGCGCCTTGTGGCGCTCGCGCACGGCCGAAGCGCTGCCGGCCTATCTCGCCTCCGGGCGGTCGTCATTGAAGGGCTTCGCAGCGCAGGTCGGGATGGTCGAGGTCGAATGGCCGGCTTCGCCGTTCGACCCTTTCTTCAACGTCAACAGCGCCGACGATCTCGCAGTCGCCGAAGCGCGGATCAGAAGTCGATGACCTCTACAGTGTCGCCGGCCCCGCGCGCGCGCGTCCCGGCACGCTGACGGATCAGCACATCGGCCTGCGCGAGCGCACGCTGGGCGCCCGAATCCTGATTGGCGAGCGGCTGCACCCGCTCGCCCTGCGCGACGCCGCGAACGAAGGTCTCACGATCGCCACAGGCGCCGAGCGGCTCGCTTAGCGACGCCTCGCGCCAGCGCAGCGCGCGCGCCGGATCGTCTCCACCGAGCCGCAGCAGCAGCGGCGCGAGCAGCAGCCGCGCGGTCACCAGCGCCGAGGTCGGATTGCCGGGCAGGCCAAGCACCAAGGCGCCTCCCGCGGTGCCGAGCCAGACCGGCTTGCCGGGCTTGATCGAGACTTTCGAGAAAACCAGCTCCAGCCCCTGCGCAACGAACATCGTCTTGGCGAAATCCTTCTCGCCGACCGACGCGCCGCCGGTCACCACCACCAGGTCGCACCGCGCCAGGGCCAGCGGCGCGGCGCGCGCCATCTCTTCGCGATCGTCGCGCAGCCGCAGGCGCCCGACCACTTCACCGCCCCAATCGGCGGCCAGCGCGGCAACGCCCAGCGACACGCTTTCGGGAATGCTGCCCGGACGCTCGCGCGCGGTGCCGGGCTCGGCGAGCTCGTCCCCGGTGCCGATGATCAGGACGCGCGGCCGCAGCCGCACCTCGACCAGCCCGACGTCGGCTCCGGCGGCTGCGACCAGCGCCCGCGAGTCGAGCCGCCGCCCGGCCGGGAGCAGTTCGTCGCCGACCCGGAAATCCGAGCCGCGCGGCCGAATGTGACGCGCGGGCGAGACCGTCCCTTCGACGATCGCGCGATCGCCCTCGCGCCGGACGACTTCCTGGACGACGACACGGTCGGCGCCCGCCGGGACCGGTGCCCCGGTGAAGATGCGCACGCACTCGCCGGCGCCGACCTCGCCGGCGAAGCCCTCGCCGGCGAACGCCTCGCCGATCAGGCGCAGCTCGGGCTGCTCGGAAAGATCCTGGTCGCGCACCGCATAGCCGTCCATCGCCGACACGTCCGCCGGCGGCGCATCGATCTCCGCGACCACCGGCCGGGCCAACACCCGGCCATGCGCCCTGGCCAAGGTCAGCCATTCGCGACCGAGCGGCGCGCCGATCGTACCGATGATCCCGGCCGCGTCGTCGAAGCCGATCATGGCTGCTGCCAATCGCCCGAACGGCCGCCGGCCTTCGCCGTGACTCTTATGCCGCCGATCGTCATGCCGCGGTCGACCGCCTTGAGCATATCGAACAAGGTCAGGCAGGCGGTGGAGACGGCGGTCAGCGCTTCCATCTCGACCCCCGTCGGGCCCTTGGTGCGTACCTGGGCGAAGACGCGGAAGCCCGGCAGCGCCTCGTCGAGCTCGATCGTCACTGCAACTTTGGTCAGCGGCAGCGGGTGACAGAGCGGAATCAGATCCGGCGTGCGCTTGGCCGCCATGATGCCGGCCAGCTCCGCCGTCGCGACGACGGCGCCCTTGGGTGTCCTGCCCTCGCGCACCAGGACCAGGGTCTCCGCCGCGCATGTCAGCAGACCTTCGGCGGTGGCGCGCCGGTCGGTCATGTCCTTGTCGGTGACGTCGACCATCTGCGCACGCCCGTTGCCGTCGACGTGGCTCAATCGCGGGCCGCTGCGGGTCACGGGCAGACGTCGCGCAGGCGGGGGATCTGGCCGGCGAGCGAGCAGGGCCGATAGCGGCTGTCGAGCTCGAGCCCGAGGACAAGGTCCCAGCCGTCGCGGCAGGCCCCGGTCGATCCCGGCAGGCAGAAGACGAACGTGTCACGAGCCTGCCCGGCGAAGGCGCGCGATTGCAAGGTCGACACCCCGACCGTGCCGAGGCTGGCCTGGTGGAACACGACCGAGAAGCCATCCATCTCGCGGTCCAGCAGCGGCCGAACCGCCTCGGGGGTCACATCGCGCGGCGCGAAACCGGTTCCGCCGGTGGTGATCACCACGTCGACCGCCGGATCGTCGACCCAGCTTTTGATCTGCGCGGCGATTTCGGCGACGTCATCGGTGACGATCGCCTTGCCGGCAAGCTCGTGGCCGGCGGCGGTGATCCTCTCGCACAGCAAGGCACCGGACCTGTCGGACACGACGTCGCGCGTATCGGAGACGGTCAGCACCGCGATGCGCAGCGGATAGAAAGGCAGGCTCTCGTCAATTCCGGCCATAAAAACTCCACGGGGGCGGAATGCTCACCGCCCGGATTTGGGTCCAGCGTGCGTCTTCCCGGCGCGCCGGAGCGTCAAGCCCTGACTGCCGGCTCAGCCTCAGCGGTCACCGAGCAGGGTATCGACGATCAAATCGGCGGCCTCGGCAGCGCTCATCTGTGTCGTGTCGATGCGGATGTCGGGCTTGTGCGGCGCTTCATACGGCGAATCGATGCCGGTGAAATTCTTGAGCTGGCCCGCGCGCGCCTTGCCGTAGAGGCCCTTGACGTCGCGGCGCTCCGCTTCCTCGAGCGGCGTGTCGATGTAGATTTCGATGAACTCGCCCGGCGCCATCATCTTGCGCACCATCTCGCGCTCCGAGCGGAACGGGGAGATGAAGGCGGTGATCACGATCAGCCCGGCGTCGGTCATCATTCGCGCGACCTCGCCCACCCGGCGGATGTTCTCGACCCGGTCGGCGTCGGTGAAGCCGAGATCCTTGTTCAGCGTGTGGCGGACATTGTCGCCATCGAGCACGAACGCGTGGCGGTTCATCCGGTAGAGCCGCTTCGCGACGAGGTTGGCGATCGTCGATTTTCCCGCACCCGACAGGCCGGTGAACCACAACACCGCCGGCTGCTGATGCTTGAGGCTGGCGAGCTGCTCGCGGCTGATGTCGAGCGCCTGCCAATGGACGTTCTGGCTGCGGCGCAATGCGAAGTGGAGCATTCCGGCCGCGACCGTGTTGTTGCTGATCTTGTCGATCAGGATGAAACCGCCGAGGTCGCGGTTTTCGGCATAAGGCTCGAACACGATCGGCCGGTCGGTCGAGAGATTGGCAACCGCAATCGCGTTCAGCTCGAGCGTCTTCGCCGCGAGATGCTCCATCGTGTTGACGTTGATCTCATATTTCGGCTGCTGGACGGTGGCGGTGACCGTTTGCGCGCCCAGCTTGAGCCAATAGGAGCGCCCCGGCACCATCGCCTGCTCGGCCATCCAGACCAGGGTCGCCTCGAACTGGTCGGCGACCTGCGGCGGCTCGTCCGCCCTGGCGATGACGTCGCCGCGGCTGCAGTCGATCTCGTCGTTCAGCACCAACGTGACCGATTCGCCGGCGACCGCTTCGTCGAGGTCGCCGTCGAACGTCACCACCTGGCGCACCGTCGTCGTCCGGCCGGACGGCAGGATCCGGACCGCATCGCCCGGTTTCACCGCACCGCTCGCGATCAGGCCGGAAAAGCCGCGAAAATCGAGGTTGGGCCGGTTGACCCACTGGACCGGCATGCGGAAAGGCTTGTCGCGATCCAGGTTCTGGTCGAGCTCGACCGTCTCGAGATGCGCGATCAGGGTTGGCCCTTCGTACCAGGGCATCCTTGCGGAAGGCGCAACGATATTGTCCCCGGCGAGGCCGGAGATCGGCATCGCGAGGAACTGCGCTATCCCGATCTCGTCGGCGAAGGTGCGGTAATCCTCGACGATGTCGTCGAAGATCTCGCGATCGTAGCCGACCAGATCCATCTTGTTCACCGCAAGCACGAAATTGCGGATGCCGATGAGCTGCGCCAGATAGCTGTGGCGGCGGGTCTGGGTGAGCACGCCCTTGCGCGCGTCGATCAGGATCACCGCGAGATCGGCGGTCGAGGCGCCGGTCACCATGTTCCTGGTATATTGCTCGTGGCCGGGCGTGTCGGCGACGATGAACTTGCGCTTGTCGGTGGCGAAGAAGCGATAGGCGACGTCGATCGTGATGCCCTGCTCGCGCTCGGCGGCGAGGCCGTCGACGAGCAGAGCGAAATCGATCTTCCGGCCCTGCGTGCCGACCTTCCTGCTGTCCGCCTCGAGGCTGGCGAGCTGATCCTCGAAGATCATCTTGCTGTCGTAGAGCAGCCGTCCGATCAGCGTCGACTTGCCGTCGTCGACCGAGCCGCAGGTGATGAAGCGCAGCAGGTCCTTGTGCTGGTGCTGTTCGAGGTAGGTGTCGATATCCTCGGCGATCAGGCCGTCGGCACGGTAGGATGAGGTCTGAACGGTCACCGCCATTTCAGAAATAACCTTCCTGCTTCTTCTTTTCCATGCTCGCCGCCTGGTCGTGGTCGATCGCCCTGCCCTGCCGCTCCGAGGTCGTCGTCAGCAGCATCTCCTGGATCACCTCGGGCAGGGTCGCCGCCTCGCTCTGGACAGCGCCGGTCAGCGGATAGCAGCCCAGGGTGCGGAACCGGATCGATCGAGTCACCGGCACCTCGCCGGGCCGGAGCGGGAAGCGCTCGTCGTCGACCATCAGGATCAGCCCGTCGCGCTCGACGGTCGGCCGCGGCGCCGAGAAATAGAGCGGGACGATCGGGATGTCCTCGAGATGGATATATTGCCAGATGTCGAGCTCGGTCCAGTTCGACAATGGGAACACCCGGATGCTCTCGCCCTTGGCCTTGCGGGCATTGTACAGCCGCCACAGCTCGGGACGCTGGTTCTTCGGGTCCCAGCGGTGGTTGGCAGAACGGAACGAAAAGACGCGCTCCTTGGCGCGGCTCTTCTCCTCGTCGCGGCGGGCGCCGCCGAACGCCGCGTCGAAACGGTGCAGGTCGAGCGCCTGCTTGAGCCCTTCGGTCTTCCACAGATCGGTGTGGAGGCTGCCGTGGTCGAACGGATTGATGCCGCGCTCCAGCGCCTCGGGATTGCGATGGACGATCAGCTCCATGCCGCTCTCGCGCGCCATGCGATCGCGCAGCTCGTACATCGCCTTGAACTTCCAGGTGGTGTCGACGTGGAGCAGCGGGAACGGCGGCGGCGAGGGAAAGAAGGCCTTGCGCGCAAGATGCAGCATCACCGCCGAATCCTTGCCGACCGAATAGAGCATCACCGGCCGCTCGCACTCGGCGACCACCTCGCGCATGATGTGGATGCTTTCCGCCTGGAGGCGCTGGAGATGCGTCAGCCGGCGCGGGCTCAACCGAGCCGCCTGGTCAGCAGGGCCCGCTTGGTCAACAGGGCCCGCTTGGTCAGCAGGGAGCTTGCGAGATGCCATCGTGCGTCAGCATCCCGCCGCGGCAAGCGCGGCGGCATCGGTGCGATAGAATGTGATTTGCGCCACCGGCGTCTCCTCTTGCCCTCGCCATCGTGCCGTTTCCGGCCGCTCAGGACAAGCGGTCATGACGCGCGCCCGCCGACGGCGGACGCGCCCCATGACCTTTACCGTCGGCTCGACTCAATCCTTGCCGAACTTGAACGCGCAGAGCTTGTTGCCGTCGAGATCGCGGACATAAGCGGCAAAGGCCTCTGCTTCCTCCGGCCCGCGCGGGCCAGGAGCGCCCTCGTCGGTGCCGCCGAGCGCGATCGCCTTGGCATGGAAAGCGGCCATCTGGTCGAGGTCCTTCATCGCGAAGCCGACCATCGTGCCGTTGCCGACCGTCGCGGGATTGCCGTCATAGGGGCCGAGCACCCCGAACATCCCCTGGTTGTCGCCACCGTAGAGCCGGCCGCCCGACTGGTGGTCGAACAATTTGCTCATCCCGATCACGCCGAGAAGCTCGTCGTAGAAGGCAACCGCTTTGGGTAGGTTGTTGGAGCCAACCGTGGCATAACTGACCATCTTTCTCTCCTTGCTGCAAAATGCCGGTTGAGGAGCGCCGAATCTCTGGTCCGTTCTGTCACCCCCCCCCCGGCGACCCTTGCTTGACCCAATTCGCCCGATGACGCTAGCCGCAACGGCACGCGCGCAGAACAGCGGAGGACAAAAGATGCCCGATGACCAGCCCCAAGCTGCAGCGGCCCCGACTTCCGGGGCCGAATCGTTCGGCGAGCATCAGCTTGACCGCCTGTTCCGGACCGCGCGGACGCGCAACAGCTGGCTCGACCGCCCGGTCGGCGAGGAGCAATTGCGCGCGCTGTACGAGCTCGCCAAATGGGGCCCGACCACTGCCAATTCGAACCCGGCGCGGTTCGTGTTCCTGCGCTCCGAGGAGGCGAAGCTAAGGCTGAAGCCGCATCTCTCGTCGGGCAATGTCGACAAGACGATGAGCGCGCCCTGCTGCGTGATCGTCGCCTACGACACCCGCTTCCACGAATTGATGCCCAAGCTCTTCCCGAGCCGCAACATGGGCAAGATGTTCGAGGATGACGACTCGCTTGCGCAGGAGACGGCGTTTCGCGCCTCGACCCTCCAGGGCGGCTATCTGATCATGGCCGCGCGCGCGCTCGGCCTCGACGCCGGCCCGATGTCCGGCTTCAATCCCGCTGGCGTCGACGCCGAATTCTTCCCGGACGGGCGGTGGAAGTCGAATTTCCTGTGCAACATCGGCTATGGCAGCGAAGAAGGCCTGTTCCCGCGCAACCCCCGGCTCGATTTCGACGAGGCGTGCCGGATCTTGTAACCCGCGCAAAACCAAGCGCGCGCGACACGCCCAGCGTCTCGACCATATGAATAGAGCCTGATTGACACTTTCGGCGGAAGCGCAAAGCGCTTCCCCCTCAGAGGATCAGGCTCTAGGGGCGTCGCTGCTTACCCCTTGCCTTGGCCGATCCGCTTCGGCCGCCTGACGAATGGAGCCGTGGATGAAAGTGCTGGTGTGGGTCGAACATGAAGCCGGCCAGATGAAGGATGCGACCCTGTCCGCGGTGACGGCCGCCGCGCAGCTCGGCGATGTCCATCTGCTGGTCGCCGGCGAGAGCGTCGGCGGTGTTGCCGAAGCCGCCGCCAGGATCGCCGGCGTCGGCAAGGTCCATGTCGCCGACGATGCCGCTTATGCGCATGCGCTCGCCGAGAATGTCGCACCGCTGATCGTCGAGCTGATGGGCCACCACGATGCGTTCGTCGCGCCCGCGACCACCACCGGAAAGAATATCGCCCCGCGGGTGGCCGCGCTGCTCGACGTCATGCAGATCAGCGACACGCTCTCGATCGAGGACGAGAACACGTTCACCCGCCCGATCTATGCTGGCAATGCCATCGCGACGGTGAAGTCGAGCGATGCAAAGAAGGTGCTCACCGTCCGCGGCACCGCCTTCGCCAAGGCGGCCGCCGAAGGCGGCACGGCGGCGATCGAGCCGGTCACCGCAGCCGGCGCCGGCGACAACGGCCTTTCGAGCTTCGTCGGCGCCGAGATTGCGGCAAGCGAGCGGCCGGAGCTGACCAGCGCCAAGATCATCGTCTCGGGCGGACGCGCCTTGGGATCGTCCGAGCAATTCCACGCCACGATCGATCCGCTGGCCGACAAATTGGGTGCCGCAGTCGGCGCGAGCCGGGCGGCGGTCGACGCAGGCTATGCGCCGAACGACTATCAGGTCGGCCAGACCGGCAAGATCGTCGCTCCCGAAGTCTATATCGCGGTCGGCATCTCGGGCGCGATCCAGCACCTCGCGGGAATGAAGGATTCCAAGGTTATCGTCGCAATCAACAAGGATGAGGACGCGCCGATCTTCCAGGTCGCCGACCTCGGCCTGGTCGGGGACCTGTTCAAGCTGGTGCCGGAACTGACCGAAAAATTGTGATCACGCGCCGCCCGTCGACAAGGCGGATGCGGCGAAGCTGAAAGAGACTGCCAGGTGGAACCAATCTACATCGTTTCAGGAGCCCGCACCGCGATCGGCACGTTCGGCGGCAGCCTCAAGGACTTCGCCCCGGCCGAGCTCGGCGCGCTCGTGATCGCCGAAGCGGCACAGCGCGGCGGCGTCGCCTTGGACCAGGTGCAGCATGTCGTGCTCGGCCAAGTCATCCAGACCGTGCCGAAGGACGCCTATCTCGCGCGGGTCGCGGCGGTCAAAGCCGGCGTTCCGGTCGAGGCCGGCGCGCTGACCCTCAACCGGTTGTGCGGCTCGGGGCTGCAGGCGATCATCTCGGCCGCGCAGATGATCGCGCTCGGCGATTGCGACGTCGCCGTCGGCGGCGGCGCGGAAGTGATGAGCCGTTCCCCGCACGTCGTCTCCGCGGTCCGCTTCGGCGCGAAAATGGGTTCGGTCGAGATGGTCGACGCGATGATCGACGCGCTCCACGACCCGTTCGAGAACATCCACATGGGCGTCACGGCGGAAAATATCGCGACCGAGCATCAGATCAGCCGTGAGACGCAGGATGCCGCCGCGGTCGAGAGCCACGCCCGTGCGGCGCGCGCGCAGGCCGAGGGGCGGTTCAAGGACCAGATCCTGCCGATCGAGATCAAGGAGCGCAAAGGCAGCCGGATGTTCGATGCCGACGAGCACGTCCGCAGCGACGCGACGATCGAGGGCATGGCCGCGCTTCGCCCGGCGTTCAAGAAGGACGGCAGCGTCACCGCCGGCAACGCCTCGGGCATCAACGACGGCGCGGCGGCGGTCGTGCTGGCATCCGCGCGCGCGGTCGAGGAGCAGGGCCTGACGCCGATGGCGAGGATCCTCGGCTGGGGCCATGCCGGAGTCGAGCCGCGGGTGATGGGGCTCGGCCCGATCAAGGCCGTCCCGGCCGCCCTCGCGCGCGCCGGCGTCAGCCTCGACGAGATCGACGTGATCGAATCGAACGAGGCGTTCGCCGCGCAGGCCTGCGCGGTCGCCCAGAGCCTCGGCTTCGACCCGGAAAAGGTGAATCGCAACGGCTCGGGCATCTCGCTCGGCCACCCGATCGGCGCGACCGGCGCGATCCTGACGGTCAAGACGCTCTACGAGCTCGAGCGGATCGGTGGCCGCTACGGCCTGATCACGATGTGCATCGGCGGCGGCCAGGGCATTGCGATGGTGGTCGAGCGGGTTTGATCCGGCCGCTCGGCAGCTAGCCGGCCACCAAAGGAATAGCCGGAGGCTCGGCAAGCGCGAGAACCCGCACAAGACCGAGCCACCCGACCCTAAGTCTCGCGCAGCGAGCGGGCAATCTGACCGACCGATCGGCCGGTCTAATCCGCCTTCTCCGCGATCATCTTGATGATCGCCGAGAAATCCTTGCCGTCGCCGCCGAGCTGGAGGAAGCGTGTGTAGAGCTCCTCGGCCTGGCTGCCCATCGGCGTGTAGGCGTCGACGCTTTCGGCCGCTTCCATCGCCAGCCGCAGATCCTTGAGCATCAGCGCGGTTGCGAAGCCGCCCTCGTAATTGCGGTCGGCCGGAGTCTCGGGCCCGACGCCTGGGACCGGGCAGTAGCTGGTCATCGACCAGTTCTGCCCCGATGCCTGGCTCGCGATGTTGAAGAAGGTCTGCAGGTCGAGGCCGAGCTTTTCGGCGAGCATGAACGTCTCGCAGGTGGCGATCATCGTCGCCCCGAGCAGCATGTTGTTGCAGATCTTGGCGGCCTGGCCCGCGCCCGGCCCCCCGGCGTGGATCACCGCCTTGCCCATCAGCTCGAGATAGGGCCGCGCCTTGGCGAAGCCCTCTTCGCTGCCACCGACCATGAAGGTCAATGTCCCGGCGTCGGCCGCGGCGATGCCGCCCGAAACGGGCGCATCGACCATCTCATAGCCCTGCGCGCGCGCCTTCGCATTCTCCTCGCGGGCGGTGGCGACGTCGATCGTCGAGCAATCGATCAGGATCGCGGTGGCGGGAGCTTTGCCGAACACGCTCGTCTCATAGACGTCGCGGACGTGCTTGCCGGCGGGAAGCATCGTCACGACGGCGTCGGCGTCGGCGACGGCCTCGGCGGCGGACTTGACCGCCGAGCAACCCTTTTCGCGCGCCCGGTCGAGCGCTTCGGGGGAAAGATCGAACGCCCGCACGTCGTGGCCGGCCTTGGCGAGGTTCGCCGCCATTCCGCCGCCCATGTTGCCGAGCCCGATGAATGCTACCCGTGCCATGCCAATCCTCTCAATTGCGTTCCCTTGGTGCGCAGGCGTACGCCAGCGTGATCAGCGGCCCTTCCAGTCGGCCTTCCGCTTGGCGACGAAAGCCGCCATCCCTTCCTTCTGGTCCTCGCTGCCGAACAAGGCGTGGAACAGCCGCCGCTCGAACGCCAAGCCCTGGGCAAGGCTGGTCTCGTCGGCGGCGTTGACCATTTCCTTGTTCGCCATCGCTGCGAGCGGACTCATGCCCGCGATCGTCTCGGCGGTCTTGAGCGCTTCCTCGACGAGGCTCGCGAGCGGAACGACCCGCGCGACCAGCCCCGCGCGCTCGGCCTCCTCGGCACCCATCATGCGGCCGGTCAGGCACATCTCCATCGCCTTGGCCTTGCCGATCGCCCGCGTCAGCCGCTGCGATCCGCCCATGCCCGGGGCGACGCCGAGCTTGATCTCGGGTTGGCCGAACTGGGCGTTGTCGGCGGCGATGATGAAATCCGCCATCATCGCGAACTCGCAGCCGCCGCCGAGCGCATAGCCGGCCACCGCCGCGATCCACGGCTTGCGCGTCGCGGTCACCTGCTCCCAGGCCTGGAAATAGTTGGACCGGTACATTTCGGCGAAGCTCTTGTCGGTCATCTCCTTGATGTCCGCCCCGGCGGCGAATGCCTTTTCGCTGCCGGTCACGACCGCGCAACGCTGGCTGTCGTCGGCCTCATAAGCGGCGAAGATGTCGATCATCTCGGCGAGGACGATGCTGTTGAGCGCGTTCAACGCCTGCGGCCGGTTGAGCGTGATCAAGGTCACCGCCCCGCGCTGCTCGACCAGGATCGTTTCATAGCTCATTGCGAGGCCCCTTCTGCGGTTTGGCTGTTTGCGGTGTGGCCGTCGTTCGAGAGCGGCGTCCATTGCTCCCCCTCGGGCAACGGCGCGAAGATCGTGTCGATCATGTGATCGCTGACGCCTTCTGGAGACGCGGGGTCCCATTTCGGCGCCTGATCCTTGTCGATCACCACCGCGCGCACGCCTTCGACGAAGTCCGGCCGCTGCACGATATGGGTGACCACCGCATATTCCTGGCGCATCTCATCGGCGAAATCCTGCATCTTCGCGCCGTTGGCGAGCAGGCGCAGCGCGACCTTGCACGACAAGGGGCTCTTCGACCGCAGGGTCGCAAGCTCGGTCTCCGCCCAGTCGCTGCCCTCGGCCTCCAGCGCCGCAATGACGTCTTCGAACCGGTCGGAGGCGAAGCTCTTGTTGATGTGGACGAGATTGTCGGCGATCCGCGCGGCGGGCGGCGTCGCGCTCGCGGTGCCTAGGATGCCCTCGGCCCGTTCCGGCCGCGCGGCGATCTGCTCCTTCACCTCGTCGAGCGCGGCGTGCGGAAGATAGTGGGTGGCGAGGCCGAGATAATGGCATTCGGCGCCGTCGAGCCTGGCGCCGGTCAGCCCGAGGAACTGGCCGACGCGCCCGGGCAGCCGCGAGAGAAACCAGCCGCCGCCGACGTCCGGAAACAAGCCGATCGCGGTCTCGGGCATCGCGAAGCGGGTATTCTCGGTCGCCACGCGGTAGGTGCAGGGCAGCGAGATGCCGACGCCGCCGCCCATGACGATGCCGTCGATGAACGCCACGCTCGGCTTGCGGTAGGTGAACAGCAGATGGTTGAGCCGATATTCCTCCCAGAAGAAGGCGCGCGCCGCGACCCCGTCGCCGGCCGCGCTGGCGGCGATCGCGCGGACGTCGCCGCCCGCGCAGAAGCCGCGTCCGACGGCATGGTCGATCATCACCGCCTTGACCGTCGGGTTGTCGGCCCATTCGGTCAGTGCCGCGATCATCTCGCGGCACATGTCGGTGGTCAGCGCGTGCAGCGCCTCGGGACGATTGAGCCTGATCCGCCCGACCTTGCCTTCGATCTCGATGATCAGATCGCTCATTGGCGAAGCATGTCCCGGGCGATGATGACTCTCATGATCTGATTGGTTCCTTCCAGGATCGAATGGACTCGCAGGTCGCGCCAGAAACGCTCGATCGGATAGTCCATCAAATAGCCGTAGCCGCCGTGGAGTTGCAGCGCGCGATCGACGACCGAGCTGCCGGTGTCGGTCGCTAGCCTTTTGGCCATCGCCGCGAAGCGGGTCTTGTCGGGGGCGTTCTCGCTGACCTTCACCGCCGCCGCATAGAGCAAGGTGCGCGCCGCCTGAAGCTCGGTTTCCATGTCGGCCAATGTGAACTGGGTCGCCTGGAACTCGGCGATCGCCTGGCCGAACTGCTTGCGCTCCCTGGTGTAGGCGATCGCCTCGTCAAGACAGCGCTGGCCGCCGCCGAGCGAGCAGGCGCCGATGTTGATCCGGCCGCCGTCGAGCCCGGCCATCGCGATGCGGAAGCCTTCGCCTTCGCCGCCGACCAGATTCTCGACCGGCACGCGAACCTCGTCGAAATTGACCTGCGCGGTCGGCTGCGAATGCCAGCCGAGCTTGCGCTCCTGCGCGCCGAAGCTCACGCCGGGCATGTCCTTTTCGATCACCAGGCACGAAATACCCCTTGGGCCCTCGTCGCCGGTGCGCACCATCGTCACATAGAGCTCGTTCTCGCCGCCGCCCGAGATGAAGGCCTTGGAGCCGCTGACGACATAATATTCGCCGTCCCGTACCGCCTTGGTCTTGAGCGCCGCGGCGTCGGAGCCCGAGCCGGGCTCGGTCAGGCAATAGCTCGCCATCGCCTCCATCGTCACCAGCGCCGGCAGATATTTGGCCTTGACCGCCGCACTGCCGAAGCGGTCGATCATCCACGCCGACATGTTGTGGATCGAGATGAATGCCGAGGTCGAAGGATCGCCGTACGCCATCGCCTCCATCACCAGCGCCGCCTCGAGCCGCCCCAGTCCGATCCCGCCGCTCTCCTCCGACACATAGATCGCGCCGAAGCCGAGCTCGGCCGCCTGCCGGATGACGTCGCGCGGGAAGATGTATTTCTCGTCCCATTCGGCCGCATGCGGCGTGATCGCGTCGGCAGTGAACTGCCGCGCCATCTCCTGGATCTGGCGCTGTTCGTCGGTGAGGTCGAACTGGGTCATCGGCGCTCCCTTACCCCATGGTGGGAATGACGAAAGCATTCTCGCCGGTGACCGAGCCGTCGGGCCAGCGCTGGGTGACGGTCTTGGTCTTGGTCCAGAAGCGGACGCCCTCCATGCCATGCTGGTTGATGTCGCCGAAGCCCGAGCGCTTCCAGCCGCCGAAGGTGTGATAGGCGACCGGCACCGGGATCGGCACGTTGATCCCGACCATGCCGACATTGACACGGCTCGCGAACTCCCGCGCGGCATGGCCGTTGCGAGTGAAGATCGCGACGCCATTGCCATATTGGTGATCCGAGGGGAGCCGCAGCGCTTCCTCGAAGCTGTCGGCGCGCACGATCTGCAGCACCGGGCCGAAGATCTCCTCCTGATAGGCGCGGTGGTTCGGCTTGACGTGGTCGAACAAGGTCGGGCCGATGAAGAAGCCCTCCTCATGACCCTGGAGCGCGAAGCCGCGGCCGTCGACGACCAGCTCGGCGCCTTCGTCGATGCCCAGCTGGATATAATCCTCGATGCGCTTGCGGTGCGCGGCATTGACCACCGGGCCGTAATGGGCGTCGGCATCGGTCGAGACCCCAACACGCAGCGCAGCGATCGCCGGGATCAGCTTCTCCCGGAGCGCCAGCGCGGTCTTGTCGCCGACCGGCACGACGACGGGCAGCGCCATGCAGCGCTCGCCGGCGGAGCCGAACGCGGCGCCGGCAAGGTCGTTCACCACCTGGTCGAGATCGGCATCGGGCATGACGATGCCGTGGTTCTTGGCGCCGCCGAACGCCTGGACCCTTTTGCCGTTCGCGGTGCCGCGCGAATAGATATAATGGGCGATGTCGGACGAGCCGACGAAGCTGATCGCCCTGATCTCATCATGGTCGAGGATCGCGTCGACCATCTCCTTGTCGCCGTGCACGACCTGGAGGACGCCCTCGGGAAGCCCGGCCTCGATCATCAGCTCGGCGAGGCGGACCGGCACCGACGGGTCGCGCTCGGACGGCTTGAGGATGAAGGCGTTGCCGCAGGCGATCGCCATGCCGAACATCCACATCGGGATCATCGCCGGGAAGTTGAACGGGGTTATGCCGGCGACGATGCCGAGCGGCTGCCGCATCGAATAGACGTCGATCCCGGGGCCGGCGCCCTGGGTATATTCGCCCTTGATCGCGTGCGGGATGCCGCAAGCGAACTCGATCACCTCGAGCCCGCGCTGGATGTCGCCCCTCGCGTCGGCGATCACCTTGCCATGCTCGGAGGAGAGGAGATGCGCCAGCGCCTCCATGTCGCGCTCGACCAAAGCCTTGAAGTTGAACAGCACGCGCGCGCGCCGCTGCGGGTTGGTCGCGCCCCAGGCGGGCTGCGCCGCACGCGCCGCCGCGACCGCCTTGTCGAGATCGGCCGCGCTGCCAAAGCGCACCCGCGCCTGCACCTGGCCGTTGTTGGGATCGTAGACGTCGCCTTGGCGCTCGCCGGCCGCATAGGCGCCGCCGCCGATGAAATGATCGATGTTTCGCATGGCATCCTCCTGGGCGCGGAGAGTGGAGACCCGAGGCCGTGCAGGCAAGGCACGGGCGTGCAGGTCAGCACTGCACAAGTGCAGCTTGGGCAGGCGAGATAGCCGTCGCGGCCGGGGTGCGCAACGGGGCTGCGCAAGGGGTGCCGCGACCGCCAACGGCGGACGGCTTCACGCGCGCCCCACGCCGGGGTAGGGCTCGGAAAAAAGGCGGTGCCGATGAATCCAGCCCTGATAATGCCGATCCTGCTAGTCCTCCTCGGGGGCGGACTGCTGGCGCTGCAGCCTCCGACCAACGTGATGCTCGCGAAGGCCGGCGGTTCGCCGATCCTCGCCGCCTTGCTATCGTTCGCGGTCGGGACCGCAGCGCTGCTCGCGGTCTGGCTGGCGAGCGGCAACCGCCCCGGCACGGCGCCCTTCGCCGGGCTTCCATGGTATGCCTGGCTCGGCGGCTTCTACGGCGCCGTCTACGTCACCGTCGCCGCCTATGCGGCGCCGCGGCTCGGCCTCGCCGCGCTGATCACGATCGGCATCGCCGGCCAGATCCTCACCGCGATGTGGCTCGACCACATCGGTGCGCTCGGGCTCCCGCAAGTCCCGATCAGCCTCGCCCGCGTCGGCGGCGCCTTCCTCGTCGTCGTCGGCGTGGTGCTGGTGCGCAGGGGCTGAGACCGCATGCCTCCTAATCCTCCCCGGCACGGGGAGGGGGACCACCCGCAGGGTGGTGGAGGGGCGGTTTGGTCGATGTCGCCCCTCCACCGCTTCGCGGTCATGATCCGTTGCACAGTGCCCCGCACTGTGCAGCCAAGCCGGGGCTTGGCGGCCGGATCATCCCCTTGCCGGGGAGGAATGACAACGCGGCGCATGGCTTCACGCCCACGCCGCACCGGTCTATCGTGGCCAAAATCGACGACGGGGGGAGACAGCGATGAGCGAGCCACGCGCCCAAGCCGGAGAATCCCGCAAGCGGCCGGCCACGTTCGTGCTCGTCCACGGCGCCTGGCATGGGGGATGGTGCTATGCCCGCACCGCCGCGCTGCTGCGCGCGCGCGGCCACCAAGTCTACACGCCGACCTTGTCGGGGCTCGCCGACCGCGCCCATCTGTTCAGCGGCGCGATCACGCTCTCGACCCACATCGCCGACGTCGCCAATCTGATCAAATGGGAGGATCTCAGCGACGTCGTGCTGTGCGGCCATTCCTACGGCGGCATGGTGATCAGCGGCGTCGCCGAGCAAGCCTTCGACCGCATCGCCTCGTTGGTCTTTCTCGACGCCTTTATCCCCGAAGCCGGGGATTGCCTGTTCGACATCGTCCCGCTGCCGGTGGCGGACTTCCTGGCCGACGCCGGTGCCAACGGCGGGGTCGGCATCACGCCGCTTTCCGCGGAATTGTTCGCGGTCAACGAAGCGGATCGAGCACGGGTCGATGCGCTGTGCACCTTGCAGCCGATCGGCACCTTCACCGAAAAGCTGCCATCAGCCGCCGGCCGGGACCGCATCGCCAACAAGCATTATATCTTCGCGAGCGGCTATGCCGACGGCGGCCTGTTCAAGGGCTTCCACGCAAGGGTGGCGCAGGATCCGGGCTGGACGACGGCGATCGTCGACTGCGGCCACGACGTGATGCTCGATCAGCCCGAGCGGCTCGCCGAATTGCTCGAAGCGGCGGTTCCGGCAGAAGCTTGATCGGGGGCGCAGGAAGGCGCCTTGCGCTCAGGCGTGCCGGAAACCTCGCGCAGGAAGCTGCCCATCACGCCGTTGAACTCGGCGGGCTTTTCGAACTGCGGCCAATGGCCGGCATCTTCCATCAGATACCAGCGCGCGTCGGGGATGATGCGGCTT
>Ga0255338_1000858_pt1 | contig 73155 bp, 58 predicted proteins | sample MeOH1_35cm_T4_19_FD_203715 | JGI IMG/M metagenome (GOLD analysis project Ga0255338, IMG submission 203715) | Sandy soil microbial communities from University of British Columbia, Vancouver, Canada - MeOH1_35cm_T4_195 | ecosystem: Engineered > Artificial ecosystem > Sand microcosm > Unclassified ... | reverse complement strand
ACGCTGACACGGGCCATGTAGGTGCGCGTCGCCGGGTCGGCCGATATGTTCACCACCCGCACGGTGCCCTGGAAGGAGCGGCCAGGCAAAGCGGGGATCGAGACCGAGGCGGACTGCCCCACCTTCACGAGCCGCACGTCGGTCTCGGGGATTCCAACGTTCACCTCAATGGGGTCCAGCTGCGCGATTTCGAAGACGGGCTGGCCGGCGCCAACCATGACGCCAGGTTCCAGCATCCGGCGCGCGATGAAGCCATTGATGGGTGCCACCAGCCTGGCTTCGGCCAAATTCTTGCGGGCGACTCCTTCCCCGGCGATGGCCTGCTCGAGCTGTTGCCGGGAGGCATCCCGGGCGGCTGTGAATTTCGCGAAATCGTTGGGCGCCAGGCTCTGGCTGTCGAATAGCTGCTTCATGCGGCGGAATTCCTGTTCCGCCTGATCCGCACCCGCCTTTGCGGCCGCCACCTGGGCACGGGATGCTTCCAGAGCATGAGTAAGGTTCTCAGCGTCCAGGGTGGCCAGGGTCTGTCCCTTCCGCACCGGTTCGCCTTCTCTCAGAAGGACCTGGATCGCCCGACCCGGCACCTGAAAGGCCACCATGGAAGATCCACCCTGGGGCGTCAGGGTGCCGCTGACGCCGACGCGCTCCAGTTCCTGGACACGGGTGGGCTGTGCCACCGAGATATTGGCCTTGGGAGCGTCAACAGCCTCCCGGTGACTCCCGCAGGCAAGGATCAGGCACAGGGGAGATAGGATGAGAAGTTTTCGATGCATGGAATTCTCCTGAAGTGGGAAAGAGTTAATCCTTGGAGAGGGATTCGACTTCCTCGATGACGGCTTCGATGAAAGGGGTCGGGCCTTGCAGCGAGCACCCAGCTCGGCGCATGGCCGCGAGCATGGCTTTGCCGCGGGCGTCCACGAAGGAGACCTCGCTCAAGTCCACGAGCACTCTCCAGTGGCCGGGGATTCGGGGGGAGACGTCCATCCATACCTTGAAGAGTTCGTCCACCCAGGGATGAATGAGTTTCCCTTCCAGGCGTAGCCGCACGGCATCTGGTTCGTTTTCAACGTGGATTCTCAACACACGGACCTCCGTTCCTGGAGTCCTTAGGGCACGCTCGGTGCCAACTTGCCAACAATGTTTTAAGCTGTTTTATTTAAATAATTAAAACAAGTTCCTATTCTTCCGATCTGACGACGATGCCGCCACGCCGAGACGACATGGAGTCTCGAGACTTCATGTCGTCATCTGCCGCGCGAGATGGGCTGCGGAAGGCCACGGCAGCGACCGGAGTAGCTTCATGCGGACAAGGGGTACGACTTCAGGCGATGCCGAGCAGCCTGCCGGGAACGAGGGATCACGCCGCGCATTGCACGCAGAGGCCTCGAGTCGAAGGAGAAGTTGGGCATTCACCGATGGGTCGTCGAGCGGACGTTCGCATGGCTCCACCGCTTCCGAAGGCTGGCCGTTCGATACGAACGACGTGCCGACATCCACCAGGCATTCCTCAGCCTTGGATGCATCCTGATCTGTTGGTATGCGCTGGGTTGGTAGTTTTGTTAGGCGCTCTAAATGTCTTGTAAAGTCCTATGCAACGAGGATCCCTCCGCCCCTTGATCCACAAGGAAATTTTGAACCTTCGACCAAGTAGGGAATCGCTCCGTGTCAATCCCCAAGCACAGGGCCGGTCGAAGTGCGATTGGATCCAGTGCTGGGTGGTATGAGGTCCACCAGTCCCATCAAAGTGGGTTGATTCGGCACTCCCTGTCTCGGATCTAACTGGTAAGGAATTTCGGCATACCCCGACCATAGCTTTCGCGAGGTGGATCGCTCGACCATCTCCATGACCGTAATTCGATGACGGGGTGTCGACTCCTCGGTGAAGGTAGTCAGGATGATCCGAACCTCCGCCTCCTGAGGCGAAACCATCCGGTAGCCCTTCTCGGCGAGTCGGTCAGACACAAGTGGCTTAAGTTCCTCAAAGGGGATGGGGCGCATATTCCAGATGTAGAGCGCGGGGTCTGGCTGATTGTCGATGCTGAACGTATTGACCGTGGTGAGGCGATCCTTCTCCAGGGTGGTGCCAGTGAAATTTGGCCCCCTGCATGACAACAGAACCTGGAGCAGCAGCAGGGCAAATAGAAATGCCAGGCATCGAATCATGATCCGCACCGCTGAGCTTCGAGGGGCGCTGGCCAGCCGTACGGCCTCTTGCCGTTTTTCGACGTGGGTTCGCAGCACCTAGGGCCTCCAATCATGGAGCCCTAGCGCACACCCGATGCCAATTCCCCGATATCACTCAAATCGGTAGATCAATACGATTTAACTTTCGCTTGCCGGCTCCATCCGTGGGCAAGGCTGCTCTGACGAGACGAAATGGAGTCTCCCGACTTCATGTCGTCATTTGGGGCGATCGAGGCCGAGTCGCTTCATCTTGGAGTTCAGCGTCGTGCGTTTCAGTCCAAGACGCGCTGCTGCTCCGTGAGGCCCCCCCACAGCGCCGCCGCTCGCCTTCAGCGCCTCCAGGATGCCCTGGCGCTCCAAGTCTTCGTAGGTTTGGGTCGTGGCGATCGGTGTGTGGTCTGCCGGAAGGACCATCTCACTCATGGGCACGCGCAGATCCGGGCCTGGGCTGAGGATCACCGATCGCTCCACCAGATTCTGCAACTCCCGGATGTTTCCTGGCCAAGGCCATCGGACCAGGAATTCCATGGTCTCCCCCGGAATGCGCTCGATGTGCCTATCCAAGGCCCTTGCGAATTTCTGAGTGAAATAGCGGACCAGGTTGGGGATGTCTTCCTTGCGATCACGCAGGGATGGAACCCGGACGGGGAACACGTTCAGGCGGTAGAACAGATCCCGCCGGAAGCTCCCGTTCTCGACCATCTGGGCCAGATCCTGGTGGGTGGCGGCAATCAGCCGCACATCGACACGGATCGTCTGGGTACTGCCCAGGCGTTCAAACTCGCGCTCCTGAATGGCGCGCAGAAGCTTTGGCTGGAGTTCCGTGGGCAGGTCGCCGATTTCGTCCAGGAACAGTGAGCCCAGGTGGGCCAGTTCGAAACGGCCCACCTTGCGGGCGATGGCCCCGGTGAAGGCCCCCCGCTCGTGGCCGAACAGTTCGCTCTCCACCAGGCCCAAGGGGATGGCCGAGCAGTTGAGCTTGACGAAGGTTCGTGCCCTCCGTTTGCTGCGCTCATGAATGGTCCGAGCCAGCAGCTCCTTGCCTGTTCCGGTCTCCCCCAGCAGGAGCACTGTGGCGTCGGAAGGGGCCACAGTTTCGATCTGTTGAAGGACCTTCAAAAAGGACGGGCTGGCCCCGACCATTTCCTGGGTCGCAAAGTCCTGGGCCACTTCCCCTTCCAGATAGAGTTTTTCCTCCACGAGCTTGTCCCTGGAGTGGCGGATGTCCTGGAAAGCCATGGCATTGTCCAGGGCGAGGGCGATCTGGCCCGCCACAAGTTCCAGCAGACGCAAGGTGGCGCCCTGGAAGGCATTCTCCTTTTGGCTCCCAAGGCTGATCACCCCGAGCGCTTTGCCTCTGGAGTGCAGGGGAATGAGGCAGATGGACTGGATGTGCTCCTGCTTGAGCAACCGAGCGAGTTCAGGCTGCTGGAAGGCGGCGATTCTTTCCGGCCCGAGAATTTCAATCTGTTTGGCATCCTGTCCGCTGAAAGCCCGTTCGAGGGATTCAGGGATCTGATCCCCAATCTTGATTTGCCCTCTGGACAAGGGAAGATCCAAGAGACGAAGACGCTCCATGGCACCACTCGGTTCCAAGGTGCTGAGGGTCATGTAGTGGTGGTGGGTGCGTTCCCAAATGGCCGTCGAAATGGCCACGAAGAGTTGCTCTGGATCAAGGTTGTTCAGAAGCAGCTTGTTGATGTGCAGCACGAGGTGCAGCTCGTCACGTTCTTGCGTCAGGTGATCCAATCGGCGAAGGAGTTTCTGGAAAACCGCCAGTTTGCGCAACGCGACTCGCCCACCAGTGTGGCCAGCGGATCTCTGTCCTCCCTCGCTCTGGCTTGGACGTCGGCCTTGCCGATGGGGAGGAGGCACGTGATCGTCTTGCATGGGACATCCTTCACCGGGGTTATATCATCGGGGCAGAATTGTGGTCCACAAGCCACATTTTTCGACCCATTTCGCCGCGAAATGAGTGGGTCGTCGCTCCAAGCGTACATGCACACTGCATGGATTTCGAATCGGTGCACCGGATCATGCTGATTGACGGAATGGCCTCAAAAACCCAAGTTCGGCCAGTGACGAAATAGAGTCGTCGCGACGAAATCAAACCGCCTAAACGCTTCTCGGCCGAGAGCAATCGGGTTTTCAATGTTATCTAATCTCTATTTTTAAATAAGTTACATCCATATCCATGGATTGGCATCCTACCTGCACCTAGCTGCCCCGAACCGAATTGGAGGTGAGTTATGGGGCAGATCCAGAAGAGAAGTCTGACGAGATGCAGGAGGCTGCGTGCCGCGACTCCTAGAGTGCCATCCAGCTGGTGGCGTGATTTCTGCCGTCGATTGCATTGGCCCTGTCTATTGACTCCACCCGCTCTGTCCAGACACCGGACCAGGCATAGAGGGGCGAGGCCTTCTTGCCATCGCAGGAATCTTCGGCGGCGCCCTTTCTCCTGTGCGATCGATCTGCCATCGACCCTGTCATAGCCGCTATGAATCCCGCAAGTTCCCTCGCCTTGGGGCAAGAGCAGGGAACGCCTTCTGGATGTCCCAGAAAAGAGAATGCTCATGCGAACCGTTCCGGCTGCGATAGTTGCCGTCCTTCTATCTGCGGTCAGCCTCCTGGCTACGGATCTCACCCTCAATCAGACCAGTACGAGTCGCGGCCATGAAGGGGAACAGACCCGGCTTTGGTCGTCCCGATTCATGCGGATCAACCAACCTGGCAGCCATGTGGATTTTCTGGTCGATTTCGCCCTGGGAGTCTCCTACAACATCGATCACAACAAAAAGCTCATTCAGAAGATGAGCTGGGATGACCTTGAGATCGCTGCGGAGGCTTTCGGAGAGAAGCTCAAGAAGGTGGCGCCCTTGGTCCTGAAGCTGATAGGTGCCAACGATGCTCCCGTCACCGTGGTAGACCAAGGATCCGAAATCCTCCTTGGCCGCGATTGCCGCAAGTGGAGGATCGTCATGGGCCCGATGATCATCGAGGTCAGTAACGACCCCTCGGTCAATCCCCCGGTACCCGCCATCCCCTATCAGCGATTCCTCAGGCTTCATACCGTCATTGGCCAGCCGCAGGCCGATGATGTCCCGATGCTCAAGGTTGGTGAGGAACTGGCCAAGGTGCAGGGAATCGCTTTGAAATACCGCATCGTGCTACCCATCGCGGGTCAGGCTACGACCATCACCACCCATATCGAGGAAGGGCCCATTCCCCCCTCAGCCTTCGAACTACCTGCGGACTATCAGGTGGAGGACTCAGGCAAGAAGATGCGGGAGAACCTGGGCGTATACGTCAGTCGTCCTGATTCTGTAAGCCAGGTCCAGCCGTGTTCAGGGATCTGAGAACCGTCGTCAGCCCGTGGCGGCGATGGGTGGCCATCGGTCTGCTGTTGATGACAGGGATTCTGGCCGTCTCAGTACTGGGCGATGGCCACGGCTACCCCGTGCTCGTGCGGGCGCGTGAGTTTGTGTTCTGGGCCCTGGGCTCCTACCTGGGAATCCGGGTCTTCACCCACGTGTTGCTGGACCCGCTGCTGAGCCACTGGCGCACCTCCACCCCCGGGTTCGCCCGGGATCTGGTGGTGGTGACCCTGTATTTGGGTACCGCCGTGTTCCTGCTGCACAAGTCGGTGGGCGTGAATCTGGGCACCCTGATGAGCACCGGGGCTATCGCTGCCGCGGTGCTTGGCCTTTCCTTGCAGGAGACCCTGGGCAATCTGTTCGCCGGCGTCTCCATGAGCCTGGCCCCGGCATTCCGCGTGGACGACTGGGTGGAAGTCACAGGCAATTTGCGGGGTGGCAGCGGTCAGGAGACCTTCGTCGGCCGGGTCGATACCGTAACCTGGCGCACGGTCCAGATCATCACCGAGAACGGCGACACCAGTATTTTCCCCAACCGGATCCTCGCCCAGGCGGTGGTCACCAATCTTTACGCCCCTTCCGGCCTGCACCGGCGCACTCTGAAAGTGACCGTGGCCCCCCACGACACCATGGCGGCCACCCTGGCGGCCTTGGAGCAGGCCTTGGGAGGCATCCCCCACCACCCCGACCACAAGCCCGAGGTCAGGACTCACAGCTTCGACATGGGCGGGGTGGTGTTTGAGATTCGCTTCTGGGCCCTGGGCTGGCGGCACGGCCGGGCCGCCAACTTCCAGGCGGTGCGCCTGACCCAGACGGTGCTGAACCGCCTGGAAGTATCCCTGCTGGGGCCCCACGGGCCCACCCCTACCTGGACCAAACCAGTGGTGCTCCACGACGGAGTCTTGGAGGACATCCTGGAACGCTTCGGGCTGCCGGGGGAGTGGGCCCCGGAGCTCAAGGAACGCGTGGTCCTACGCCGCACCGAGCCAGGCGAGGGAGTAATCCGGGAAGGGGATCCGGGCGAATCCCTGTTCATGGTCATGACCGGCACTCTTCAGGCCGTGAAGGTGGTCGAGCGCTTTGAGCCCTACACCGGGCTGTTCTGGGAGGTGATCGGAGATCTCGGTCCCGGGGACTGGTTCGGCGAAGGGTCCCTGCTCACGGGCGCCCCCCGCCGGGCCACGGTGGTGGCCGCGACGGCATGCGAGCTGGTGGAGGTGCCCAAGACCGCTTTGGAGCGCGCCCTGCGTAGTGCCCCCCATCTGGTGGAGGGCCTGGTCGAACTGAAGGAATCCAGGTCCGGGCACATGGCTGACTTGCCCAAGACGGCCAATCGCCGAGACTTGGCGCGGGCGGAGATCAAGCGCTGGTTCGGGCTCTAATCCATATGCGATGTTTCCTAGCCATCCTCTTCCTGAGTTTCTGCCTCTGGGCGCAGGCCCAGGAACGCCTCGCGCTGACCGTGAGTCCGCCGGACCAGCGGTTCCGTTTCCTGCCGGTGCTCCACGCCCCCGGCGAGCGCCCCCTCGTGCTGGCCCTCCGGGGCGGGAGCGCCAAGGGCTTAGCCCACGCCGGCGTGCTGCGGCGCCTGGAGGAGGAAGGCTGGCACCCCGAGGGAATCGTGGGCACCAGCGCCGGCAGTTTCGCGGCGGCGCTCTACGCCAGCGGCTTCGGTGGGGTCGGGGCCGAGCGGATCTTCCTGCGCCGGGACTACTCCCTGGTGCTCGATGATCGACGGCGGACGCCGGGCCTGAGCGCCTCCGAGGACGAGGAACGGCACGGCACCTTGATGGGACTCTCCTTCGTCGGCGGTCGGCCCATCCTAGTGCCCGGCGAGGACCGAGCGCGCCGCCTGCGGATCGCCCTGTTCGAAACCCTGGCCCGGGCTCAAGCGCTGGGTGGTACCGACTTCGACCGGCTTGGTTCACGCCTGCGGATTGTGACTTCCAGCCTCACGCGGGGTGAGGCCCGTATTCTGGCCCAGGGGGACCTGGTGGATGCGGTGAAGGCCTCCATGTCCATTCCGGGGTTGTTGGCCCCCGTAGCCATCGGCGATGAGCGCCTGGTGGACGGCGGCCTGGTGGAGAACCTGCCCGCCATGGCAGCCCGCTCGGCCTTTCCCGGGGCTCGCATCCTCGCCGTGAACATCGGGCGCACCTGGGATGCCACACCACCTTCGGACATCCTAGGCCTGCTGGACCGCAGCCTCGACCTGGCCATGCGGGTCACCGAAGCGCGGAGCGAGGCGAATTCGGATTTGGTGATCCGGCCCGAGACCGACAAGGTGGACGAGTTCGCCTACCGAGGCAAGGAATCCCTGCTTTTCGAGGCTGGCGCGACCGCCCTAAGTGGCGCCCTGCCCCAGTTGGAGTCCCTCCTGATGACGGATGCGGGGGTTCCTGCCGCGGCCACCCTGAGGGTGGATGGCCCCGGCCATCCTGATCTGGCTGGATTGCTGGCCGACACCCGGCCGGCCGCCAGTCCCTGGTGCCGCGCCGACCTCTGGCGCCTGCTCCGCCGCGCCCACCGGAGGCTGCCTCTGGACCGGGCCTGGGTGGACCTGCCCGCCACTCCTCAAGGCGAGGCCACCTTCCACTGGGAGCCTGCGCCTCTCATCCAGCGGGTACAGTTGGACCTGCCCGTGGACTGGGCCACGGGCTACAAGGCCCGAGTGGCCCAGAGCCTGCGCGAGCGGGGCCTGGTCCCGGGGCAGCCCTTCCACGCCGCACGCTTCGGACTGGCTGAACAGGAACTCCTCGCCGAGGCCGTCGGCAAGGGCGCCGCCATGCTGGATCTGCGGGGCAGCGGTTTTGCCGACGGGGTGCTCACCCTCGCGGTGCGTGAGCCCAGCCTGGTGCGCGTGGAAGTGGAGCCGGGCCCCATGGCGGCCTCCACCCGCGCCATCGCCCAGGAGTTGGAAGGCCAAGCGCTTCGCGCCTCGGAACTGGAGGAGGTGCTGGGACGCGCCCAGGACCGCATGGGCATCCAGCGGCTTGAGACCCGCCTCCAAGAGCGCGAAGAGGGCCTTGTCCTCAACCTTCGCCCCGTGGGCAGCCAACCCACCCTGCTGAACCTCACCCTGGCCTACGAAAGTGACTGGGGCCCGCACGGCGGCGTCCTTATGCGAGGCCGAAACCTCTTCGGCGGCGGTGAGAGCGGCTCCCTCGAAGCGGCGGCCGACAACCTCCAGAAGCGCCTGGAGGGACACGTGGCCTGGAGCTTCCCCTCCCTTCCTGCCTTGTCGCTGGGGGCCTTCGGTACCTGGTCGCAGAACGACGTGCGTGGCGGCGTCCTGTTCGTGGAACCCATGGCGGACCTAGCCTCGCGCTTCACCCGGAAGGAATTGGGGCTGGAGGCCATCCTGCGCTGGGGCAAGGAGGATCGAGCCCGCTTTGGCCTTGCGGCCTTCCAGCACAGGGGCACCTTCACCCGCGCCGGGACCGACGCCGACACGCCGAATGCCACGGTGGTGCGTGGCTGGCTGGAGTGGGACGATCTGGACTTCCACACCATCCCCACCGAAGGCACCCTCCTGCGCTTCTCGGCGGACCGGAGCCTCTCCGTGGAAGGCGAGGCCCGCCCGTACTGGCGCGGCTATGCCCGAGCCAAACGGCACCAGCCCCTGAGTTCCAACTGGGGACTGATGGTGGACACCGAGGTGGCCCTGTCCAAAGATGCGCCGCCGGATCGCCTGTGGATCGCGGGCGGCAGCGATTCTTTCATCGGCACCCGCAGTGCCGCCTACCTCATGCCGAACCTGGCGGCCATCAAGATCGGCCTGCCCTACACCAAGGCTTCCATGGTGGGCACGGGCTGGCAGATCGGCCCCCGCTTCGATCTGGGCCGGGCCTCAGACCAGCCGTCCACCCTGGGCGATGGCCTGCGCATCGAAGGGTTGGGCCTGGTGGCCAGGACCGGCTTCCGGGAATTCTTCATGGAGCTATCTGCCGGCCGGGTGCACCTCCACCGAGGCTCCGCCTCCCAACACGAGAACCGGGTGTCGATCCTCCTGGGCGCTCGGCCTTTCGATCTCTGGCGGCGGAAGTAGCCCGAGGGTCAAGCCCAGCTACACCATGGGTGCCTTCCACCCTCTGGGAAAAACACGGACTCCGAGGCTGGAACGGACCCCATGGACATTTCCTGTCCTGAACCCTGTGGCAGGATGATCAGGAACCCGTTGGTTTTCGAAATGCCTGCATGAGCTACGACCCCTTTGATGGTGTGCTGCTGAACGACCCCCGACCGCCTGTGCCGGGTGCCGTCAGCCTCATGCTGCATCTGCGGGTGGCGCGGAGGCTGGCCAAGGCCCAGGGGCGCACGGTGGGTCCCAGCCTGGAGGCGCTGAAGGCACGCGCTCAGGCTTGCCGGGAGCTGCTGGCGCAAGGCCTACTTCCAGCCACCCTGCGGGAATTGCAGAAGCATGGGCTGGACCTGGGGCTTCCCAAAGCCGCTCACAGCCTGGCAAGCGTGCTGGCCCACATGGAGGCCTACCTCAAGGAGGTGGAAGCGGGCGGCTACCTGGAGCCGGACTTGGCCCTCTGGCAGGCCGTGGACCTGGACCTGGCTGGAAAACGGGGACTCTGGATCGAGCGGACCGAAGCCGATGGGCCGCTGGAGGCAGGCCTCCGCGACCTGGTGCCCACACGTCTGCGGGCCCTGGCCTGCGTGCCGGGCCTGGGTGGCACCACGTTCAGGCTTGCTGCCAAAAAGGGCGGCGAGGCCTCCGGCCTCTTCGGCAGTGCCCAGCCCTTGGTGGCGTGGTTCCTCGATGGGCTCGAAGCCCATGGCGAAAGCCTCCCCAATGATCTCGATCTCTCTGAACCGGAGGGCTGGGGATCAGCGCCCTGGTCGCCCGCTCTGGAATCCCTGTTCGAGGGACCGCTGGATCTGAAGGACCATGCAGACACCTTCCAGCGGGGGCTCGTCGAAGGCCCCCTCGATCTCCTGCGCCATGCGGTCGAACAGGTCTGCGTCTGGCTGGACGCCGGGATCCCCCCTTCTGAGATCTCCCTCATCCATCCCGAGCCTCAGGCCGTGGCGGCCTTCCTCGCGCCCCTGCTGGCAGAAGAGGGCGTGGCGCTTCACGTGCGCGGTGGCCTGATCCCCCTCCGCGCCAGCGAAGCCTGGAGTCCGCTCTGGACCCTGCTGATGGGCATGCAGCGGCTGGATCCCTGCGCTGTGTCTGCCGGACTCCGCGCCTCGAAGCGCGACGACCTGCGCCACTGGGCGGACGCCCTGGCCCTTGCTGACCAGAGTGGGACGCTCGCGTTCGAAGGCAGCTTCATGCACCTGCGGGACCGCGTGAAGGACTACGCCCAGGGCATCTGGCAGGAACTGGCCGCGCTGAGGGGCACCACCCAGACGGCACACCGGTGGGCCGAGCGCCTGGAATCCCTGGCCACCACGCTGCGGCTGCCCATGGATCCCGACGATTTCTATTCGCCGCTGGGCCTGCTCAAGGAGGCCTGGGGCAATGAGACCTGGACCTTCGCCGACATGCTCCTGGCGCTGGAGGCTTTCCTGGACGCGGCCCGCAGCAGCGAAATCCCCCGAGCCGTGGAGGGCCTTCGCCTCGTGACCCCCGGCACGATCCTCGACGACTGGAACGGCGCGCGCGCCACCCTGATCCTCGACCTCTCCGAAGGCGCCTGGCCCAGCCGCCCCGCCGAGAACCCCGACCTGGACGGCGACCGCAAGGCCGCCCTCAACCGCGCGCTGCTCGCCTGGAGCCAGGCGGAGCCGACAGCCACGTTCCCCCCTGCCCTGCAGCGGTTCTGGCTGCCCCGCAGCGAGCATGGCGACCAGATTCCCCGCGCCTTCCAGCGGGAGGCCTACGCCTTCAACAAGGTGCTGGCCATGACCCGTGAGCGCCTGGTGGTGCTCAGTCCCGCCCAGGATGAGGATGGCCGCATGACGTCCCAGGGACCCTTCTGGACGGCGCTGGAAGGCGCGGCCCCATGGCGTCCTGATTCCGCGTTGCACAGCCGCCTGCGCTGGCGCTGGGAAGGCCACGATCAGTCACCTCAGCACCAGGCACGGGCCACCGCCGCCCAGGCTCGCCCAGCCAGCGAGGCGCTGCTGGCGGAAGCGCCCGACTTCGACCACGCACCGGGACTCCGCGGCGCCTGGCTCAAGGGTCAGGACAGCGCCAGCCCCACGGCGCTGGAGGGCCTCGCCAAGTGCCCCTTCCGTTCTTTCGCTGAGCGAGTCTGGGGCCTGCAGACCTTCGATGCGCGCACCCGGATGTCCATGGCCGTGGGCATCCTCGTCCACCACATCATGGAAGAGGCCCTGGCGCCCTTCGTGGGCGTAGAGGACTGGCCTTCCGCCTTCCAGTCGGCACTGGGGCTTGGTCCCGAGGCCGGAGCCGATGACCTCATCCCGCACCTGCAATCCCTCTGGCAGGACCACCAGGATCAATGGCTAAAGGAACTGGACCGCCACATCCCGCAGGAGCAATGGCCCCAGGCTGTGCTCCGCCTGGAATCTCTGCTGCCCAACCTGGCCGCAGGCCTGCTTCGGGATGTCCAAGCCGAGGCCCCCGACAAGGGGGAACTCGCATTGCTCGACCCAGCACGTCTGTCCGCGCCGAAGGCCAAGAAGGCCGCAGCGCCTCCGCCCGAGACCTGGCACCGGACCCTCCTGGCCCTCGAAGGCAGCCTCGGTCCAGTTGCCCTGGACCTGGGGGACGGACACGCACTCACCGTCAGTGGCAAGGTGGATCGCATCGAGCGCTGGACCAGCGAGGGCCTCTCCTTCCTGCGGGTGGTGGACTACAAGACCTCCAAGGAGACCTACCTCAAGGCCTACGCCGAGGACGACGCGCCCTTCGGGTCCCACCTCCAGACTCCCCTCTACATGCTCCTCGCGGAGCAGGTCTACCCAGGTGAACGGGCCACGGCAGTGCTCTTTCCCCTGAAGGAGGATGAGCCAAAGCCCTTCACCAAGCACCTGGCCACCTTGGCTGATGCCGGACCCGACGGAGCCTGGCGCAAGAGGTTGCTGGCGAACCTCGCCCGCTTCGATGCGCGGCTGGAGTCGGGAGATTTCCCTCCCACCCCCGGTGAGCACTGCAGCCAGTGCCAGTTGGCGGCCCTCTGTGGGCGACCCGTGGACGTGACCGTCGAGACCGATGGGGAGGGGGACTGAGATGGACACCCTCGACCTGAGCGATCCCCGCATCCTCGACCAATCGCTGGTCGTGAGCGCCAGCGCGGGATCAGGCAAGACCTTCACCCTCACGGTGCTGGTCACCGCCCGGCTGGGTCGTGGGGACATCCACCCCTGGGAGATCCTGGCCACCACCTTCAGCGAGACCTCAGCGGCGGACCTGCGTGAGCGGCTGCTCCGCCCCCTGGACCTGCTGTCCGCCCTGGATGAGGCCGCGTGGCAGCAATTGCTGCCCCGCTTGGATTCGCCCGTGGCCAAAGACCTCGAAGCCATCCTCAAGGACCTTCCCGCCATCCAGCACCTTAAGAAGTCCGCCGGGGAGGTGGCCCAAGCCGCCGCCCACTGGCCGGGTGCGCCCTGGCTCAGCTCGCCCGCCAAGGCTCGCGCCTATTGGCGCCGTGTGCGGCGGGAGGCGGAGCTGCTGCAGGTGTCCACCATCCACAGCCTGGCCATGCGCGTGCTGAGCAAGGGCGAGGGCAGCAACGACACCATCCTCGAGGTGCGCCATCCCTCCCTGTTGCGGCTGCTGCGGCTGACAGTGCGCGAGTCGCTGACCCTGCCCTCCGGCCATGCCGATGAGGTGCCCGCCCGGTTGCTGCTGGCCTGGGCCGAGCAGAACTGGGAAGCGCTATCCCAGGGCTTCGACAACCACCTCGATGCCCTTGGGCACCTGAAGGGTGAAGACCCCGGCCACCACCGCGACGCTCTGACCCGTGCCCTGGCCAAGGCCCGGACCGCCCTGGCGCCCTTTGCGGCGGATGCTGAGCTGGCCAAACACCCCAGCGGGAAGGGAATCCACAACTTCAAGAAGGAAAACCTCCTCCCGGTCCCCCTCGATGGCGCAGACCTGCAGACGAACCTCCGCTGGGCCCAGGCCCAGAGCGGGCGTGTGTCGAACCCGCCCCCTGCCTACTACTCCGACGCTTTCTGTGATGCGATGGCGACCCTCAAGCCCGTGGCCAGCGCATTGGAAGCCTGGCTGCGCTGCCTGCTGGTGAACGCGCTGCAGCGCTTCGAGGCAGAGAAGCAGGCCCAGGGGCTGGCCACCTTCGGCGACTTGGTTCGCAAGGCCTTGGACAGCCTCAAGGCCCACGGACTGGAGACCCCCGCGCCCAAGCTGCTCCTGGTGGACGAGTACCAGGACACCTCCAAGGTTCAGGATGCCTTCCTGGAGGCCCTCGGCGCCGAGCGCATGGTGCGTGTGGGCGATGTAAAACAGGCCATCTATGGCTTCCGTGGCGGCGATCCCGACCTGCTGCGGGACCGGCTGGCTGCGGCGGGAGAGGGCGCCTTCCGCCTATCCTCCAACTTCCGCTCCACACCTGAGATCGTGACCCTGGCCAATACCTATGTGGACCAGGTCTGGCCCCAGTTGGATCCCACGGTCGGCGATCTCGACGGTGCCCAGGAGCCTGTTGCTGCACACGGGCCTCCGGTGGGATTGGTCCGCACACCTGCGCCCTCGACTTCGGGCGACCTTCCGGCCCTGGCGGATTGGATCTCGGGCCTCTCCCGGGAGGCCGGCTGGACCGAGGCCCTCGGCGCGCCCACGAAGGCCGGAAGCCGCTCCCGGGCCCTCCTGCTCAAGCAGCGCACCCGCCTGCCGGGCCTCCTCCAGCGCCTCAAGGCCCAGGGCATCCAGCCCTACGTGGTGGCCAAGGAGGGTTTCTGGGACAGCCCAGGCGTACGGCTCCTCCTGGCGGCCCTGGAGGCCGTGGCCCACCCCGAGCGACCCATCCCCTGTGCCGCGCTGCTGCGCCAAGTGGCGGGCCTGACCGATGCCGACATGGCAGCCCTGGCCCAAAGCAGCGAACGCCGCCCCGGACTGCCCGGCCTGGGTCAACTGGATCCCGAGCGCCTGCCGGCAGTGCACCGAGACGCTGCCCGATTCCTCCTCGACCTGCGGCAGGCCTCCACCCAGACCATCGCGGGTCGCCTGCTGCACCACGGAGCCATACTCCAGGCCATTGCAGCCCTGGAAGGTCACGGGGCGCTGGAGCCCCTGCGGGCCCGGCGCAACCTGGCTGGGCTGCTCGCCAAGTTGCAGGACCTGCCCGCCAGTCCCTCCGTGGCCTACGCTCTGCTGGATGACGAGCGGAATGGCCTGGAGCGCGGCGACCTGCCCGCCTCTGTCGAAGACGCCGACCTGCTCATCCAGACGGCTCACGGCAGCAAGGGACTGGAGTACGACGACGTCATCCTGCCCCTGCTCAACGTGAACCCACGCAGCTTCCGCAAGGGTGACCTGCGCACCCGGCCTGAGACCGGCGAGCTGCTACTGGCCTGGAAGCTGGGGAAGTTCACGGGGCGCGCCTATGACGACCTCAAGCCCCTGGTGGAGTCCAAGCAGAAGCGCGACGAACTCAACCTGCTCTATGTGGCGCTCACCCGGGCCAAGGGGCGCCTCTGCGTGCTGCTGCAGGAACCGAAGGATCCGAAGGAGCCCAAGCCCCCCAGTGAGTTCAAGACCTGGGCGAAATGGGGCCAGGTCCTGGCCAGCATCCACCCGGACTGGAAAGCACTGACAGATGCACCGACCCCGGAACCCTTGCCGACACGGGTCACCCTCAGGCCGGACGCACCGCCTGCGAGAACGGCCCTGGCCGACACCACCCTTCCTGTCGACGCCCATGACGACCTCCCCGGCGACACCCGCAGCAAGGCCCGCCAGGAGGGAGAAGCCATGCATGCCTTCCTCCGGGATCTGCTCGTGCGGTGGGAGGACCCTGAGGCCTTCCAGGCTTGTCTGGCCGCGGCCCCGCCAGTCGTCCATGCCCGTGAGAACGCCCTATGCTTCCTGGAGCAGTTCGAGGCCAGGGGCTGGCGCCACCTCCGCCGTCGCACGGAGTTGCCTCTCGCAGGCGCAGCCAGCAGTGGCGGGCTTGGACGCGCAGATCTTGTTGTTTGGGAGGAGGACTGCATCCACCTCCTGGACTTCAAGCACTCCAAGGCCTTCAGGGACGAGGAGCTCTCGAGTTACCGAGACCAACTCAATCGATACTCCGCAGTTCTGGCGGAACGGGAGAGGATCCCCGTGGCCTCTTGGCTTGTGCCACTTCGTGGCAGCGCTTGGGTCAATCTGGATTAGCAACCGCTACCCCCACGGCGGTTTCACAGCAGATCTCCTCGCTGACGAAATGCCCAAGGAGGCAGAAGAATCATTCAGCGATGACAACCGGACCGCGGCTTGGCCGCATACTGTCATCGTCGCTTTCCTTGTCTCGCTTGGGCGGCGCCCCTTGCGCGGCCACACCCCACTTTGAAAACAGACCCTAGTTCCCGGGATTCTGATCAGCCAGGCTTACCGGAACCACCGGTTCGAACCGCTTGTCAGATTGGGCTCGAATCGATGGCGGGCTTGCGGTGAAGGTGAGCGTCTCCGCCTCCGCGGCGCGCAGGCCTTCGTCATCGAGGACTCCGGTGGCGTGGAGCTTCGCGAGCAGGTCGCCTACCCGTGCTTCCCAGGTGGGCGTGAGTGCGCCTCGCCTGCGGTACATCTCATAGCGCACCGGGTTCGGGATCACGGATGCGAGCAATGCAGCCTCCTTGGGGCTCAGGACGCGAGCATCTTTGCCGAACCAGTGCTGGGACGCCTCGCCGATCCCGTTCACACCGTCACCCCACTCCGCCAGGTTCAGGTAGATCTCGAGGATCCTGCGCTTCCCCACCGCCACCTCGAGCGCGACGGTCGCGAGCGCCTCGCGAACCTTGCGCGAGAGCGTGCGGTCACGTGACAGGAAGAGGTTCTTCGCGAGCTGCTGGGTGAGGGTGGAGGCGCCGCGCAGTCGGCCCCCATTGGACAGGGCCTCCTGAACCTCGGACAGGTCGAAGCCCTTGTGCCCGTAGAAGCCGGCATCCTCGCTTTCGAGCACCGCGCGCACCAAGTGGTTCGGAAGTTCGCCCAGCGGCACGAACGCGGGGTTCTCCGGGCCGATGGTCACCCGCCGCGTACCGCCACGCGTAAGGTGCGCCTCGTAGACGAAGGGGCGAGCCAGATCGGGCCTGCCGTTGGCCAGTGCTGGCGCGAGGTGGCTCGGGTCCACCTCACCCTCGAGCCGCCATTCGGCCGGCTGGCGAAGCGGACCGGCGACATTGAGCGCGCCGGCGAGGATGCCAGTGAGCTCCGGAGCTCCGCGCGGGGGTGCGAGCGCCGGGGGGAGTGATGCGGCGAGGACCGTCCAGTCCATCGCGGTCGCGCGAAGCGCAAGCTCGAAGTGAGGCTCGGGGCGCGCCGCGACCGAGAGCGCGACCTTCAGCGCGGCTCGGCCCGCGTCGTCGAGGGCCACCGTTGCCTCCACCAGAGCCGCAGTCCGCGCTCTGGCGTCCCAGCGCACGCGACCCACAACCTGGAGCGAGAGCGGCCCCACAGGCTCGGGAGCGAGCCGCTCGGCGAACACCGCGAGGTTGCGCGTGGCGAGCGTGAGCTGGCCCTCGCCCTGGGAGAGCGCTTCAAGGTTCGGGGCCTCGAACGAGAGGTCGACTGTGCCGGCTCGGATCTCGAAGGGAAGGTCCGCGCGCAGGCTTTCTGGGAGCGCCTCGGCGCCCAGCGCGTGGAGCCGGATCTGCAGTGCGCCAGGGCCGCCGCCCCAGGTGACCTCCATCGCACCTTCCGCGCGCCCTGGCCCCACGGTCGCGATCGAGGCATGGGTGCGCTCTCCCAGGCGATCGAGGTGAATGCGTCCGCCCAGTGGGCCCAGGACGACGGGCGGCTGGCTGGACGGCGAGCCCTCGAAACGCACCTCCAACCCGGAGAAAGCGATCGCCGGCGGCGCAGGCGCGTTGCGTCCCGGCCCCGAGCTGGTCGTCCGCAGCTTGTCTGGGCGGAGGGTGCGCGCGAGATCCGCGAGATGCTCCCCCTGCCGACCCGCGTGGACGTGCACACCTTGCAGGGTGACTGCCCCGGCCTCCAGATGACCGCTGACGAGGCGCCACAGACGCGGTCGAACGGTGACTCGGTCGGCCACAAGAAGCGGGGTCCTGTCGCCGGGTGAGTCGAGCACGACCGGTCCCAGCACAAGTCGGAACGCCGCATCGACGCTCACCGTTCCCTCGAGGCGAGCACCTGGGAAACGGGCGGCGAGCCCGGCGACGGCGCGTTCACGGAGAGCGCGCCGGGCGGGTGCAGAGCGGAGCAGCGTCAGGACGCCAAGGTAAAGGAAGGCTCCCAGGACCAGCGCCGTGCCGACCCCGATCCACCGCCTCTGGGCGTGGGCTGGAGCGCCCGCCGGTGGCAGCGGCCGACGGCCTTCAGGCTGAAGTCGAGGCGACTGGATGGAAGGGGTGTGAGGCACGAGATTCTGCGAATGAGAGACCAGGAGAGGGGACAGACCGGGGCGCGGGAGGGGTCCTGTTAATCATGGCGCCGAAGCTATCGTAGGCCACTGTCTGATCCTCTGCTTTGGCCATGCCACCTCCAGGCGCGACAAAGGCCGGGAATCGAGCCATCCCCCCTTTCCGACCATACTGTTCGGGGCGTCAATCCGCTGGTGGTGGCCTGCGTTGTTCGACAACGCGCGAAGGCGGGTGAAGATGTGCGTAGATCGGATGAAGGGATGGTTCTGACCTTGACCCATTTGAAACAACCCCGCGGTCGCCGTTGGCGTCGTCCGGTGCTCCTGGTGCTGGGCATGATCCAGGGTCTGGCTGCCTTGGGCCAGCAGGCCCAGAACACCTTCGCGACCTGTCCCCCGCTGCCGGCTGGGATCAGCTCGGTCACGGTGCTCGACAGCCATGGCCGGTACGTGGGTCGCATTCCGCCTCAAAACCGCTACTGGGTCTCTCTTGAACGGATTCCCAGCTTCCTTCAGCAGGCGTTGTTGGCTGTGGAGGATGCCAGGTTCTACGAACACGGCGGCATCGATTACCGGAGCATCGCCCGGGCCGCGGTCAAGGATGTGCTCAAAGGGAAAATGGCCGAAGGCGGCTCGACCATCACCCAGCAGCTGATCAAGAACAAATACCTGACCCCGGCCCGGACCCTGGACCGGAAACTTGAGGAAGCCAGGCTGGCCCTGGAGTTCGAGAAGCGGTACACCAAGCCCCAGATCCTGGAGATGTATTTCAACGAGATCTATTTCGGGAACGGCGCCCAGGGCATCGTCCAGGCGGCCCGGCTCTACTTCGACAAGAGCCCCGAAGCACTGACCGAGGGCGAATGCATCCTCCTGGCGGGCGTGCCGAAGAACCCTGGCCGCTACAACCCCTTTGGGAAGCCGGTGGATGTGGCGGGGCGGAGGGAGGTCGTCCTCAAGCGCATGGAGGACCTCCAGCTCATTTCGTCCCAGCGGAAACGGGCGCTCCAGGCCCACGGTGCAGCCACGCGTCCCTTGGGCCAGGCCCCGCAGTACCTGGCCCAGATCCGGGCGCAGCTGGTCGGGCGCCTGGGGGCCGAAGCCGTCGAGCAAGGTGGCCTGGAAGTGATCGCCGCCCTCGATCTGGACCTGCAGCGCCAAGCTGAACGGACCCTGCGGGATGGCGTCAAGCGCCTCGCCCCCGGGCTGCAGGGCGCTCTGGTCTGTATGGATCCCACCACGGGCGACGTCCTGGCCGCTGTGGGGGATATGGATGGGGTCCAGAACGCCCTCAACCGGGCCTTCGCCTCCAGGCGCCAGCCTGGCTCGGCGATCAAGCCCCTCATCTATGCGGCAGCTCTAGAGAAGGGCCTCACGGCAGCCAGCCTCTGGAGCGATGAACCCGTGGCCTACGACGCCGGGAATGGCCGGGTCTGGAAACCCCAGAACTATGGCCACGAACACTTTGGTGAGCTCTCCCTCAGGCAGGCCTTGGCCCACTCCGACAACATCATCACGGTCAAGGTGCTGGAGGCCGTCGGAGTGCCGGCCTTCGTGTCGTTCGCCGGAAGGATGGGTCTCTCGCTGCATGCGCAGAACGGCCTTTCGCTGGCGCTGGGCACGGAGGAAGTCACCCTGAAGGACCTGGTGCAGGCGTACACCCCCCTGACCACCGGAGGCATGAAGGTCGAGGCCCGGACCATCCTCCGGATCTATGACCGCAAACGCGAGACCTGGATCGAGAACCCACCGGTCCTTTCTCAGGTGCTGTCGCCAGAGGCATCCTTCATCACCACGCAGATGCTGAAGGATGTCCTGACCTACGGCACCGCCAAGTCCCTTCGCCCATTCAGTCAGGCCCATCCTTCCGCCGGAAAGACAGGTACCACGGACAACTACGTGGACGCCTGGTTCGTCGGTTATACCCCGAACCTGGTGACGGGCATCTGGATCGGGCACGACCAGCCCAAGTCCGGAGGGAAAGGGTTCACGGGAGGGGCCGTCGCAGCGCCGATCTGGGAACGGTTCATGAGCAAGATCGTGGCCTCGCGGCCTGAGGGGGATTTCCCCCGGCCGGAGACCGTCGTGACCTGCCGTATTGATCCCACCACGGGACTCCTGGCCCGGGAGGAATGTCCCCAGAAGCAGGATGAGTTTTTCATCTCCGGCACCGAGCCGACGGAATACTGCACAGCCCATGGCGGAGTGCCACCCTTGCCAGTGGAGGAACGGCCCTAGGCTCCCGGGCGGCCGTCCCCTGGCCTCGGCCCTACTCGACGGTGATCTTCTTGTGGGTCAAGGTCGCATCGAAGATCAGGGTCCTGGGCCAGGCCGGCCAGGCGGTTCCAAGCGCGGCGCTGTTCGGGTCGCCTTGCCTGGCGAAGGCCCCGATGGCCCCCATCATGGCTTCAGACAGGGCCACCCGCCCGCCCTCATTGGCGGGGGAACTGAGGACCTTCGAAAAGACCGAAGGGCCGAAATTCCCGAACACGAACGGCAGGTCGAACAGGTGGGCCGCGCCGTAGACGATGTTCCAGGGCGCCGGTTCACGATCCCAGTCGAACCGGTAGCACCAGATGTCGGCCTGCTGGGCTTGCAGGGCCTTGAGCATCGCCTCCCGGTTCGCGGTGAAGAAGCACTGGTCCAGCACCCTCATGCGCGCGTCGTAGCCGGTGACCGGCGCGTCGACCGGCAGGTAGGCGGGATGGATCAGATCCTTCTCGGTCAAGGGCGGGGACGCCCCTGCGTCGAAATCCATCATCAGGGCGAAGCGCCTGGCCTCGCCGATGGCCAGCCCGGAAACGCCCCCCAGCGCCGGTGACAGCGCCAGGAACGCGGGGAAGAGCTTGGCTTCGTCCCGGGTCGCGCCGATGAGCACCGGGACCTTGAGGTACCTTCCGGCCCGGATGGCCTCGAGGGGGCTCTCGGGAACAACCCCGCCCTCGGGGATCGGCGTCGTGAAACCCAGCCTGGCCGGAGTCAGCTTCCCGACCACCTGGGCGAGGATGTCACTCGGGGCCTTCCCCCGCAGGTAGGCGGCGATCTGGCCATCGCCCTCCGGCTGAGCCCCATCGGCCCGTAACAGCGCCTGGAGCAGGGCCTGGCCCTGGGCCTTGAAGTAGGAGGCGGGCATCAGCGTGGGGAGGCTGCCCGGGGGCAGTTCGGAGGGGAGGGCCGCCCCGCCGCTCATCAGCACCGCCCGATGGAAGAGCGGTGGCGTGGCACCCACGACCACCGGGGAGGTCATCAGGGCGTAGAGGCCGATCGCGCCGGCGGACTGGCCCATCACGGTCACGTTGCCCGGATCCCCGCCGAACGCGGCGATGTTGCCCTGGATGAACCTCAGAGTCTGGATCTGGTCCAGGGTCCCGAAATTGCCCGAGTCGTCCACGGAGCCGTCGCCCACCTTGAGCTGGGGCAGGTCGAGCCAGCCGAACACCCCGAGGCGGTAGGAGGCAGTGACCACCACAGCCTGGACCGACCGGGCCAACGCGGCTCCGTCGTACATGGGATCCGCGGCGTACCCGGAGAGATTGGCGCCACCGTAGATGAAGAAGATGACGGGAAGGTCCCGCGCCTCGGTGGCCGGACGCCAGATGTTCAGGTACAGGCAGTCCTCGCTGCCCACCGGCTGGAACAGGCTGGTGCCGATGGTCGCGTCGCAGGTGTTGTTCAGGCCCGGCCCATGGATCAGGCCGAACTGCGCGCTGGCGGGGCCGAAGGCGCGGGTGGCCAGCGGTTCGGCCCAGGCCTCCGGCTCCACCGGCGCCCGCCAGCGCAGCTCGCCCACCGGCGGCTTGGCGAAGGGGATCCCCTTCCAGACATAGGTTCCAGAGCCCGCGGTGTCGTCCACGCCGACGACGTCGCCGTACACCGTGCGGCGCGTCTGGAACGGGAGATCGAAGCGTCCGTTCACGGCATGATGAAAGCGGCTGCGGCCTGGTTGTAGCCCACGCCGGATCCCACAAGCACTACCCGGTCGCCGGAGGCGATCTTCCCCTTGGCCATGGCATCGTCGAGCGCCATGGGAATGCAGGCGGAGCCGGTGTAGCCCCACTCTTCCATGATCATGTGGGTCTTCTCCATGGGCAGGCCGAGGTCCGCCATGACGAGTTCGATGGACGGCTTCCGGACCTGGGTGAAGATGATGAAGTCGATGTCCGTCAGTTCAAATCCACTTCCCTTGGCCAGCTTCCGGACCAGGCGCGGCCAGCCTTCATGGTTGATCTCGGGAGGGTACCGCTCAACCAGCTTCACCGTCGTCCGGCCCGCCTCCACCGAAGCCACGGTGGCGGGTTCGTAGGTTCCCCCGGAATAGATGCCCCAGTGCTTGTGGTAAGCCCCTCCGGCCTGCGCGGCCGCGCCGATGAAGCCGGGCCGGCCATCCGCCACGAGCACGGCGGCTCCCGCGCCATCTCCGTAGAAGAAGGTCATCGGATCGTTCGGATCGGCCAGCTTGTGCATGAGGTAGGCCCCGACCACGAGCACCTTGCCGATGGATGGGTTGGTGGCGATCCACCCGGCGGCCGAGGCCAGGGCCGTGGGAAACGACGCGCAGGCGCAGCCGATGTCGAAGGTCCCGGCGTTCACGGCGCCCAGCTTGTGCTGCAGCACCACGGAGGTGGCCGGGGTGATGTAATCCGGTGAATCCGTGCCGAGGATGATGAGGTCGAGGTCCTCGGGCCGGACACCCGCGCGTTCGAGCGCCTGCTGCGCAGCGGGCAGGGCGACATCCGACGTGGCCCACGTTTCCGGCGCGTGCCAGCGGCAGCGGATTCCCGAGGATTCCTCCATCTTGTCCACGAAGTCGGGGAGGTGCGCGAAGCGCCTGCGCAGCTCGTCGTTGTGCACCTGGATCTCGGGCAGGTAACGGCCCGTCGATGCGATCTTCGCGTAGCGGTTCATGGTTCCTCCTGCGGTTGGCCGGCGGTTCCTTGGCTCATGGGTTTCTCATTCAGGATAGGGGCCCCACTGGATCACGGTGGAGGCCCAGACGAACCCCAGACCCGCGCCCACGAACACGATGCGGGACCCGCCGCTGATCTTTCCGTCCCTGAGCCCGAGTTCGAGGGAGAGCACCTGGTCGTTCTGGCCGAGGTGGCCGTATTCATCGAGGTACGTGCTCTGCTCTGGCCTGAGGCCCAGCTCTGCCAGCACGGCCTCATGGGCGCTGCGCTTGAAGTGGAGGATGGCCAGGTAGTCGATGGCCGTCTCCGGGAACCCGGACAAGCGCATGGCCTCGCGGATCACTGCATAGAAATTGGGCATCGTGACCTCACCGAGCTTGGCCTTGAAGGCTTCCTCGTCGGGGACCATGAAGTGGGCGCGCGCCACGTCATCCAGGGCCGGCGGCCAGCACTTGGTGCCCATGGCCGGGACGATGCACATCTCCGAAAGGGAACCGTCACCCCGGAAGGCCGAGGAGAGGATCGCGTTCTTGCCCACGTTCTTCCTGAGCACGAGGGCCGAGCCGCCCGAACCGATGTCCAGCATGAAGCGCGTCTCCGGCACCGTGAGGTCGATGAGGTCGTTGTTCCGGTAACCTGAGACGAGAAGGACCGTGTTCAGCTCGGGATGGGTGAGCATCAGGGACTTCGCCACGTCCAGGGCGGCCATCATCGAGCCGCACATGGCTTCCATGTCAAAGCTCCAGGCGTTCTTCGCGCCGACCTGGTTGGCCACGTAGAGCCCTGCGAGCCAGCATGGGTAGTCCTTGTGCTGGGCACCACACCAGATCACCAGATCGAGGTCCCCGCCATCGACCTCGGCCAAGGCCAGTGCTTTCCTGGCGGCGGCCAGGCCCATGAAGGCAGTCGTCTCTCCAGGTCCCGCGATGGGCTTGCCCTTGACTCCAAATTTCAGGGCAATGATGTCCTCGGGTATGCCTGTGGCTGCGGCGAGATCTCCGGCCGTCATCTTTCCCGCGGGAATCCAGTTTCCATAGCCGAGGATGCCTACATGCATGAACCACCATAAGAGATGAATCACTTCTCACTTTGAATACGCCGATTCATCGAACTCCTCAAGAGGGAATCTTCAGCGAAGTTACAGGCCCCGTCTCGCCCCATTTCTAGCTGCCGGACGGTAGGAAATTAATTTTTCACCAACACATCTCCTAAAATGAGTTGGCTCGCTGCTTTTTGACGGTTCGAGCTTGCCTGGCCTTTTAACGGGAGTTAAACTTTTCGTGAACACTGAATCGACTCTCATTTTATGTTTTGCAGGGACGGTTGCATCCTCAGGCGAAGGAACCTGGCATGGCGAATGAAACCAGAGGCAACCCGGAGACAGCCGAACGACTTGTGGCGGCGGCGGTCGATCGGTTCTCCAAAAAGTGGTACGGCACCGTCTCCGTGGCGGAGATCTGTCGTACGGCGGGTCTCTCGAACGGCGTCTTCTATCGCTACTTCAACGACAAGGAAGCCCTTTTCAAGGTCATTCTCAGCCGCGTCCTCGACGAAATCAGAGGCGTGGTGGAAGACGTCGATGGAGCCACTCCCCGCGAACGGCTCCGCCGGCTGGCGGAAACCATGTTCAGCTACACCAAGGAGAATGCCGCTCTCGTCGCCGTGTTCCGTGAAGGCCAGTACCGCCTCTTCGATTACGAGCGACGCCTCGTGGCCATCTATATCCGGAGCCTGGGCAACCTCCTGGGCCGGGAAATCGGTCTCGCCGAGTATCTCTTCGCCTTTGGCGGCATCCGCTTCTGCGCCATCAGGAGGGCCTCGAACAATCTCCCCATGCAGCTTGGAACCGTCAGCGGCATTCTCACTGACGGCCTTTTCCGTGGCCTGGACGCCGATCCCGGGAAGGTCTTCGGCGGATCCGCGACACCACTTCCCGTGGCCCTGGAGGAGGGTGTGCGGGACCGCCTCCTGCGATCAGGCCGCAAGCTCTTCGGGGAAAAGGGCTATTTCGAAACGAACATCCACGAGGTGACCGACGGCGCCCAGTTGTCGGTGGGAGCCTTCTACACCCACTTCGAATCCAAGGAAGCCTTCTACGCGGAGCTCATCACCCAGGTCGGCCGCGATGTCCGGGCCTTCATCTCGAGGAATCTGGCCACTCCCGAAGCCGCTTCCATGAATGCCCTTGAGTTCGAACTTCGCGGCCTCTGGCTTTGGCTCGTCTACCTATCGATCGACAAGAACTGCTACAACATCGTGCGCGAGGCCGAGTTCGTCCTGCCCGCCAAGGTGCGCGACTACTACGGCGCCTTCGTGAAGGGCTACCGCAAGCGGCCCGCCTCTCTCAGGGTCACCTGCACTGCGCCCAGCCTGGACGAGGACACCTCCATCGAGTACCTCATGGGCCTCGCCCACTACTTCGGCATGGAGGCTGCCTTCGACGACTCCCCGGTGAATGCGCGGGCCATCGTCGAAACCCTGGGCATCTACCTATCTCGCGGGCTATCCGACTTTCTTTCCTAGAAGCACCACAACCCAATCCTTGGTCGCGGGCGGTCATCCAGGCCGTCCTCTCTTGTTGTGACAGGCGTGAGCCCCACCCAGAAACAAATCCGCGATTACCAGGAGCCGCCATGAACCATCAAGACGTCTACCGCAGCAAACTGCTTCCCGTGGATGAGGCCGTCTCGCACATCCGCAGCGACTACGATGTGATCGTCGCCCAGTGCGCCTCGGAACCCCAGGGCTGCATGTCGCGCTTCCACATCGTCGGAGACCGCGTCGAGAACGTCCGGGTCTTCTCTGTCCTCACCCTGAAGGAATACGATTTCTACATGAGGGAGGAGATGCAGGGGCATTTCGAGCTGGCCTCGTGGTTCCACGCCCCTGGCTCGCGCGCGGCCCTCAAGGCCGGCACGGGCACCGTCACCTACGTGCCCAATATGCTCCACCGCGCGGCCACCGATCGCATCCACGCGCACCGGCCCGACATCTTCTTCGGAACCTGCACGCCGCCCGACAAGCACGGCTTCGTCTCTCTCGCGCTCGGCATCACCTACGAGAAGGACATCATGGACAAGGCCCGCCTCGTCATCCTCGAGGTGAATCCACGCCTCCCGCGGACCTTCGGTGACACTCAGGTCCACGTGTCGGAGGTGGACCATTTCGTCGAGTGCGACCAGGAGGTTCCGGCCCTCCCCGCCCCCGTGCCCAACGGAACCGACCTTGCGATCGGCGCCCACATCGCCGGCCTGGTGGAGGACGGTTCCACCCTCCAGCTGGGCATCGGCGGCATTCCCAATGCCGTCGCACTCGCCCTCAAGGGCAAGAAGGACCTGGGTGTCCACACGGAAATGCTCGTGGATTCCATGATGGAGCTCTACGAAATGGGCGTCATTACAAACGCGAGGAAGGCCCTGAAGCCCGGCAAGTTCGTCACGACCTTCGCGATGGGCTCGAGGAAGTTCTATGACTGGCTCGACGACAACGTGGCCGTCGAGTTCCAGCGCGGCAGCTGGGTCAACAACCCCGCCATCATCGCGCAGAACTCTAGGATGGTTTCGATCAACACCTGCATCTCCGTGGACTTCACGGGCCAGGTGGCCAGCGAGTCCATCGGCCCCAATCAGTACTCCGGAACCGGCGGCCAATCCGATACCGCCCAGGGCGCGGTGGCCGGCACCGACGGCCTCGGCAAGAGCATCATCGCCTGCTACAGCACCGCCAAGGGCGGCACCATCTCCACCATCACACCCATGCTGCCCGAGGGTTCAGCCGTGACTCTCCACCGGGCCCACGTGGACCACGTCGTCACAGAACACGGTGTGGCGCGGCTACGGGGCAGGACGGTGCGGGAACGCACCAGGGAACTGATCAGCATCGCCGATCCCCGATTCCGCGAAGAACTCACCGCCAAGGCCAAGACCATGAATTATCTCTGAGCCACGGTGCCCTGAAGACCGCCTTTGGCGGCGCAGCCAGCAACCGCGCTGTCAGAAGGCATGTTTGGCCAGGAACCCGAGAATGATGGTGTTCACTTCCGCCGCCTTTTCCAGCACAGCCACGTGGCCGCAGTCCGGGATGAGGTGGAACTCCGAGCCGGGGATGGCCCGGTGCATGATCTCCCCGTAGCGCCTGGGCTTCAGGATATCGAGCTCGGCGGAGACGATGCAGGTGGGGACCGAAATCCGGCCCAGGTCCGAGGTGATGTTGAAGCGCTGGAAGCTCTCAAGCAGGCGCTGGGCGGCGGCCAAGTCAAGCGTGGCGTAGCGCTGTTCGGCCATGGGAATAAGATCCGCCCGCTGGACCAGGAAGGTCTCTGAGTAAACGTCGGCGTAGATCAGGCGGAAGAAGGCCGGCCCGTCCCCGAGCTTGGCCGCCAGGCGCCATCGCTCCACCATGGCGGCACACAAGGGCTCGCTGTGGGAGACCGAGGTGACGATCACCAGGGAATGACAGCGCTCCGGATGGCGGACACCCATGACAAGGTTCAGTTCGCCGCCGTACGAGGTGCCGACCAGGTGGGCCTTGTCGATGGCCAGCGCATCCATCAGGGCCACCAGGTCCTCGGCATGGAGTTCCATGGAGTAATCCCCTTCGGGATGTTCGCTCTTCCCCTGCCCCCGCATGTCGTAGGCCAATACGCGGTGCCGCCTTGCAAGGTCCGGCAGCTGGAAGGCCCAGGAGGCAGTGTTCATGAACACGCCGTTGTTCAGGATGATCAGAGCGCCCGTTTCGGGTCCGTGGAACTCGTAGTACAGGTCGATGCCGTTGACGCTGAGTCGGGGCATGTCAGGTCCTCCGGACGGCCCTCGCGCGCAGCTTTCCCACGACCCCCGCGGGGAAGCGGTAGATGCTCAGGACGAACAGGATGCCCAGCCACAGGAGCCAGCGGTCGGGGTGGACCAGGTCCCTGAGCAGAGGAACTTTCCCAACGCCCTCGCTGGCGACCTTCATCAGGTCCTGCAGGTAGTTCTGGACGATGATGAACAGCGTGGCGCCGATCACCGATCCGTAGAGCGTCCCCATCCCTCCGATCACGACCATGAGCAGGATGTCGATCATGATCTCGAAGGAGAGCGAGGTATCCGGTCCGTTGTACCTCAGCCAAAGGGCCAGGAGGGCGCCCGCCAGGGTCGCGAAGCTGGCCGAGAGCATGTTGGAGAAGGTGCGGTACACCACCGTCCGGTAGCCGATGGCCTCGGCCCTGAACTCGTTCTCGCGGATGGCCTGCAGCACGCGCCCAAAGGGGGAGTTGACGATGCGCAACATGAGCAGGAAAAGCGCCACCGTGACAGCGATCAGCAGGTAGAAGGCGATCAGCCGCCCATCCAGGGATACGCCCAGGAAGGGCTGTTCGCGCAGCGAGAAGGCCGGGGACAGCAGCTCGGGCACCTTGAAGGTCAGGCCGTCCTCACCGCCCGTCAGGTCTGAAAGCTGGGAGGCGAGGGTCTGGAAGGCCGTGGCGACCGCGAGGGTGATCATGGCGTAGAACAAGGCCTTCACCCGGAGGCTGAACAGCCCGATCACGAGTGAGAGGACCAGGGAGATTACCAGCGCCGCGGCCACGCCGGCGACCACGCCGGTCCAGGTGGGGCCGATGTGGGTGAGGGCGATGGCGACCCCATAGGCCCCGATGCCGAAGAACATGGTGTGGGCGAAGGAGACGATGCCGGTGTAGCCCAGCAGGAGATCGAAACTCGCCACCAGCACGATGAAGATGCAGATCTTGGCGGCCACATTGAGCGCCTTCGCCCCTGGAAAGGCGAAGGGCGTGAACAGGAGGCCCGCGAGGATGGCGACCAGGATCAACGCCAGCATGCGGCTGCGGGGCGGGTCACCGGAGAGCAGACGGTCGAAGATCATCGCTTCCCCACGGAATAGAGGCCCTGGGGCCGCCACAGCAGGATGATCACCATCAGGAGGATGTTGGAAAACAACGCCACTTTGGGGGCGAGGAAGCCGGCATAGTTGCTGACCAGACCCACCATCAGCGCGCCGATGAAGCAGCCGCCGACCGACCCCATGCCGCCGATGATGATGACGATGAACAGCAGGACATTGATCTGGCCGCCCATCTCGGGCGTGACGCTCTGCTGGTACAGACCCCACATGACCCCGCCGAGCCCCGCCAGAGCGGAGCCGGCCACGAATACGCCGACGAAGAGGCGGCCGATGCGATAGCCCAGGCTCTCCACCATCTCGCGGTCCTGGACCCCGGCCCGGATCAGCAGGCCCACCTTGGTGCGGCTCAGGACCCAGAACATGGCCAGGAAGATGCCCAGCCCCACCACGACCGCGATCAGGCGGTATTTCTCCACGGCAGCGTCGCCGAACAGCAGCGATCCACGGAAGGCGGCCGGAAGAGGCAGGGGGATGGCCTGGGCGCCCCAGACGACCTTGATCAGTTCCACACCGACGATCATGCCGCCCATGGTGATCATGATCTGCTTCAGCGGCTGGCCGTACACCGGGCGGATGATCAGGCGCTCGAAGGCCAGACCCACTGCGCCAGCCACCACCACGGCCGCGAGCATGGCCGGCAACAGGGCCAGCAGGTTGCGGAGCAGCGATTCGCTTTCGGTCCACCCGGTCATCCGGCCGAGCACGGAGGTCGCCAGGAAGGCTCCCAGCGTGATGAATACCCCATGGCCGAAATTGAGCACGTCCATCAGTCCGAACACCAGGGTCAGGCCCGAGGCGATGATGAAGATGATCATGCCCATCGCCAGACCAGCGAAAGTGAGGGTGACCCAGGTGGAGAAGGAGCCTGTGAGCGGAAGGGCTGCCAGCGCCAGCACCGGCAGCAGAAGCAGCGGCAGCCGGTCCGGCTTGACCGTCGGCAGGGCATCCATGGCCTGGCCTGCGGTGGCGGAAGACTTCATCGGCACTCCTTCACTTATTGATGGGCCGCCAGCGACAAACCCAGCAATTGCTGCTGCAGTCCCTCGTCCGCGGCCAGGGCCGCCATGCCCCCGGCATGCACGACCCGGCCGCCGTCCATCACGGCAACCTGGTCTCCGAGCTGGCGCGCGAAGTTGAAATTCTGTTCCACGAGCAGGATGGTGGTGTCCGATCGCTTGAGCTCCCGGAAGGCCTCGACCATGTTCTGGATGATCGCCGGCGCCAGTCCCTTGCTCGGCTCATCGACCAGGAGCAGCTTCCGCGGTTCGATGATGGCGCGGGCCACAGCGACCATCTGCTTCTGGCCTCCGGAGAGCAGTCCCGCGGGGTGCTGCCAGAACCGTTTCAGAGCGGGGAACAGCCCGAAGACCCAGTCCAGCCGCTTGGGGTCGATGTCCTTGAGGCGCCGGGCTCCCCGGGCCGCCAGGAGCATGTTTTCCGCCACGCTGAGATCGGCGAAGATCCCCATGTTCTCGGGTACGTACGACAGGCCGCGGTGGGCGATCTCCGGTGTGGCGCAGGCGGTGATGTCGGCGCCATCGAACTGGACGCGCCCGGAGGAGGCGTGCCAGAGGCCCATGATGGTGCGGAGGGTGGTCGTCTTGCCGGCCCCGTTCCGGCCCAGCAGGACGGTCAGCTCACCCTGCGCGACTTCGAGATCGACCCCGTGCAGGATGTGGTAGGCGCCGATGTGGGTGTGCACGCCGTCGAGTTTCAACAGAGGCGTGTTCATTTGGCCGCCTCGACGCCCAGGTAGGCTTCCTGCACGATGGGCGAGGCGATGACTGCGGCCGGCTCACCATCGGCCACCAGGGCGCCGTTGTGCAGCACGATGATCCGGTCCGCCAGTTCCCGCACGACGTCCATCTTGTGCTCTACCAGCAGAATGGTCTTGTCGCGGCGGGCCTTGAGGGCGTGGATGAGGCCGAGGATCACCGGCACCTCATCGACACTCATGCCGGCGGTCGGTTCGTCGAACATGAACACATCCGGTTCCAGGGCCATCAGGATGCCGACCTCGAGCTTGCGCTGATCGCCGTGGGGCAGCGCGGAGGCCGCGACGTCCCGCTTGGCTGTGAGCGCGACCGTCTCCAGGACCTCCTCGGCGCGTCCGATCAATTCGCGATGGTCGCTCCAGATGCTCCAGAGGTTGAGCCCGAGCCCCGCGCGGGATTGCACCGCCAGACGGACGTTCTCCAGCACCGTCAGGTTCGGGAAGAGATTCGTCAGCTGGAAGGCCCGGCCGATGCCCCGGTGGCTCCGCTGGGGCGCAGAGCAGGCATTGATGTCCTCGCCGTGCAGCAGGACTCGGCCTCCGGTCGCCTTGAGCTGGCCGGAGATCAGATTGAAATAGGTGGTTTTCCCGGCTCCGTTGGGACCGACGATGGCCGTCAGGGTGCCGGGGGCAAAGCCGCAGGACACCGCATCCACCGCCACATGGCCGCCGAATCGGATCGAGAGTTCTCGGGTTTCCAGTGCGAAGGTCATCATCACTCGTGATCTATCGGGCTCCGGTGGAGCCGGCAGGAACCGGCCGCGCGCTCGCTTTCGTGAACGCGCGGCCGGTTCAGGCACCCTTCAGCGCTTGTTGGTGATGGGAATGTGCATGTCCTCGGCCTTGATCTCGCGCACCAGCACGGGCACGGCCCAGGCCACCTTGGGATCCACCTTGATCTTGAAGTGGTACATGGACTGCATGGCCTGGTGATCCTCCTTGCGGAAGGTCATTTTGCCCTTCGGCGTGTCGAAGGATAGGCCTTCCATGGTGGCGATGAGCTTCTCCGTGCTGGCCTCCCCCTTGGTCTTCTTGAGGGCTTCCACAATGGCGAGGCCCGCGGACATGCCGCCGGCAGTGAAGAAGTCGGGCGGCGCATTGAACCGCTTGAAGTGTTCCTTCACCAGCCAATCGTTCACCTTGTTCTTGGGGATCTCGTAGTAATAGTAGGCGGCGCCCTCCAGGCCGGGGAAGGCCTTGTAGGCAGCCAGCGCAGGCAGGATGTTGCCGCCGGTGGCGACCTCGATGCCGTAGCGCTTGGGGTCCAGGTCGGCGATCTTGAAGGGATTCCCGACGCCCGCCCAGTTGATGAAGATGATCTTGCGGCCCTGGAGGCCCTTGAGCTTGTCGAAGAGCCGCTGGGCGCCCGCGGTGAAATCGGTGGTGTTGGCCGGCAGGTACTCCTCGTGCACCAGCTTGGCGTGCTTGAGGGCGCCCCGGAAGGCCTTCACGAAGTCCTTGCCGAAGGCGTAGTCCTGGGCCAGCGTGGCGATGTTGACGCCATCCTTGTCCAGGGCCACGGCGTTGGAGATGGCGTCCTGGGAAGAGTTGCGCCCGGTGCGGAAGATGTAGCGGTTCCACTTGTCGCCGGTGATGGAATCGGCCACGGCCGGTTCCACCAGCAGGATCTTCTTGTATTCCTCGGCCACGGGCAGCATGGCCAGGGCCGCGCCCGAGCTGGTGGGACCAACGGCGAGGGCGGCCTTGTCGTCGGCATAGGCCGAGGCCAGCTGGGACTTGGCGACGTCGGGCTTGCCCTGGGTGTCCTTCTCGACCACCACCAGCTTGTGGCCGTTGACCACCATGGTGCCGCCGGTCGCGTATTCCAGGCCCATCATCAGGCCGGTCTGGGTCTGCCTGGCATAGGCTTCCAGGGCGCCCGTCTTATCGTAGACATGGGCGATCTTGATGTCCTGGGCCGTGGCCACACCCGCCCCAAGGGCCAGGACGGCGAGGCCGGCCTTGAGCGCCGTGGCGAATCCGGGAAGGTTCTTGAATGTCATCTGCATGCTGCCTCCAAGGCTAGAACCAGTAATTGAGGTTGATGCCCACCTGGTGCCACTTCTCCCCGGCCACGGAGTTCGCTGTGCCGCCCAGCGAAGAACCCGCAAGGAAGGGGGTGTAGCGGGCGTTCTTGTCGTTGTCGATCTGGGTGAAGAAGACCCCGATGAAGGCCCGCTTGGTCATGGCGTAGTCATAGCCCAGGTTCAGCTGCCGAGCGCCCGTGTCAGAGCGGGAAGAAGTCTCCCCGGCTTTGGAGAAGGTGGCATACACAGCGTGATCCCCCCAGCCGTAGGAGACCGGGACCTCGAACACGGTCCGCTTGGCGGCCTCGGAAGCCACCGTGCTGGTCGGGGTGCTGTAGACGGCATTGTCGATGGAAGTGTGGTCGAAGACGACGCCCACTTTCAGGTTGAACGGGAACTTGTAGGAAAGACCGGCGCGGGCGGCCTGGAGATCCTGGGGCCCGGCGGCGGCGGCGGGGTTGTACAGACCACCGTTCACCTTCTTGTCCAGGAAGCTGGCGGAAGCCGACCAGGGGCCCTTGTTGTAGCGCGCGCCGGCGTAGACGGTGCCACCGGAGGTGTAGCTCTTGGCGTACCCGGGGGTTCCGGGCGCCACGTACTTCAGTTCGTCCCCATCGGGGTTCTTGCTGTAGGCGACGGAGAAATCGAGGCCGCTGTAATTGACCGAGTTGAAGCGGATCACGTTCCGGGAGCGGGTGTTGCCCAGGGTGAAGCTGCTGCCGGCGCCGACGCCCGTCTTGGACAGGGGCGTGACTTGATCCAGCATGTTGAAAGTGCCGAGGCCGTTGTCATCCCAGATCCGGTAGCTTTCGCCCGGAGCCTCGAGGGAAGGCGCCAGGTAGCCCACGGAAATGGTGTCGGTGTAGTACAGGGTCGACTTGCCGAATATCAGGGTTCCATAGGGCGAGGAGACGCCACCCCAGGTGTCGCCATCGGCCCAGCCGGTGATGTTGCCGCTGTAAAGGGTCGTTCCGGGGAACGCGGGATCGACCGGACGCACGTCGGCCTGGAAGCGGCTCTCGATGCGGAAGACCACGTTCCAGCCTTCCGTGATCTTGGAGGTGCTGGTGATGATGAGGCGCGACGTGTTGTCATCGACCCGGAACTCGCTGCCCATTCCCGGCCGCGCGGTGTTGGTCACCTCGCTCTGCTTGACGCCCACGGCCAGGAGGCCTGAGATCGAGATGTTGGTGGCGGCCCCGACCTGGAAACCCTGGCCCCAACCGGGCAAGGCAACGAGGGTCGAGGCGGCTGCGACGACTGCGAAACGTACGTTCATGGCCGGTCCTTTGTGTGTGTTGGATGGGGTCGTTGCCCACGATCCAAGTGGTTTGGGGGAAGAACAGTGAAAGGCGTTAAGCGGAATCGATCTGTATTTAAATATTTGATTTTATTTAATTTATTGTTTTATGTACGGGCCCGGCATAGAGCTCACTTGGCAATGCCCTTGGGGTAGCACAGGCCGCCGGTGATCTCGATGGTCGTGGCGTTCAACGCCTCGTTCTCGACGCAGAAGCCGATCAAGGAGGCGATTTCCTCTGGCTCCACCAGGCGGCCGAGGTGGACGTCCTCGAGGATCGCCTTCAAGGCATCCTGGTTCATCCCCGTCAGCATCGGCGTGGCGGTGTATCCAGGAGCGATCGCCACGCAGCGGATGCTGCGGATGCCGCGCATCAGGAACTCACCCACGATGATCTTCGGCATGAGGGCATCGGCGACCTTGGCCGAGGAGTAGTTGATCTGGCCCACCTGGCCGACCTTGTTCACAGAGGAGATCGGCACCAACAGGCCCTCCCAGCCGCCATTCACCATGGCTTCGGCGGCATCCCGCATGGTGAGGAACGTGCCGGTAAGGTTGGTATCGATCACGGCCTGCCATTTATCGAGACCCAGCTTCCTCGAGACCTGGCCGGTCTCCTTATCGAGATTCAGCATCGTGCCATCGCGGATGATGCCGGCGCAGGAGACGGCGATGTTGAGCTTCCCGAAGGCTTCCACGGTCCCCTTGATGTACCGGGCCGTGTCGGCTTCGCTGGTGACATTGGCCTGGATGCCGACGGCTTCGCCGCCCATGTCCTTGACGTCCTTGACAACCCGGTCGATGTTCTTCTGCACCATATCGACCACAGCCACCCGGGCGCCGTGCTTGGCCAAATACTTGACCACGGCTTCGCCGATGCCGTTCCCTCCGCCTGTGACAAGGGCCACGCTTCCTTTGATGTCCATAGTGTCTTCCCCTGAATTGAGTCGTTAATTGAATGCCGCTGGGAATCTGGCCGCCCGGGTCAGGATCCCTTGGGACATGAGACGCTGTCCTTGTTCCAGTAGATGAAGTTGGGATGGGTGACATCCGGACCGACGATCTTCAGGTCGCCGATCGTGTTCGGATGGCCGACATCGGGACCGACGGACCGGATCCCTACCGGGAAGATGGTCTTGATGAGTGCGAGCGCCCGCGATTCGGCCTCGTGGTCCGGCAGGCCGGCGAAGAGCCCGGTACCCGCGATCACACGGGTGCCGTTGGATGAACGGTAGGTGATGTCCCAGCGATCGCCGCTCTTCTCGACCGAGAACTGCATGTCGTTGTATGCAATGTTTTTCATGGCCACCCTTTCGACCGAGAGTCCGGGCTACAGCTTTTTCAGGACCGTGACGCAGTTGGTGACAGCGGAGCCACCGACGTTGAAGGCCACGCCGATGTCGGCCTTCCTGGCCTTCACGCCGATGGGTTCCCCGATCAGCTGCTTGTAGATCAGGGCGTGCATGGACGCGCCAGTCGCTCCCACGGGGTGCCCCTTGGACTTCAAGCCGCCGGAGAGGTTGATGGCGACCCTGTCATCGCGCGTGAACCGGCCCTCCAGGTAGTCGTAGCCACCGCGGCCATCGAGGGAGAGCCCGAGCGCCTCGGTCGACATGATCTGGTTGATGGTGAAGCAATCGTGCACCTCGGCGAGGTCGATATCGGCAGCCTTGATGCCTGCTTCCGCGTAGGCCTTGGCGGCCGCGTTCTTGCCTGCCATCAGCTCGTGCATGTTGGGCCGCACGTTCTCGGGCAGGCGTTCGACCGAGTGGCCAATGCCGGCGATCTCCACCGCGCGGGCCTTGTTGCCGACATTCGCAGTCTGTGTGATGACCAGGGCGGCGGCGCCATCCGTCACCAGTGAGCAGTCGTGGAGGCGCAGGGGGGCAGCGATCATCATGTTCTTGCACTTGCCCTTCGCGTCCACCTCATTGAGCTTCATGATCTCTTCGACGGAAGAGGGACCGTTCTTCATGTGGGCCAGGGGGTTCTCCGCGCCGTTCTTGTAGCAGAGAGCGCCGGCCGTCCAGAGCATCCGCTCGAATTCCGCGTCGGGAATCTGGTAGTGCGCCTGGTAGCCCTTGGCATAAGCGGCGAACAGCATGGGGAACGACATGCCGCGCGACCCCTCGCTCGGCCAGTGGGAGCAGCACGCGAGCACATGGGTCATCTGCGGGGTCGGCAGGAGGTTCATCTTCTCCACACCGATGACCAGGACGTTCCTGGCGCGGCCCGCCTCGACGGCGTAAACGGCATCATAGAGCGCCACAGAACTCGAGGCACAGGCACACTCGCAGCGGGTCATGGGCTTGAAACGCAGGGCCGGATCGATCTCGGCGGCGAGCGGAGCGACATGGTCCTGGTTGATGAAGGTCCCAGGCGAACAGGACCCCACGTAGATGGCGTCGATGTCCTTCGCTTCCAGGCCGGCATCGGCAATGGCCCCGCGGCCCGCCTCCACCAGCAGATCGTAGTAGGTCCTGGTGTCGGTGATCAGGCCGGTCGCCTTGTCCTTCTTGATGAAGGCGCCGAATTCCGTGTTGTACGCACCAATGATGCTGGCTTTGCTCATGACAGGTTTCCTTTCATGGAATGGGCAGTCCGCCTTGCCTCCAATGCGGTGGGATTGGTCCGCAGGTCCTCGGCCGCCCTGGCCGGTTGGGACGTAGCCGTTGGCCATTTCATATTCATAAGAAGTGAATCATCTCTCATCTGAAATACGCCCCTTCGTCGAACACCACAAGGGAGAATTTTGGACATTTTCACTTTCCGGGAGTGGCTTCATTCATGCTCACGCACGCGAACTATGGTTATTTTTAGATCAACAAATCAACCCTAAAGTCTTGTTTTACAGATTTTAATATTAATGAAATCTGAAGGACTGATGGCGTCACACGCAATATGAACAACGAATCGACTCTCATTTTTCGTCAACCCACCCTGGAGGAGCCTGTTGGGAGCCATCCAGGGCCCCAAAATGCTGGCGAAGAGGTCGGCATGGGTGGACAAAGCGGGGTGGGGCGCTCCCTACGGACCCGCTGAGGGCCGGCCCGAGCTTCGGAACCGGCCCCTTGGATCACGGTCTGCTAGCCGATCTCCGCTTTGTGGGTCTCAGTGGCGAAGGCCACCGAAATGACGGTGATCGTGACCAGCCCGATCATGTAGTAGGCGATGAAGGTCGGACCCTTGCCGGCATCGACACCCTTGGCAAGAAGGTAGGTGGCCACCAGCGGCGAGAGGCCACCCGCGAAGATCGAGGCCAGCTGGTAGCCGAGGGAGGCGCCGCTGTAGCGGACCCGGGCCGAGAACATCTCGGACAGGAAGCTGGCCTGCGGGCCATACATCGCCGCGTGGCCGAAGCAGACGGGAATGACGATGGCCATGGAGATGATCCAGGGCACCTTGGTGCCCAGCATCCAGAAGAAGGGGAAGGCCAGGAGGCCGCAGGCGATGGCACCGTACATGTAGACCGGGCGGCGGCCGAGCTTGTCCGAAAGGGCGCCCCATCCGGCGCAGAAGAAGATGCCGAAGAAGGCGGCCCAGAGCAGGCCGTTGAGGCCGATCACGCGGGGAACCTTGAGGTAGGTGGAGATGTAGGTCAGCGAGAAAACCGTGAAGACGTAGAACAGGCCGTTCTCGGCGAAGCGCGCGCCCATGGCGATCAGGATGTTCTTCGGGTGCTTGGCGATGGCCTCGACGATGGGCATCTTGGCTTCCTGCTTCTGCTCCTTCAACTTCTCGAAGATGGGCGACTCGGCGATGGTCATCCGGATCCAGACCCCCACGATGACGAGGAGGAAGCTGGCCAGGAAGGGCACGCGCCAGCCCCAGGAGAGGAACTGGGCATCGGGCATCTTGGAGACCGCCCGGAAGACCAGGGTGGAGAGCAGCAGGCCGATGAAGGCGCCGAGCTGTGGCCAGGATCCGTAGAAACCGCGCCGGTTGGCCGGCGCATGCTCCACCGCCATCAGCACCGCGCCGCCCCACTCGCCGCCCAGGCCAAAGCCCTGGGCCAGGCGCATGGTCACCAGGAGGATCGGCGCCCAGATGCCGATGGAGGTGTAGGTGGGCAGCATGCCGATGATGGCCGTGGCGATGCCCATGATCATCAGGGTCAGGTAGAGCATCTTCTTGCGGCCGATCTTGTCGCCGTAGTGGCCGAAGACGATGCCGCCCACCGGGCGGGCGATGAAGCCCACCGCGAAGGTGGCGAAGGCCAGGATGGTGCCGACGAGTGGATCGAAGTTGGGGAAGAAGAGCTTGTTGAAGACCAGCGCGGCGGCGGTGCCGTACAGGAAGTAGTCGTACCACTCGATGGAGGTGCCGATCAGGCTGGCAAAGGCCACCTTCACGATCTGTCGGTGCTCGTCGGTGGGAGCGGCGGGTTTGTCGCCCGGGTAGGGGATGGCGGCGGTTTCGGCTTGGGTCATGGTGGTCTCCTAGGGTGGGGTCGAGCGTTGAATGAACGGATATCCGGCCAGCCTGGATGGGGTCTGGCCGGGCGTTTGGGTCCTGTCAGGGCGCCGGTTCGAGCTGGTCCGCATGCGGAGCCCGGGGCAGCATGTCCAGGAGCCCCATGGGTTCCTCGCGGAAGATGCATTCCGGCATGAGGCGCAGGTCGGCGGCGATCGCAGGTGTGAAGTCCATGTGGGCGAGAACGTCCCGATCCAGGTCGATGCCTGGTGCGACCTCGATGAGCTCCAGCCCCTTCTCCATCAGGCGGAAGACGCAGCGCTCCGTGATGTAGAGCACGCGCTGGCCCTGGCGGTAGGCCACTTCGCCACTGAAGGTGCGGTGCTCCACTTCGCGGACGAACTTGCGGGAGCTGCCTTCCCGGATGATCGCCAGGCGGCCATCCTTCACGGCGATCTCCAGACCCCCAGCGGTGAAGGTGCCCACGAACACCACGGTCTTGGCGGACTGTGAGATGTTGATGAAACCGCCGGCGCCGGCCAGGCGGGTGCCGAACTTGCTGACGTTCAGGTTGCCCTGGCGGTCTGCCTGGGCGAGTCCCAGAAAGGCCAGATCAAGGCCGCCGCCATCATAGAAATCGAACTGGGAGGGCTGGTCGATCACGGCGGTGGCGTTCGAGCCCGCGCCGAAGCTCAGTCCCCCGGCCGGAACCCCGCCGATCACACCGGGCTCGGTCGAAAGGGTCATGAGATCGGAGGTGCCTTCCTCCACGGCCACCGAGGCGATGCCTTCCGGCATGCCGATGCCGAGGTTCACCATGCTGCCCGGCCTCAGCTCCATGGCCGCCCGGCGGGCGATGAGCTTCCGCTCGCTCAGGTCCATGGCCTCCATGGAGGACATGGGGATGCGGATCTCGCCACTGTAGGCGGGGTTGTACTGCTCACCGAAGGTCTGCATGTGGTACTCGGGGCTTTCCGCCACCACCACGCAGTCCACCAGGACACCCGGAACCTTGACCTGGCGCGGGTGGAGGGTGCCCCGCTCCGCGATCCGCTCCACCTGGACGATGACCTTGCCGCCGCTGTTGTGCACGGCCATGGCGATGGCCAGGGCTTCCAGCGTCAGCGCCTCCCGCTCCATGGTGATGTTGCCGTCAGGGTCGGCCGTGGTGCCCCGGATGATGCCAATCTGGATGGGAAAGGCCCTATAGAAGAGATAGTCCTTACCGTGGATGGTCATGTGTTCGACCAAGTCCTCGGTGGTGCGCTGGTTGATCTTCCCGCCCCCGAACAGGGGATCCACGAAGGTGCCCAGCCCGATCCGGGAGAGGGTGCCAGGCTTCCCGGCGGCGATGTCCCGGAACAGATGCGTGATGATGCCCTGAGGCAGGTTGTAGCCCTCGATCTTCTCGTCGAAGGCCAGGGCCTGGAGCTTGGGGGCGAGACCCCAGTGTCCGCCGATCACGCGGCTGATCAGACCTTCGTGGCCCAGGTGGTTCAGCCCGCGGGATTTGCCATCGCCCTGCCCCGCGGCATAGACCAGGGTCAGATTCCTCGGCGCAGCGGTCTTGATGAACCGGTTTTCCAAAGCGATGGCGACGTTCTCGGCAAAACCGATTCCGACGAAACCCCCGGTGGCCACCACATCCCCATCCTGGATGCAGGCGACCGCCTCGGAGGCACTGGTGACCTTGCTCCGGCGAAACGGAACGGCCGGGGTCAGGGCACAGGAACTCGAGGCAACTGCCATGGCATCTCCATCCAAAGGGGCTTTTCGAACCTTCTTTGCAACAGAGATGCCAGCTTCAAATTAATTCATATGTCAAAATATAATCAATAAATACAAAATGGACCTTCGGAGGAGGTGTCTCCAAATCGAGACTCGGCTTCCGAGCAGTACATTTGGGATGTCGATATCTGGATGCAACTTGTGCATCAGATGAGAGCCGTTTTCGAGTCGTCCACGATCGAGGATTCGTCTCCATTTGGAGACGATCGATGCAGAGCATGCATCCGCTTGTAGAACGTGGCCCGGCCAATGCCGAGCCGGCGGGCCGCCTCCACGACCTTGCCGTTGGCCGCGCTCAGGGCCGACTTGAGAATCTGCCGTTCCGCCTCGGCCATGGCCACCGAGTAGGTCGAGCTCACGGGAAAGGCGGGCACCCCGGGAGAGGCCCCTTGGGCGGCCTTTGCCAATCCTTGGAAATTCGAGGGTTCCAAACGGGTCTCATCGGTATTCATCACCGCCCGCTCAAGGACATTCCGGAGTTCCCGTACATTTCCGGGCCAGGCGTGACGCTCCAGGCAATGGATCACCTCGGGGCTCAGTTCCCGCACACAGGTCCCGTTCTCGAGGGCAGTCTTCTCCAGCAGGTGCTCGCACAACAGTTCCAGGTCACCCAGCCGGTCCCGGAGGGGAGGCAACGAGATGTTCAGCACATTCAAGCGGTAGAACAGATCCTTGCGGAAGCGCCCTTCCTCCACCATGGCTTCAAGATCCCTGCTGGTGGCCGCCAGGATGCGCACGTCCAACGGGATGACCCGGTTGGAGCCCAGAGGCTCACATTCCTGCTCCTGCAGGACTCGGAGCAGCTTCGACTGCAGCGGCAGCGGCATCTCGCCGATCTCGTCCAGGAAAAGCGTGCCGCCGTGAGCCATCTCGAACTTCCCCGGGCGGGCCTTGCGATCCGCGCCCGTGTAGGCACCCGGGGCCACGCCGAAGAACTCAGCCTCCATCAGGGTTTCGGGAATGGCCGCCACGTTGACCGAGACAAAGGGCTTGCCGGCCCTGGCCCCTCCCGCATGGATGGCCTGGGCCAGAAGCTCCTTGCCGGTCCCGGTCTCGCCATGCAGAAGCACCGGGGCCTGCAGGGCGGCGGCGCGGCGGGCCAGCCGCTTCACCTCCATGGTGGCGGGACTGTCCCCGATGAACGAGGAGAAGGTGTACTTGGTCCTCCGGGCTTCGGCGAGTTTCTTGTTGGCCCGGGCCAGTTCCGTCTGGAGTTTGGAAAACCGCTCGAACAGGGGTTTCAGGGATTCGTAGTGGCTGAAGAGCGCGAACCCCACTGCGCCAACCACCTCACCATCCTCGTCCCGGACGGGCATCCGCATGACCACAAAGGTCTGGTCTGCGGCCTCGAGCAGATCGATGAGGATGGGATTGCCGGTGTCCACCACCTGCCGCATGAGGCTGTTGGGAATGATGGCCTCGATTTCCTGCCCGATGGCCTTCACTGGATCGATGTGCAGCCGGGCCGCATACCGGTCATTGATCCAGACCACTTTCGCCCCGCGGTCCACGATCACCGTGCCTTCGCACAAGCCTTCGAAGCAGTCGAACATCGACTGCATGGCCTTCTGCTGGAGGAGGGAACGATCCTGCAGAGAGATGAGGAGCCTGGTCACGGGGTTACCTGAAAATCGGGAGAGGAGTCATCTTAGCGCGTACTCATGTTCTGGCTATGTAATGCCGATTTATAACCAGGCGTTTGATCTTCTCCCGTCGAAACAGGCCAGGCATTCCATGCAATCGAGCCCTGACTCGGATTCTTGGCGATGCCTCACGCACCATCGATGGGCTGGCTCGGGTGGTTCCCTGATGGAGGCCGGTATCACTTCTGGGACTTGGCCTCCGGCTGGGCGTGCTTCACGTAGGTGTCGAACCAGCGCAGCAGCTCGTAGATCAATTGTTCATTGGACTCGCGCGCTGAATACCAGTGCGGCTCGAAGGGCAGCATGACGAGCCGGGTGGTCCCGCCGTTGCCCCGGATGGCTTCATAGAGTTTCGCGGCCTGGAGCGGGGTCGTCCCGGGATTGGCGTCATCCGCCCCATGCATGATGAGGAGGGGGGTCTTCAGCTTGTCGGCGAAGAAGAAGGTGGACACCTGGCGGTAGACCTCCGGCGCCTCCCAGACCGAGCGCCGCTCATTCTGGAAGCCGAACGGGGTGAGGGTCTTGTTGTAGGAGCCGCTGGTCGCGACGCCCGCCTTGAACAGAGGAGAATGGGCGACCAGGTTGGCCGTCATCAGCGCGCCGTGGCTGTGGCCCGTCACGCCGATGCGATCCGGATCGGCCACGCCGAGCTCGACCGCCTTGTCCACCGCGGCCTTGGCATCCGCGACCAGCTGATCGAGGTAGGTGTCGTAGGCCTTGGTGGGATCTCCCACGATCGGGAAGGAGGCGTTATCGATGATCGCGTAGCCGGCGAGGAGGAGGAGGCGGTAGTTCCTCAGCCGGGTAAAGGTGTACTGAGAGCCCGATATCTGGCCCGCCTTGGAGGGGTCCGCGTAGTCGAGCGGGTAGGCGTACAGAATGGAGGGAATCCGGGTTCCCTCCTTGTAGCCCGGAGGGGTGTAGAGGGTGAAGGACAGGTCGACCCCATCCGCCCGCTTGTAGGTCACCAGGCGCTTCTTGATCTGCCGGACTTCGGGCGTGGCATCCGGGATGTGCGTCAGGGCCTTGCGCTGCGAGGCAAAGGCCGCCTCCCCGGCCTGCGCCTTGAGGCCCTTGCCCAGGCCGCGGATGTAGGCATTGGGAGGGTCCAGGTGCGACTGGTGCCAGGTCAGGAACTGCCTGGAGTCCGGGCCGGTGAACCCCACGAACATCTCGAATTCAGTCTTTCCGCTGCGGAAAAGGCGCTCTGTCTTCAGGGTGCGAAGGTCCAGCCGATCCAGGAAGGGTCGGTCCCCTTCAGGCGACGCGCCCTGGCCCGACAGGAAGATGAACTCGCCCTCCTGCCTCAACACAGCCGAGCCATTCGGCAGCGGGCGCCAGACAGGATTGCCCGGATCGCCGTACTGCTCTTCCGTGGACATGTCCCAAAGCTTCCGCGGGGCCTGCTTCGGATCATCCGGGTTGACGATGAAGGTCCGGGTCCAGTGCTTGTTGTGGTCGTATTCGTGGAGGAGCGCAAGCCCGGGCCGTTCCCCCCACATCAGGCCGGAAAACCGCTGCTCCGTGCGGAACAGCTCCACCGCCGCCGATTCGAACGGTGCCCTCAGCATCATCACCTTGTCGCGGTGAGGGACCTTGGTCTTCCAGTCGCCGCCATCCAGAGCCTCGGCCCAGATGAGCGTGGCGGGCTCGGTGGGACGCCAGGCGAACTGACGGGGACCGAGGGGCTCCCCGTGGATGGGAACACGGTCTGCCAGGGGGAGCGAAGCCAACGTGCGTTTCGTGATGGAGGACCGGGAAGCCACGTCCCAGACGGCTACCTCCCGGGGAAATCGCTCGAAGGTCGTGACATAGGAATAGGGTTTGCGGAGTGCGGAAACCAGGAGGTGGCGCCCGTCGGGGGCAGAGCGCACCTGGAGGTAGCGGTCCTGCTCGCCCAGCGGGGTCACTGCGCCCGTGGCCGCATCCACCAGGGCCAGCTGGGACGTGCTGTAGTAGTCGAACACATCCTCATCGTGAGGGTTGCCGAGCGTGTCCCGGGTCTCGTAGGTGCTGCTCTGCCCCTTGCCACCCATAGACTCCTGAATGCTGGGGCCTGGAGGCACGTCAGGGGTGGCTGGAGGTGGCCCCAGCTTGTCAGGCACCGTCTTGACCAGGAGGGTCTTCTGGTCTGGCATCCACTGGATTTCCCCTCCCAGCATCTGGTTCAGCCAGACACCGGGGATCTGCCAGACGGCGCCGGTTTCGGCATTTCCGATCCAGAGTTCCACGGAGGTCTCGGTCATCCGTGGGAAGGCGAACCGCAGGCCATTTGCGCTCCAAACCGGGACTTGAGCGATGCCGCCCTCGGGAAGCTTGACTGGGATCGAGGCTCCATCAGAGACCCGGACCAGCTCATAGCTGCGAGCCGCGGGAGCGATCCCGTACCCGCCGGGCGTATCGTGCCGGCTATGGTTCTTCGGCTCGATCCGGACACCGGCCAGCCGCAGGTAGGGGGTGGCGACCCGGCTGATGGAGGGGTAGTCCTCCCAGGCGACCAGCAACAGGCGGTCGCGTGAAGGACTGACCATCGGGGATGGCGGCGAGGGTGCCCGCATCACATCCAGGATGGCCTTGGGTGGCTGGCTGTAGCCGGTGGGAACTTTCGTCTGCGCCCAGGCAATCCCGGGAATCAGGACAGCGGTCAGGGAGGCGCGCGCGAGAAGGGACAGGGCTGTCTTGGTCTGCAAGGGCACTCCTCCCGAAGAGATGAACCACATCCAACACACATCCATGGGCTGAGACCCGTGTTCAATCATCCGTTGGGCGGGCAGCGGTAGACCACAGCGTTGATGCTCATGCCCGCACCGACGGAGGCGAACACCACGTGATCGCCGCTGCGCAGGGTGTGGCCTTCCAGCTGGCCTCTCACCACCAGGTCGAGGAGGGTGGGCACAGTGGCCACAGAGCTGTTGCCCAGCCAGGAGACGGTCATGGGCATGATCCCCTTCGGCAGCTCCGCGATGCCGTAGAGCCGGAAGAGGCGCTTGAGGATGGCCTCGTCCATCTTCCCGTTGGCCTGGTGGATCAGCACCTTGTCCACCTGCTCCAGGGAGAGGCCCGCCCGCTCCAGGCTCAGGCGCACCAGGCCCGGCACGGTGGCGATGGCGTATTCGTAGAGCTTCCGCCCCTGCATCTTGATATAGAGCTGGCCGTCGCCGCGGTCCAGGTCGAAGGAGCGGCCCATCCGCAGCAGCCCGGCATGATCGAGGGTGTCGGATCGCACCGCGTGCGAGAGGATGCCCACGGGCTCGTCGTGGACCTGGGCCTCCAGCACCACGGCCCCCGCACCGTCCGCATAGATCAGGCTGTCCCGGTCGCAGGGATCGGATACGCGGGAGAGGGTCTCGGCACCGATCACCAGGGCCCGCTTCGCGTCCCCCGAGCGCAGGAAGTAGTCGGCCTGGATCACGGCCTGGAGCCAGCCGGGGCAGCCGAATGGAAGGTCGTAGGCGACGCAGAAGGGGTTCGCGATGCGCAGCCTCGCCTTGACCCGCGCGGCCAGCGTCGGAACCAGATCGGATTGCCGGCTGCCTGCCGTCACATCGCCGAAGTTGTGGGCCACGATGACGTAATCCAGGGTCTCCGGGTCGATGGCCGCCGAAGCCAGGGCTTTCTCCGCAGCTTCGAGGGCCAGATCCGAGGCGACCCGATCCTCCGGCACGTAGCGCCGCTCGGCGATCTCGGTGATCTCCTGGAACTTCGCCACCATCCGCGCCGTCTCGCCGGCGGGATAGGGCCGCCCCTCGTCCTCGAAGAAGGCATGCTCCAGAAACGCGCTGTTCGGAACATGTCGCTGGGGAATGCAGCTGCCCGTGCCCGTGATGACGCTTCGTAGCTGGGCCATCCGTTCCCCCTGCGGCACGCACGCTCCATGTGCCGGATGAAACGAGTCTACTTCCGTACACTTCCGAGCCTCTTCCGGAACGGCTGCTTCCTCCGCTCGGAGGAGGCCGCGAAGGCCGCCCTCCCGCAGAGACAGGAACTCTCAGCGACACATCAATACAATTAATGAGGGAAGTCGATCCAACTTATCGCCTGCGCCTGATCGGGGGTAGATCAGGCACAGGGGCCGATCCGAAGGCGCTGGGACCCACCAGGTCCCAGGTGATTCATTTTCCCAGATACCGCTTCACGTCCTTGACCATGGGGCCGACGGCCATGACGGCTTCAGCGATCTTCATCCGGGAGACGCTGAAGTAGATGGCCCAGTCGCGCAGTTCGTAGGGCTCGTGGACGTTGATCCATTCCTGGTCCTCAGAGTGGCGGGCCTCCAGGTTTTCGTGCATAAGACCTCCTCGGAGTGCGTGCGGAACGTCCGTACGGGTCCCAGTACGAACCTTCCATGGAGCGGAAGCCTAGCAGTGGCCCCCCGCGCGCGCGGGATCTCCGGCCGAACGGTCGTTTTCCCCGTCCGAACGGGGCTGGGCCGGCTCGACAGGCGGATGTCCCGGCCCGCGCGCGAGGTGAGAGTCATAGAGGCGGGCCAGGAACTCCATCAAGACCCATTCGTTCTCCCGGTGGTTGGTGCGCAGCAGGCGGTTGACGTGCATGTGCGCCAGGCTTCCGGCGATGCGCTGCAGCTCCTCCTGCAGCAGGCCCTGGTCGGCGGCTTCCCGCAGCCGGGACAGGCTGCTGAGACCGGGGGGGCACGGCGCGCCGGACGAGGAACCAGGGGGCAGGGGAAATCCCGCCGCCAGTTCATTCCGCCATTTCCTGAACGTCGCCCCCATCTGCGCGCTCAGCGCCCCGGTATCTCCGAATTCCTTCCGGAAGCTGTCCCGCGTGGCCTGGGCCAACGCTTTCCGCGCCTGGACACCCAGACCCATGGCCGCCCAGATCGCATCCACATCGCGGAGACCCATCTGCCAGCGCTCCTCCTGCGTCAGGCCGTCCACCAAGCGCATCAGGGCCTGGTGGCTGTCCGCAAAGAACCACGCTTCAGCCAGGGCGAAGCCGGCAGGTCCGCCGTAGCGCTCGAATTCCGGTTCGAAGGTGTCCACCTGCCATTTCCAGAGCAGCCCTCCGGCCAGGTGGGGCTCCAGGTGCTGGTGGAGGCGGGGCAGCAGCTCCGCGAGGAGGAGATCGGGCTGGCCATGGAAGCGGAGGCGGAGGTGGGGGGCCGGATCGCGATACCGGATGAAGTGCCAGCGGTCCCAGAACCCCTGCGCCTGCGTCGTGCGGATCAGGGGTTCCAGTTCCACCAGGAGCCGATCCGCGCTGGCGGGCCCGCAGTAGAGCTTGAGGTAGAGCCACTCCGAACCCGGGGGATAAGCCCGGACCAGGGGCCTATCGGCCAGCGCGGGAAGGGAGCGCGCCCTGGGCTGAAGGGGTGCGGTCCCCTCGAAGGGGATGACCAGCTCGTGGGCGAACGGCCCTTCCGGCGCGGTGACCAGGGCCTGATCGGGAGCGGGGAAACATTCCGTGAGGGTGAAGGCGGAGCGCTGGGCCACGAGGTGGTGCAGCGTCTCCACCCGGAGCACCTGGTCGAGGTCCACCAGCAGACTGTTGTCGGCATCGGTGAGGGTGACGTACCGGGGCAGGCGCCGCCGCTCCCGCAGGGCCTGGAAGGCGCCCCAGGCCCCGTCGCCGGAGCCCGCCAGGGACTCTTTCAGCTCTTTGGCTTCTATCCGCCAGCGCGCCTTGCTGAGGACGTGGCGTCCGCGCACAACCCGCGGCAGGAAGGGCTGCCCGGCCAGGGCCCCCCAGGACCATCCACCGGGGCGGCCGTCCTGGTCCTGGAGGTGCGCCAGGAACCGGTAGACCACGGGACCCCGGGTGAAGTTGTGGGCCGAGGACAGGCGGGGGACGACCTCCCGCCCCAGCCGCGCCGAAGCCAGCAGCACCCGGTCCCCCCGCACGGTCAGGCGGAGGTCCGAGGGGTGGAGCGTCTGGTCCTCCGGCACGCCCGGCGTGGCGAGGAAGGGGATTTCGTAGTCCCGCAGGGAGGGCCGGGCCAGGACATTGCCCATCCTGCCTTCGGGCACATGGACCACTTCGGCGAACAGGACGTCCGGACGCAGCGCCTCCTCGTTCCGGAGATGCCTTCGGAGGGCGTCCTCCAGGTCCGGATCCCCGGAGGCGAACCGCCCCAGCCACCGCGCGGCCGTGGGGCCCGAATGGTGCTCCATCCAGAACTGGAATTCGCCCCGGTCCAGGGCGGCGGGACTGGCGGCCACCAGGCTGGCCAGGGCGGCGAAGGAGGCCGGAAAGGGCTGGGGCTCCGGGTTGGCGAGGGCCGCCACATCGGCTTCCGTCAGGTCCCAGACCAGCGTTCCCTGCCACCTGGGCAGCTGGGCAAGGAGAAACCGGTCCCGGTGGGCCAGCGGCTGGGGAGGCGCCGATGGCTGGAAGGGCAGGTCCTCCAGCAGAGAACCCTCCAGCGGTGGCGCCCCGTCGAAGCCGATGCCGCTTTCCTCGTCCAGGACCTCGAGCAGCGGCACCCACCGGGTTCCGTAGCGCGCCTCGAAGGCCCCCCGGAACCGGTCCAGGGGACCTTCCGTCCGGGGCGCGGTCAGCTGGCGCAGCGTCTCGGCCCCTTCCTCCAGGGCCCGGCGCACCCGGGGCGACAGGGTCAGATCCGGGGCGGGACGGTGGAGGTCCACCTGGAGGACATCGCGGATTCCGGGTGGCACCTCCAGCCCAGCCAGCGCGGGCATCTGGCTGGGATAGCCCTCGGGGTGGGACCCGGGGGGCATCGCCTGCAGGGCTTCCAGGTCCGCCATCAGCGCGGCCAGGGGCTCGGCGCGGGATGCCGTGGCCGGATGGGCCCGGAGGCAGGCCACCACCTGGCCGAGCGGGTCGGTGCTGGTCAGCGACGGGTGGAGATCGCCGCAAAGCACCTGGGCCTCGATGACCCTGTCGAGAAAAGCCCGGGCTTCGGCCGGACCCACCTGCAGGTGGCCGGCGAGGCTCTGGGTCAGGTCCTCCAGGAGAGCCCCCGCTTGCGCCTCCTTGAGCACGAAGGCGAGGTGGGGCGTGGCTTCCACCGCCTCCAGATGGTATGTCCGGCCGCCTTCGGCCTGCTCCCGGTGTTCGAGGTAGCGGTACCACCCACCCAGGGCATGGAGGCTCGAATTGGGGCGATACCTGACCCTCGACCGGACCTCGGGGTCCCGCTCCAGGCGGTCGACGAGTGCCTCCAGGACGCCCCAATCCAGCCGCGCGGCCTTGCGGCACGCCAGCCACGGGGCCAGGTCGAGGCAGCTCGAAGCCCCCCAGGTTCCCTTGGACACGCCGGCAAACAGACCGAAGGGCGTGGCGCGGTGGCTCATGCGGCTGAGGTATCTCAGCAGAGCCCGCTCCATGTTGCGGGCCGCCGCGCCCTCCAGAGTGCCTTCCAGCCAGGCCCCCAGCCGTGCGGCAAGATCGGGAGAAGCTAGCGCCACGGCCTCCCGTACGGCCGCGCGGCTGATGAGTTCCCGAAGGATCTGGCGCAAGGCCTCCCGGTCCCTTTCCAGGCGGATTCCGGAGGGTTCCACCGCTTCGGCCTCCCGCTCCGATAGGCCCCGGGGAGTGAGCGAGTCTAGCGGCAGGCTCGGGCTACGAAGCACAAAGAAGTCAGCGGTTTGGCAGGTGGGCTGCGGAGGCATGGACAGGCTGCTTTCTCAAGGGGGTGATTCAGGAAAACACTTCCCGATCGAGTGGAACATCGAAATCCCGAATGGTGGCACTTGGGGGTCCCAACGGTTGGAGATGTGTTTACATACCGTTGATGGAAAGGCATTGGCTGGCGTCCAGGTTGGGCTCACAAACAAGGTCGCGCCCCATGGCGTTACCTGGGAGTCCCCATGAACACCACCCTTTCCTTCCGCAAGGAATCCATTCAGCGCTCGAGCAATGCCAGCGAAGCCGCGAGCCGTCCCGTTGGCTTCACCGAGGCCCAAGGTTCAAAGCATGCCCGTGACCAGAGGCCGATTTCCCTCACGACATTACTCACGCTCTGATGCCGACTGGCCAAGGTTCGCCGACTCTGAAACAGATATGGCCCGAGACTCGGCGAACCCTTGGATTTCATGGTTCCCGCTGGCTAGGAATTGGCGGTCCATTGGGGTCTGTTACGTCCTTTGGCTCCTGCTCATCCTATACGAACAGTGGTCTAGCCACCGCCTCGGGTCAGGCTGGATTTGGGTCAGTGCCTTTTCCTCCCCTCTTACCCACCTTGGCGCTTTCGGCTTCCTGGCCCCTCTACCCTGGATCCTGTCACAGCGATTCTCCCCACCTTGGGGATTCGTTCTGGGACTCGTCCTTTCGGTATTCGTCTGTGAATTGATCTCAGCGTGTCTTCCACTTATCGACGTCTGGATACTCGCACATGAAAGTTCTAATTTCAGCTTGGGCAAAACCATCCGCATCTACACCTCGCTGGTGGGCCCAGCCATGATGGTCGTGGGAGGACTTGTCGCGGCAAGGGCCCGCTCGGAGGAGCTTCGGGAGGCCTCCGTCGCCGAAGCCCAGATCGCCAAGAACCGGCTGCTCCAAAGCCAGATCCACCCCCATGTGCTGTTCAATGCGCTGAATGGCCTGGCGGAACTCGTCCACAAGGATGCCAAGGCCGCCGAGACGGCCATCCGGCACCTCTCCGACCTGCTCCGGCGCATCCTCGTAGCGTCTGAGCACGTGCGCCTGCCCCTCGGGGAGGAGCGGAAGATCGTGGCGGATTTCCTGGCCCTGGAAGCCATCCGGCTGGGCGACCGGCTCAGGGTCGTCTGGGAGTGGGACGAAGCCCTGGACTCGATCGAGCTGCCGCCCCTGCTGCTCCAGCCCCTGGTGGAAAATGCCATCAAGCACGGCATCGCACCCAGCATCCCGGGCGGAGACCTGATCCTCCGGGCCCGGGCGAAAGATGGGGGGATTTTCCTGGAGGTCTGGAATTCGGGGCAGCCCTTCCCGGTGAATGGAAACGGAAGTGGCATTGGCATTGGCGTGAAGAACCTGCGCTCGCGGTTGGCCTTGCACTTCGGCAGCGGCGCCCGGTTGTCCATCGGCCCCTCCGGCCAGGGCACGCTCGCCTGCATTCGATTCGAGGCAATCCAAGTAGACTTCAGCCATGAACCACCTGAGGACCCTCGTTGTTGATGACGAGCCGCTGGCCAGAGAGCGGCTCTCCCGGCTACTCAGGGAAGCGGGTTGCGCCGTCGTGGGCGAGCTTGGCGACGGCGTGGCCCTGCTCCACTGGCTGAAGGAGCCGGGTGAGGTGGATGTCATCTTCCTGGACATCCAGATGCCCGGGCTCAGCGGGCTGGAAGTGCTGGCCGAAGCGCCCGGCTGCCCTCCCGTGGTCTTTGTGACGGCCTATTCCTCCTACGCGGTGCAGGCCTTCGAGCTCGCAGCCGTGGATTACATGCTGAAACCCGTGTTCGAGGACCGCCTGGCCAAATGCCTGCAGCGCCTTCGCGACCGGCTGGTCCGGCGCCTCAGCCCCACGGAACTGAAGACTCTCCTGCCACCGCCCATCCGCTTTCCCATCCGGGCCGGAGAAGGGGAGATCTACATGGAATTGGACCTGGTCACCCATTTCGAGCTGGAGAACAATCACGTGTGGGCCTGCCGGGGCCAGAACCGCTATCTGACCCGCTGGGCCGCCCTGTCCGAGGTCGAAGACGCCTTCCCGGACGACGGCCTGCTCCGGATCCAGCGCCATCTGCTGCTGCGCCCTCGCATGGTCAAGGGGATCCGCCCAGCCACCGTCGGGCGGATCAAGATCCTGGTCGCCCCCCAGGTGGAGCTGACCGCCAGCCGCGCGATGACTCCACGGGTGAAGGAATGCGTCCGGATCGGAAAGCTTTGATGCAGCCTGTTCCGCAGGTCGGCGTCAGGCGTTGACCGTTCTTATAGCCCCAACGACCTGGGCAGGCGCGGGCTGGAGATGAGGCCGACGAAGACGGCCCAGCGCCGGTCCGGATCGGCCACGGTCCCCCCCTGCCGCTCGACCCAGCTCCGCACGAGCTGTTCGCCGAGGTTGTAGTTGATGACGTAGCTGCGGTAGGTGTCGATGAAGCGCAGGCGCTGGGCGGCCTGGGCCTCGGTCCGCAGGGAGTACCGGACCAGGAAGGCCTCGGCCTCGGCGCGGCCCAGGTGGCCATCCAGGTAGCCTCGGGCGGCCTCGTTGTCGGCGAAGGCCAGTACCTTCAGCTCCGCCTGCACCTGCGCCCAACGCTCCGCCTCGGTAGGATCGAGACCCGCCAGGGGGAAGAGCACGTCACGCTCGAAGGCCAGACGTTCCTGGCCTGGAAAAGCCACCTCGATGCCGAAGTTGGCCGTGCCCTCGGCGATGAGGGACTGGGGCGAGAACAGCGGATAGACCGTGAACTCCACCCAGCCCCGGCCCTCCGGTGGGCCCTGGGCGAAGCGCTGCTCCAGCAGGGCGTTGTAGACATGGTGGCCCGGGTAGCCTTCGTGGGCGGCCAGGTCCAGGGCCCGGTCCATGGCAATGGGCAGATCCAGGTTCACCTGGATCACCGAGTTCCCGCCGCCCTGGTACCAGTTGTAGGCGGACCAGGCCTTGCCCGTGACGTACTCCACGCGGAAGTGATCCGTGGCCGGAAGCACGGCGTGGCGGCGGGTGCGTTCGCGAGCCTCCGCGATGGCCGCCTGGAAGACCGCATCGACCCGCCCCGTTGGAACGAGGATCCGCTCCCGGGCCGCCTGGTAGCGGTCCTGGACGGAACCGGAGCCTTCGAGTACCCGATCCAGCCGGGCCAGGGCCGCTTCGAAGCTGGCTTCCGGGGTTCGAGGGGGCCGGACCTGGTAGAGGGCCTCGGCCTCGTCATCGAAGCTGAAACGGTGGCCTTCCAACCGGGCCAGGTGCGCCTCCACGGCGCCCAGCTGGCCGAGGAGGTAGTCGCGCCTCAGGGGGTCGTCGCTCGCTACGTTGGCGGTGGCGACACCGTCCAGCAGGCGCTGGGCCTCGGCCCTCAGCTCCGGGAGGGGGCGGGGGCTCCCAGCCTCGGCAGCCTCTTTCCAGGCTGGCGGCCCGTAGTAGGCGTCCACAAAGTTGGCATCGTGGCGGCCGACTGCCAGCACCAGGTTCACGTAGTCCTTGGCCCAACCCGAGAGTGCCATGTTCTTCCACGCTCCTCTTCCACCAACCGGCCACCAAAGAAGAAGGGGACCACCGGTCCCCTTCTTCTCGTCTCAACCCGTCGACTACTTCTTCTTGCCCTTGGGGGCGGCCTTCTTCGCGGCCTTGGGCTTGGCAGTCTTGGCGGCCTTCGAGGCCTTGAAGCTCATGGACTTCGAGGCGGCGATCTTGATGGGCAGCCCGGTCTGAGGGTTGCGGCCAGTGCGGGCCTTGCGGGTCTTCTGGCTGAAGGTGCCGAAGCCCACCAGCGTCACCTTGCCGCCCTTGCCGACGTGGCCGGCGATGCAGTCGAGGAAGCAGCCGATGGCGGCAGCCGCAGCAGCCTTGGTGATGTCGGCAGTCTTGGCGACGGCATCGACGAGTTCAGCCTTGGTGAGATTCTCGGCCATGTTGCTGGCCTCCTGTTTGAGAGCGCCAACGGGCGCTGGTTGATTTGTCGCTTGGATCTTGCCTCAAATTCCCATCAGTTCAAGCACATAAAATTTCTGATTTCTCGGATCGGACCTATCTCCCCTCCAGGATCTGGGCCGCATGAGCGATTTTGACCCCCAGGACGGAGGCTGCCTCTGCCATGGTCCACCCCGACTCGATGGCCCCGGAAATGAAGCCCCAGCGGGCCATCCGCAAGGCTTCCGCGGTGTGTCCATCCCCCTGCCCGTCCTCCGCGAGCAGGGCCTTGAACAGCAGCCTCTCCAGGGGCGCGCCCAGTTCTGGTGGGGCCTGGCCTTCCGCCTTCATGGGCACCGCCAGGGAACGGATCAGGCCCCCATCCTGGAGGATCAGGCCACGGCGTTGCAGCTTCAGCAGCGTCCCGTAGAGGCGCCGGGCCAGCCGGCCCTTGGCTCCCCGGCTGGATCGCTTCGAGACCAGGATCGCGGCGAAATGATCCAGCAACGCCCGGCGGACCACGCCATGAGGGTAGAGGTCCGTGAGGACCTGACGGATCCATGCCCCGCTGAGCCTTCCGACCGCCATCCCCACCTCGATCACTCATTGTCTGCCGATCGTTGGTGGGTGAGGGTTCACCCCTGCACCGGATGCTCCAGACCGCCGGTCGACCGTGGCTCTTTCTCACTCAAATTGAGGGGGGCACCCCCTCCATATTGATGGGTCTGCCCGCGACACGGGCTCTTGGTAAATTTAAATGTTTTCAACAATTATGTTTACGGAGGCGGCTCGGAACCTGCTTAGCCACCTTCACGGAAGGTCCTTGCCACTCGGAGGTCGTGCTTTCCGGGATCTTCGCCACAGGGCCGGAGCGGGGGCGGTTCGCTCACCGCTTCGATCCGCGACTTGCGGCTCAACAATATTTGGAGGAACACATCATGCTTGCCCAGCGATTCCTTCCCCGGCTCACCTACCTCCTTCTGGCGATGGCCGCACCCTCCGCCCTGGTCGCGCAGATCAGCATCCAGATCACCATCGGGCCCCCACCGATTCCCATCTACGAACAGCCCATGGTTCCCGAATACGGGTACGCCTGGACGCCCGGTTATTGGGGCTGGGAAGGCGAATACTTCGAGTTCCACCGGAGCTATTGGGGGCTCCACGTGGGCTTCTACGGCGGCATCAACTACGGCCATGGCTATGGTGGTGGCTTCGAAGGCGGTTACGGGCAAGGCCAGGACTACTACAACCGCTCCGTCACCAAGGTAAACACCAGCAACGTCACCTACGTCTACAACAAGACGGTCGTCGTCAACAACAACACCTACATCGCCTACAACGGCGGCGCCGGTGGCGCGACCGCCGCACCCACAGAGCGGGAACGGACGTGGGCGCGCGAACCACAGGTGCAGCCCACCGTGGAGCAGACGCGGCATCATGAGGTCGCCAGCCAGAACCGGGAACTCCTGGCCTCGGCCCCCGCGGCGAAGCCCGCCAGCCCGGCACCGGAACCGAAGCCGCGGCCCGCGGAAGGGCGCCCTGCCCCTGAGCGCCAACCGGCACCAGCACCGCGTCCAGCTCCGGAGCCCAGCCGGGAACCCAAGCCAAAGCCCGATCAGAACCAGGACAAGGACCGGGGATGAACTGACCGCTGACCGGAACTCCGACGTCAGGAACCTGCGCAAGTCGGTCTGAGCCCGAGGGACCGGGCTTGACCCCGCCTCGCTGTATCCTGGTGATCGGTGCCCGGATTCCCGTGGTGGGGCGAAGGCAGGCCACGGGGTGGTGTGGACGGAAACACGAAGCGCGAGCGCGTCATCGTCCTGGGGGGCGGAATCTCCGGCCTCTTCGCGGCGTGGCAGCTGCACCAGCGCGGTGGCGAAGTCGAAGTCTGGGAGGCCTCCGACACCCCGGGCGGCTGGGCGCAGACGCTGTCCTGGCCCGGGCCAGCGGGCGAGCAGGGCTTCCTGGAGCGGGGCCCCCAGGGGCTCCTGGTGGGCCAGGGCGGCGCCCTGGACCACCTGCTGCACGACCTGAACCTCGACTTGCGCCCCTCGCAGCCCAAAGGGCCCCGCTGGCTGGGCATGGGTGGCAGGCGGCAGCCCAGCCCGGCCACGCTGATGGGGCTGCTACGTGCGCCGGGACTGGGCCTCGGCGGGAAGCTGCGGATGCTGGCGGAACCGTTCGTCCCGGCGGGGGCCGGGACCGATGAAGCCCTGCACGCGTTCTTCGCCCGGCGCCTGGGGGAAGCCTTCGCCCGGGAGCTGCTGCCGGCCCTGGTGGCGGGTGTGCTGGCCGCGCCACCGGAGCGCGTCGGCCTGGAGGCGCTGCCGCGCCTGAAGCGCCTGGAGGCCCGGGGAGGCCTGCTCCTCGGCGGCCTGCGGGCGGGCCCGGAGCGCACCTGCCTGCCCGCGGGCGGCACGGGCGCCTTGGCGCGGACCCTCACGGAACGGCTCGGGTGCGTGATCACCAGCCGGCCTGCCCGGGCCCTGGAGCCCCTGCCGGGGGGCGGGTGGCGGATCCATGGAGATGGCCTCACCCGCGAAGCGGAGACCGTGGTGCTGGCCCTTCCGTCCCATGTGTCGGCACAGTTGCTGCGGCTCCTGGCGCCCGGGGTGGCCCGGGAGCTGGACGCCATCCCCAGCCTCGATCTCCGGGTGTGGCACAGCCGCCATGCCATGGTGCCCGGCTGGGAGCGGGGCCTCGGCCTGCTCATCCATCCCCCGGAAGGCCGGGGCCTCCTGGGGGCCGTATCCCTCGCAGCAGACGATCCCCGCGGCGTGCCGGGCCTGCTCCAACTGCGCGCCTATGTGGGCGGCGCCTATCCGGTGGAGCCTGAGCTGGAAGCTTGGCCCGGCGTCTTCCGCGAGCTCAGGCGCTGGCTGCCGGAACTGGGGGAGGCGGTGCAGGTGCGGGAGGAGGCCTGCTCCGGCGCCTTCCCGCTGCTTGAGCCAGGTCATGGCGCCCGGGTGGCGCGCGTTGAGGCGGACCTCCCACCGGACCTCCACTGGATCGGCGCCGCGCGGTTCGGCCCGGGAATCCCCGATCTGGCCGAGGGCATCGCGGCCTGGGCGGAGTCGGCCTCAGGCCTTCTGGTGGCTGGGCGGCCTTCCTGAATGCATCGGGGCGGGCGTCTTTCCGACTCGCAGCCACCCCCACGCCAGTCCGCCCGCCAGCAGCAGCCAGCCGATGGGAGAGCGGGCGGCGATCTTCAGATCCTGCCAGGAAGGCACGGAGCCGAAGACCAGGTTCGCCAGGAGGAACACCATGGCCGCTTCGGGCCAGCCCAGGGTGGGTTTCTCGCCCAGGCGCCAGAGGAGGAGGCCGTAGGCCGCGGGCAGCAGCAACAGCGGCGCAAGGCCGATGAAGAAGGCGTTGTACCAACGGAGGTTGGAGAGGACGACAGCCCCGAGCACGAAGCCACGGCCTTCGCGCCTCGGCACTACCGTGAAATGGACGGGGCGACCGTTGAGCAGGTGGCCCGCGAGCCAGTGGCAGAGTTCGTGACAAAACGTCCCGGGCAGCACCAGCAGGGAGAAGACCCAGAAGGACCGCTTGGCCTGGTTCAGCAGCCAGAGGGCCGCGGCCATGCCCGCCAGGTAGGCCAGCGCTGGCCCCTGCCCCCACGCTCCTGCACCCCAGCCATGGTCCATCCCCGTCGCCGCCTCCGACCCCATTGGACCACCCTGCGGGCCCTCCGCCGGAAAGCACCGGCTAGCGCGGACAGCTTCGCGGATCAGCTGGTCGTAAAAAAACATCATAAAGCTACTTGCGACAATCAATGGTAAGGTTTTGGCCATTCCGCATTTTTCAATCCAGAGGCCCCCATGAAGATTGCCGTTCCCAGGGAGATCAGGGCGGACGAGACCCGTGTCGCGCTGGACCCGGAATCCTGCAAGAAGCTGATCGCCCTCGGCATCGAAGTGGCGGTCGAGGCCGGGGCGGGCGTCGCCGCGAACTACCTGGATCAGGCGTATCGGGACGCGGGCGCCTCGGTCGTCCCGGACGCGAATTCGCTGCTGGGCGGGGCGGAGTTCGTGCTGAAGGTGAATGCCCCCCAGGCCCGGCCCGATGGCACCCACGAAGTTGACCTCATCCCTTCGGGAGCGCTGCTGCTGGCCTCCCTCTTCCCCACGCGGAACCTGGATGCGGTGCAGCGGATGGCGGCCCGGAACCTCACGACCTTCTCCACGGACTGCATCCCGCGCACCACCCGCGCCCAGAGCATGGACACCCTGTCCAGCCAGGCCAACATCGTGGGCTACAAGGGCGCGCTGCTGGGCGCCCTGGAACTGCCGAAGTACTACCCCATGTTCATGACCGCCGCGGGGACGACGCTGCCCGCCAAGGTCTTCGTCCTTGGCGCGGGCGTGGCAGGCCTGCAGGCCATCGCCACCGCCAAGCGGCTCGGCGCCAGCGTCACGGCCACGGACGTGCGGCCCGAGGTGAAGGAGCAGATCGAGTCCGTGGGCGGGAAATACATCGGCGTGGAGCTGAAGCAGGCTGCGTCCGCGGGCGGCGGGTACGCCGCGGAGCTGTCGGCGGAGGACAAGGCCCTGCAGGCGAAGATGCTGGCGGACCACTGCGCCCAGGTGGACGTGGTGATCACCACGGCCCTCATCGGCGGCGTCTTCGCGCCCAAGCTGCTCGACGAGGCCATCGTGAGGAGCATGAAGCCCGGCGCGGTGATCATCGACCTCGGTGCCGACGGCGGCGGCAACTGCACGCTGTCGAAGCTGGGCGCGACGGTGGAGGTGGGCGGCGTGAAGATCGTCGCGCCCCTCAACCTGCCGGCGACGGTGCCCACCCACGCCAGCATGCTCTTTTCGCGCAACCTGCTGAACTTCATGACGGCCTTCTGGGACAAGGAGGCCAAGCGCTTCAACCTCGACTGGGCCGACGACATCCTCAAGGGCTGCGCCGTGACCCACGAGGGGAAGGTGGTCCATGGGCCCACCCTGAAGGCGCTGCAGGGCTGATCCACGGATACGGAGGCACGGCGTGATGATGCGAATGGAACACACTGAGACACCGGGCCACCCGGCCCCGGCGGCCGGCGGCGGGCACGGGCGGCTCGACTACATGGGCGCCCTGTTCGTCTTCATGCTGGCCACCTTCATCGGCGTGATGGTCATCCAGCGCGTCTCGCGACTGCTGCACACGCCGCTGATGAGCCTCACCAACGCCATCTCCGCCATCGCAGTGGTGGGCGCCCTCATCGTGTCGGCGGGGAAGGACTACCCCGGCTACATCACGGCCCTGGGCCTGGTGGCCATCTTCTGCTCCACCACCAACATCGTCAGCGGCTTCCTCATCACGGACCGCATGCTGAAGATGTTCAAGAAGCGGCCAGAGGTTGCCAAGTGAGCGCCGAAACCCTCGTCCAGCTCCTGTATCTCGTCTCCACCGCCCTCTTCATCCTGTCGCTGCGCTGGATGAGCGATCCCGAGACGGCACGCAAGGGCGTGTTCTCCGGCGTGGCGGCCATGCTCCTGGCGGTGGCGGGCACCCTGGCCGGCGTGATGGCCACCGGCGGCACCCACTACTGGTGGATCCTCGGCGCGTTCGCCCTGGGCGCGGCGGTGGGGTATCCACTGGCCCAGGTGCCCCTCACGGCGGTGCCCCAGCGGACTGCCCTCTCCCACGCGTTCGGCGGCCTCGCCGCGGGCCTGGTGGGCACGGCGAAGTTCTTCCTCTACTACGGGCAGCGCAACGAGGCGGCCCTGACCACCTTCATCGTCGTGGCCCTGGTGGCGGAGATCCTGCTGGGCTTCCTGACCTTCACGGGTTCACTGCTGGCGGCGGGCAAGCTGCAGGAAGTGACGTGGATCCCCCAGCGGCCCGTGACTTATCCCGGACAGAACCTGACCAACCTCGCCCTCTTCGGCGTGGCGCTGGCCCTGGGCGTTGCGCTGGTGCTGCACCCGCTGGCCCCCTGGGCGCCCTGGGCCTTCGGCGGCGTCATCCTGCTGTCCCTCGCCTTCGGCGTGCTGCTGATCATCCCCATCGGCGGGGCGGACATGCCCACCGTCATCTCCATCCTCAACTCCTACGCAGGCCTCTCCGCCGTGGCCATGGGCTTCGTGCTCAACAACAAGCTGCTCATCACGGCGGGCGCCCTGGATGGCAGCTCGGGCCTGATCCTGTCCATCATCATGTGCAAGGCCATGAACCGCTCCTTCTTCAACGTGCTGTTCGGCGCCTTCGGGCAGGCCCAGACCTCCTCGGCGGGCGGGGAACAGAAGGCCTACAAGTCCGACACTGTGGAGAGCGCCGCCCAGGTCATGGAGCAGGCGAGCCTGGTGGTCATCGTGCCCGGCTACGGCATGGCCGTGGCCCAGGCCCAGCACAAGGTCCGCGAGCTCTACGACCTGCTGAAGAAGCGCGGCGTCACCGTGAAGTTCGCCATCCATCCCGTGGCGGGCCGCATGCCGGGCCACATGAACGTACTGCTGGCGGAAGCCGAGATCCCCTACACCGACCTGGTGGAGATGGACGAGATCAACGGCGACCTGCCCCAGGCGGACGTGGCCCTGATCATCGGCGCCAACGACGTGGTGAATCCAGCCGCCCGGGCGGACAAAACCAGCCCCATCTACGGCATGCCCATCATCGACGCCGACAAGGCCAAGACCGTCTACGCCATCAAGCGCTCGAAGAACCCGGGCTTCGCCGGCATCGACAACGAGCTCTACTTCCTCGACAAGACCTTCATGCTCTTCGGCGACGCCAAGAGCGTGGTGGGCGAGCTGGCGCGGAAGCTGGCGGGGGATAACAGCGGCCACTGACTGTTGCGTGGATCCACCCCATCGCTGGGACCCTGCCTGCCTGTCCGGTCAGGAGTCGCGTTCAAGGCTCAGATGCCCAGCTTCTGCAGTTTCCGGTAGAGCGTGTTCCTCGCCATCCCCAGCTCCTGGGCGGCTTTGGTCATGTTCCCCTTCCAGGTGCGTAGGCAGGCCTGGATCTGCTCCCGCTCCTCCTCCAGCAACTGCTCGCGGAGGCTGACAGAGCCCGTGGCGCGGATCGGGCCCGAAGCCGCGGGAGCCGGGGCAGGGACCGTGGGTTCCTGAGGGCGGAGGATCTCATCGGGGATGTCCTCCGGGAGGAGTGACGGCCCCCGGACCGCGTGGACCATGCGCTCGACCACGTTCTGGAACTCGCGGATGTTGCCGGGCCAGGCATAGCCCTGGAGGGCGCCGATCACGCCGGGATCGATGCGCAGGTTCGAGAGGCCCTTCCGGGCGGCGAACTTGTGGATGAACACCTCCAGCAGTTCCGGGATGTCCTCGGGGTGCTCCCGCAGGGGCGGCAGCTTGATCATGGAGACGTTGAGCCGGTAGTAGAGATCCTGGCGGAAGGTCCCCTTGCGGATCTCCTCCCGCAGGTCCTTGTGGGTGGCGCAGATGATCCGCACATCCACCACGAAGGGCCGGTCGCCGCCGAGGCGGGTGATGGTCTTGTCCTGGAGCACCCTCAGCAACGCGATCTGCTGCTCCAGGGGCATGTCCCCGATCTCATCCAGGAAGAGGGTGCCCCCGCTGGCCAGCTCGAACTTCCCCGGGCGCCCGCCCCGGGCCGCGCCCGTGAAGGCCCCGTCCTGGTAGCCGAACAGCTCGCTGGCAATGAGCTCCCGGGGGATGGCCCCGCAGTTGATGGCCACGAAGGGCCCTTTCCGGCGATCCGACTGGTTGTGGATGGCGTGGGCGAACATCTCCTTGCCCGTCCCACTCTCGCCGGTGAGCAGCACATTGCTCTCGTTGGCCGCGGCCAGCTGGCCCAGCTGGACGGCCCGCTGCAGGGCCTCCCCCTGCCCCAGGATGTCCTCGAAGCGGAAGGTGGCCTGGGCCCCGCTGAAGCGGTTGATGAGCCCCTTGATCTTGTTGATGGGGTTCACGAACAGCACGGCCCCCTTGATCACGCCGCATTCATCCAGGATGGGCTTGCCGCTGGCGATGCACTGGAGGGCGCCCCGGCCGGAGGTCAGCTCCAGCTCCCGGTCCAGGAACTCGCGGCCCCACGCCAGCAGCTCGCGGATCGGCCCCAGGTCCCGCACCAGATCCGTCATGCGCTTGCCCGCAGCCTGCTGGCTGGAGACCCCCAGCAGCCGCTCGGCCACCGGATTGATCTGGTCGAGGACGCCGTCGACATCCAGCACCAGCACCCCGTCGGTGACGGTGAGCAGGATGCTGGAGAGCCGGTTGTTCAGCAGGCGGAGTTCCCGGTTCTTCTGACCGACCTCCAGCTCGTGCTGGATGGCCTCCACGGCGGCCATCACGAGTCCCAGCGTGTGGATGTGAGTGGCATCCACGGGCCCGGTCATGTCCAGCAGCCCGATGGTCTTCCCCCGCGGATCGAAGAGGGGCGCGCCGGAGCAGGTCCAGCGGTGGTGCTTCTGGCAGTAGTGCTCCGCCCCGGAAACCTGGAAGGGGCGGCCCAGGACCAGCGTCGTCCCCGCGCCGTTGGTCCCCACCTCCCCTTCGGCCCAGAGCGCCCCCTTGTTCAGGTTCAGGTCCTGGGAGGCGAGGATCCGGTCCTGATCGCCCACGGCTTCCAGCAAGTACCCCTGCTCGTCGAAGAGCAGCACCACGAAGCTGGAGCCTGCCACCAGGCTGTACAGGTTCTCCATGAAGGGCTTGGCGACCCGGATCAGGTCCTGTTTCCGCTCTGCCAGCGCCGCGAACTCGGCGGACCCCAGCACCACCGTGGACCGCCCGGCCAGCGGATCCACGCCCGCGGCCTTGCAGCGGCGCCAGGAGGCCTCCAGCTCGGGCCCCAGCGTTCCGGGCTCGATCGTCCCCTCCCGGATGAAGCGGTCCCAGATCGCCCAGTTCTCCGTGGTGCGGCCTTCCTTGCGTGCCATGGCCCCTCCGAAGGCGGGCCCATGTCGCGGGCCGCATCAGATTGTTCCATCATAGTAACAATTCGATACATAAATGATCAATTGATAACATTCAATGGCGAGAACTGACGATGGCCCTGAAGGATTCTTCTCGCGTTTTTTCCCACCTTCGCCCAGGAGGATGGGGCTTCGAGGATGTTCATGTCAGGAATGGCTCTTGCCGTCCGACTCCCGGCACACCTCCTGCCTTGAGCTAGAGATCGACTCAAGCCTTTCAGGGGAACCCACCATGGACAAGATCCTGCGCGTGAACATGACCAACCTGACCACCGCGGTCGAGGAGGTACCCGCCGAGTGGGCCGGCCTCGGCGGCCGGGCCCTCACCTCGACCATCGTGGCAAAGGAGGTCCCGCCCGCCTGCCACGCCCTCGGGCCCAACAACAAGCTGGTGTTCGCGCCCGGGCTGCTGTCGGGCACGGCGGCCTCCAACTCGGGCCGCCTGTCCGCCGGCGCCAAGAGCCCGCTGACGGGGGGCATCAAGGAGAGCAACGTCGGCGGCACGGCGGCCCAGATGTTCGCCCGCCTCGGCATCAAGGCCCTGATCGTCGAGGGCATGCCCAAAGGCGAGGGCTGGTACGCCCTCAAGGTCGGCAAGGACGGCGTCACCATCGAGGAGGAGCGTGGGCTCCTGGGCCTGGGGAACTTCGCCGTCATCGAGGCCCTCCAGTCCCTCCTCGGCAAGAAGACCGGCGTGATCGGCATCGGGCCTGCGGGTGAGATGCGGCTCACGGCCGCCAACATCTCCGTGAAGGATCCTTCCGGCAAGATCCGCAGCCATGGCCGCGGCGGCCTCGGAGCTGTCATGGGCTCCAAGCGCATCAAGTTCATCGCCATCGATGATGAGGGGGCCCCCGGCATCCAGCTCGCGGATCCCGAGGCCTTCAAGAACGCCTCGCGCATCTTCACGAAGGCCCTCATGGACCATCCCGTGAGCGGCCAGGGGCTCCCCACCTACGGCACGAACGTGCTGGTCAACATCCTCCACGAGGCGGGCGGCCTGCCGACCCGGAACTTCACCCACGGCCAGTTCGACGGGCACGAGCAGATCTGCGGCGAGACCATGCACGACACCATCGTGGCCCGGGGGGGCAAGCCCAGGCACGGCTGCCATGCGGGCTGCGTCATCCAGTGCTCCCAGGTCTACCACGACAAGGATGGCCAGTACCTGACCTCCGGCTTCGAGTATGAAACCATCTGGGGCCTGGGTGCCAACTGCCTCATCACCGAGCTGGACGACATCGCCCAGGCGGACAGCATCATGGATGACCTCGGCATCGACTCCATCGAGACAGCCGTGGCCTTCGGCGTGGCCATGGAGGCGGGCCTCCTGCCCTGGGGCGACGGGAAGGAAGTGGTCCGCATCCTGCGCGAGGAGATCGGCAAGGGCACGGCCCTGGGCCGGGTGATCGGCTCCGGCGCGGGCGCCGTGGGGCGCACCTACGGCGTCACCCGGGTGCCCGTGGTGAAGAACCAGGCCATCCCGGCCTACGATCCCCGCTCGGTCAAGGGCATCGGCATCACGTACTGCACCAGCCCCATGGGCGCGGATCATACCGCGGGCTACACCATCGCCACCAACATCCTCAACGTGGGCGGCCAGGTGGATCCGCTGAAGAAGGACGGGCAGATCGAGCTCTCCCGGAACCTGCAGATCGCCACCGCCGCCATCGATTCCACGGGCATGTGCATCTTCATCGCCTTCCCGGCCCTGGACATCCCCGAGTGCCTGCCGGCGCTGATCGACATGATCAACGCCCGCTTCGGCGCGAAGCTCACCGGGGACGACGTGACGGGCCTGGGCAAGACCGTCCTGAAGCTCGAGCGCGCCTTCAACCTGGCGGCCGGCCTGACCAGCGCCGATGACCGCCTGCCCGAGTTTTTCCATTCGGACCCGGTGGCGCCGCACCAAGCCGTGTGGGACTTCACGAACGAGGAGATCGACGCCTTCTGGAATTTCTGACATGGCGCCGATCACCGTCACCATCAAGCTCTTCGCCCATTTCCGGAACGGCCGGTTCAAGGAGGCCGACCATCAGTTCCCGCCCGGCGTGGCCTGCCGCGAGGTCATCCTCGGGCTGGGCTTCCGCCTGGGCGAGATGGGCATCGTCATGGTGAACGGCCAGCACGCCCCCCTCGACTACCAGTTGAATGAACGGGACACCCTGGCCCTCTTCCCCCTGGTGGGCGGGGGCTGAGGGCTCTAGGAGGCTAATTCTCGATGAACCGCGCGAACTCGGACACCGGGGCGCGTTCGGTCTCCAGGCTGTTCTCCACCGCCTCCGGATCGGCGTAGCCCAGGGCCATGCCGCAGACCAACATCTGCCCGGGCTGGAAGGCCAGCTCCTCGGCGATGACGCGGTGGAACTGGGTGAAGGCGGCCTGGGGGCAGGTGTGCAGGCCCCGGGCGCGGGCGGCCACCATGACGTTCTGGAGGAACATGCCGTAGTCCAGCCAGCTGCCCACCTGCATCCGGCGATCGATGCTGAAGATCAGGCCCACCGGCGCGTCGAAGAACCGGTAGTTGCGGCCGTGCTGGGCGTGCATGCCCGCCTTGTCGGTCTTGGCGAGGCCGAGGAGCCCGTACAGGTCCCAGCCGACCTTGCGGCGGCGGTCGATGTAGGGCGTGGCCCACTCCTTCGGGTAGTAGTCGTATTCCTGCTGATGCGTGGCCAGTTCGGCGGGGTCCGCGTAGATGGCACCGATGCGGTCGCAGAGCCGCTGCTTGGCCGCGCCCGTGAGCACATGGACCTGCCAGGGCTGGGTGTTGGTGCCGGAGGGCGCCCGCGAGGCCACGCGCAGGATGGCCTCCACGGCCTCGCGAGGCACAGGCACCGGCAGGAAGGCGCGCATGGAGCGGCGGCTCGTGATGGCCGCGTCGACCGCGGCGGTGGCGGCCTCGCTGGGCTTGTCGAACAGGTTCACGGGGCGGGTCCTTTCAGGGCGACCACCAGGCATCAGCGCTGGTGGGCGGCGTGGATGAAACATCCGATCGCCCCAGTTTGACCTGGGCCCCGTTCAGGTTGCCAGCGAGAGCGGCTGCCTTCGCTATTTCCCCAGGACCGTTTTGACCTGGCCGATCTTCCCCTGGATCTTGCCGGCTACCTTTTCATCGGTGCCCTCAGCTTCCAGATCGGGCTTGCCGCTGAGCTTTCCGGCGACTTCCTTGAGCTTGCCTTTGGCCTCGTGGAGCTTGCCCTCCACTTTGTCCTGCGTTCCGGATTTCATCGTTGTCCTCCTTTGGGGGTTTTCGCCAAGATCCACCGACTACCTGACGGTGACCGGCTCGGGGGCGGTCAGGGAGAAGGTGACGAGATGGGAGGCGGGAATGCGGATCACGGTGTCGGCGGTACCGGCCGCGAGCGCGGTTCCGGCGAGAGCCCCTGCCGCCGCGCCGCCCAGGGCGTGATCACCCTGGTGGTTCTTGTCGGTGAGAATGCCCACCAGCGCGCCCAGGGCCGCGGTGCCGCCGATGAACTTGGCGTCGCGCTTGCCACGGGTATCGCCCACCACCACGTAGGTGCCGGCATCCACGCCATTGCGGCCCACGGTGGTCAAGCGGATGCCCAGTCCACCATTGCCGCTGGACAGGCGACCCGCGGGGGTGCTCTGCGCCACGACGCCGCTGACCGTGGTGCCCGCGGGCCAGGCCACGGTGTTCCCCACCACCACATCCTCGGCCAGGGTGCCGGACCAGGGATCCCCGGCCTGGTCCCGATCCGTGGCCAGTTCAGCGGCCATCCTGACGGTGATCCGGGTGCCGCTGGGGACTTCCACGGTGGTCACCTTCGGCGCCTGGGTGACAGGGGTGGCGGCCAGAGTGACGGCGTCCTTGCGGCGATCCGCGGCCCGCTGCCGGGCATCCGCCAACTGGCGGTCGAGGGCGCGGATATGGGCGGCCGACAACTGCCTGATGGCCTCCTGGTCGCCGGACGTGCCGGTCTTGCCGGCCTTCATGTCGGCAACCTGCTGCTCCAGCATGGCCACGCGGTCATCGGCGGCCTTGGCCTGCAGCTGGGCGGCGACCTGGGCCTGGACGGCGGCATCATTGGCCTTGGGTTGGCAGGCGATGAAGCCGAACATGGCCGACACCGCCAGGGTTCCAAGGGCGAAACGGGTGTAACTATTCATGGCTGCTCCTTAAGCAGTGGACGCGCGACGACAGGTTGAAGGCCCGGACACTGCTGTCCGACCCCCCAACCAGGGTTCTTCAATGCACATTCCAAGCCGTAGTGCAAATATCTAAATTAAAACAGCTTATATAACACCATCGAAGGCGATGCTTCGGTGTACCCGATCAAAATGAAGAGGACCTCCTTCAAATTCGCAGGCAATCCGACCCCGGGATCGACCTACGGGTCCATCGGGCCTTCGGAACGGCGTTCAGCGCAACCCGTGCTTCGCCTTGAATCCGGCCCACGCCCCCTTGGCCTTCAGGAAAGCCTCGACATCGGGGCATAGCAGGAAGGGGTTGTAGCGCCGTTCCCATTCGAGGGTGGAACTGGGGCGGGCGCCGTAGTCGTGGCCGGGCCAGAGGGTCGTGTGGGGCGGCCATTCCCGCAGCAGGCGCTGGAGGCTGTCCCATTCCGTCCGGCCGTCGGCCTCGGTCTGGGTGCCGCCTACCTTGCCCACGAAGAGCAGGTCGCCGGTGATGCCCGCATCCTGGCCCTCCACCAGGAAGGCCAGGTGGTCGTGGTAGTGGCCCGGGACGTGCCAGACGCGGATCGAGTAGGCACCAAAGGGAAGGTGGTCGCCGTCCCTGAGCGTGAGATCGGTGGGGCCAGGATGGCCCGGGCCACCCGCCACCAGGGCCCCGGTCAGCGCCTTGGCCCCTTCGTTGCCGTTGGCGTGGTCCGCGTGGCCGTGGGTATTGAGGATGTGGGTGATCCGCAGCCCCTGGGCCCGGGCCCGCTCCACCACGGCCTCGGGGGTGTAGGACGGGTCGATGAGCACCCCCACACCCGCCTCCCGGTCGCCCAGGAGGTACCCGAAGTTGCGATCGCCCCCGACCCGGATCTGCTCAAAGATGAACCGCATGGGACCTCCCCCTGGGACGCCATTGTCACGCACCCGGGAAACGTCGGTGCCCTTAGCGGCATCCAACCTGCACCTGGAGGAGCGCCCATGCTGAAAGGGAAGATCTGGCTGGCGGTGGCCGCGGCGGTGGCGCTGGCGGGCGCGGCCCTGGCCCTTCCCCGCCCGGGACGGCCCGTCCCATCCAATCATGAGGTGAATGTGAACGCCCCCGACCCTGCCAGCCCGGCGCCCGGGAAGCCCAGCCCGGACGTGCTCAAGAAGAAGCTCACGCCCATGCAGTACCGCGTCACCCAGGAAGCCGCCACGGAACCGCCCTTCCAGAACGAGTTCTGGAATGACCACCGCGACGGGATCTACCTGGACGTGGTGAGCGGCAAGCCGCTGTTCTCGTCCAAGGACAAGTTCGATTCGGGCTGCGGCTGGCCCAGCTTCACGAAACCCCTGGCGGCCGAGGAGGTGGTGGAGAAGCGCGACACCACCCTCGGCATGCTCCGTACGGAGGTGCGGTCCAAGGGCGCGGATTCCCACCTGGGCCACGTCTTCGACGACGGCCCCCGGGACCAGGGCGGGCTGCGCTACTGCATCAACTCAGCCTCCCTGCGCTTCGTGCCCGTGGACGATCTGGAGAAGGAGGGCCTGGGGCGCTTCCTGCCCCTGTTCGGCCGCGCCGCCAAGGCAGCCTCCAGCGCGAAGGAGGAGGCCGCCACGCTGGCCGGCGGCTGCTTCTGGGGCATGGAGGACCTGTTGCGCAAGCAACCCGGGGTGCTCGGCATCGAGGTGGGCTACACGGGCGGTACTGTGCCCAACGCCACCTACGAGCACCACGAGGGCCATGCCGAGGCCGTGCAGATCCGCTTCGATCCCGCGAAGACCAGCTTCGAGGCCCTGCTCCGCTTCTTCTTTCGCATGCACGACCCCACCACCCTCAACCGCCAGGGCAACGATGTGGGCACTTCGTACCGCAGCGCGATCTTCTACCACAGCGAGGCCCAGCGGCAGACCGCCGAGCGTGTGAAGGCCGAGGTGGACGCCAGCGGCAAGTGGAAGCGCCCCATCGTCACTGAGATCACGGCGGCCGGGCCCTGGTGGACGGCTGAGGAATACCACCAGGATTACCTGATCAAGCACCCCGGCGGGTACACCTGCCACTACGTGCGGGACTGAATCTGCGGCATCCTAGTCCATCCGGACCTATCGAACGGACGGCCCGGGACTTGGAGCAGCCATGGCCAGCCAACACCCCCCGGAGCACAGGCCTGATCTCCACGCCGTGGTCGAGGCCTTGGCGGAGGCCTCGTCAGCCCTCACGGAGATGCCCCTGGGCCGCCGGGAATTCCCCTCCCGCACCGCCCTCGCCTCCCTGGTGGAGGAGCTGCGCGCCCTGCTCTTCCCGGGCTACTTCGGCGCCTCCGAGTTGAAGGCCGAGACCCTGCGCTACCACCTGGGCGCCCGCATGGACCGGGTGCTCCACGGCCTCGCGGACCAGATCCAGCGTGGATTGATGGCCTCGGATCCCGCCTGCCACGACTGCGACGAGCGTTCTCTGGACCTGGCCCGGGCCTTCCTGGCGCGGCTTCCGGAAGTGCGCCGCCTGCTGGCCACGGACATCCAGGCGGGCTTCGAAGGCGATCCCGCCGCCACCAGCCCCGACGAGGTGCTGTTCTGCTATCCGGGCATGGTGGCCATCACCAGCCAGCGCCTGGCCCACGAGCTGCTGAAGCTGGGCGTGCCCCTGCTGCCCCGCATGATCACCGAGCACGCCCATAGCGTCACGGGCATCGACATCCATCCTGGCGCCCAGATCGGCGAACGGTTCTTCATCGACCACGGCACCGGCGTGGTCATCGGCGAGACCTGCATCATCGGCCGCAATGTGCGGCTGTACCAGGGCGTGACCCTGGGCGCCAAGAGCTTCCCCCTTGATGCCGAAGGCCATCCCGTGAAGGGCGTCCCCCGCCATCCCGTGGTGGAGGACGACGTCATCATCTACTCCAACGCCACCGTGCTGGGCCGCATCACCCTCGGCAAGGGCTCGGCCATCGGCGGCAATGTGTGGCTCACCCGCAGCGTGCCTCCCGGCAGCATCATCACCCAGGCCAACGAGAAGGACGGGATGCCCGCATGACCACCCTCCTGCGCTTCCTCTTCTCCGCCATCGGCCTGCTGGTGGCCTGTGTCTTCGTGCCGGGCCTGGGCCACGGCTCCTTCCTGGACCTGCTCATCGTGGCGGTGATCCTGGCCGCCCTGAACACCACCGTGGGCAGTCTCCTGAAGCTCATCGCCTTCGTGCCCGTGGCCTGCTCCTTCGGCTGCTTCAGCCTGGTCATCAACGGCCTGGTGTTCTGGCTGGCCGGGGCCCTGTCCTCGCGGCTCGGCCTCGGGTTCACCGTCTCGGGCTTCTGGGCCGGGTTCTTCGGCGCCCTGGTGAGCAGCGTCATCGCGTCGCTCCTCGGCGCCCTCTTCATCCCCAAGGACCGCCAGAGGCCCCAGGAGCCGCCGCCGACCATCAAGATCGTGAACTGAACCAAGCACTCCTGCAGTCAGACGCCTTCGCCTTTCCCATGAGCTCGCGTACCGCTGATTCTGAGGCTAGGCGGAGCGCTTCTGCATCGGGGAAGTCACTGGATTCCAGAGGCGCACCGACCGTGATGCGGTAGAGGCCGCCCCGCACGCGCCAGGCGCCCTTGGGCAGGATCTCCGGGCCGCCGTGGATGGCGAAGGGCACCACGGGGACACCGGCCTTGAAGGCCAGGGCGAAGGCGCCCTTCTTGAAGGGCAGCAGGCGGCCATCCTGGCTCCGGGTGCCTTCGGGGAAGGCCACGATGGCCTGCCCCGCGCTGATGCGAACCGCGGCTTCCTCCAGGCTCGCCATGGCGGCGCTGCGGTCGCGGCGGTCGATGAAGATGAACTCCGCCAGCCAGATCACCCAGCCCAGGAAGGGGATCCCCGCCAGCTCCCGCTTGGCCACGAAGACGGGCCGGCAGGGCAGCGTGGAGATCATCAAGGGCGGATCGAAGAGCGAGGTGTGGTTCCCGATGAACACGGCGGGACGGGCGCCGCTGCGGAGGTCATGCGGAAGTTCCTCCCACCCGTCGAGAGCCCGGCGGACGCCGAAGGCCCGGGCCGTGCCCCGGATGTAGCGGGGCGCCACCAGCCAGAAGGCTCCCGGGCCGCCCAGGAAGGGGGCCAGCAGGAAACAGAGGCACACCGCGAGTGCCAGCGCCAGGGCGCCAAGGATCCAGACCAGAAGGGGACGGAAGAAAGGGCGGGAGGGCATGCCTACTGCGGCAACAGGACGGCGTCCTTGAGTCGCACGGGGTACTGGGGCACCCCGGACTGGCCCTTCCGCCACTCAGTCTTCACCTTCTCGATCTTGTCCACCACGTCCATGCCCGCCACCACCCGGCCGAAGGCGCAGTAGCCGTAGCCCTCTTCGCTCATATCTCGATGGTCCAGGGCCTTGTTGTCCACGGTGTTGATGTAGAACTGGGCGGTGGCGCTGTGGGGCGAGCCCGTGCGCGCCATGGCGATGGTGCCGCGGGTGTTCTTCAGCCCGGCCTGGAAGGTCTGGGGCGCCTCGTTGAGGACGGGCGCCCGCATGGGCTTCTCGTCCAGGTTCTCCAGCAGACCGCCCCCCTGGACCATGAAACCCTCGATGACCCGGTGGAAGATGGTGCCCTTGTAGTGGCCATCCTTCACGTACTGGAGAAAGTTGGCCACGGTCTTCGGTGCCAGTTCCGGCTCCAGCTCCACCACGATGGGCCCGTAGCTGGTGAGCAGCTGCACCCTGGGCTTGGCCACCGGAGCGGGAACGGGCGTGGGTGTGGGGGCCGGCGAGGCCGCCGGGACCTGCGCGGCGCCCGCAGGCGCAGGGGCAGGCGCGGGCGCCTGGGCGGCCAGGGCCGCGGTGAGGGAGAGGCAGAGCAGCAGGCGGGACACAGGGACTCCTGGGTGTTCCCTTCATTCTGCCGCGAACCGGAAGGAAGTCCCCGGTATGGTTGTTCAATGCCTTTTCTCGACCTTCCACCCTGGATCCTGAGCCTCTTCCTGGCGCCCTTCGGGCTGCTCCTGGGCTCGTTCTCCAACGTGCTCATCCACCGGCTGCCCCAGGAGGCGCCGGAGGACCGCAATGTGGTGACGAAGGCCAGTCACTGCCCGTCCTGCAAGGCGAAGATCAAGCCCTGGCACAACGTGCCCCTCTTCGGCTGGCTGTGGCTGCGGGGGAAGTGCGCGGCCTGCGGCTGGCGCATCCCCTTCCGCTACCCGCTGGTGGAGCTGCTGGGCGGCCTGATCCTGGGGGGCGCCCACTGGCTCTTCCCCTTCGGGACGCTCATCTGGCTCAAGGCCGTGATCTGCGCCTACGTGCTGGTGGTGCTGTTCTTCACGGACTTCACCGAGATGATCCTGCCGGACGTCATCCAGTTCCCCCTGATGGCGCTGGGCGTGCTGTTCGCCCTGCCCCAGCTGGCCTGGCCGGAGGTGCTCGTGAAGGCCTGGGGTCGGGGCGACACGCTGATCCAGGCCCTGGCCTTCCATAACGGCCTCCAGCCCGCGCCGGCCTACCACGGCTTCGAGCCCACGGTCACCTGGCAGGCCAGCCTCCTGGGCCTGGCCATCGGCTACGGCGCCCCCGCCTTGCTGAACCTGATCTACAAGGCCATCCGCAAGACCGACGGCCTGGGCATGGGCGACTTCAAGATGCTGGCCTGGCTGGGCGCCTTCTGGGGCTGGGCCCCCATGCTGGGGATCCTCTTCCTGGGCGCGGGCCTGGGCGCCGCCGTGGGTCTGCCCCTCATGGTCACGCGCCGCTCCGGCGGCCAGACCATGCTCCCCTTCGGCTGCTTCCTGGCCCTGGCCACGCCCATCGTGGTGTTCTTCGGACGGGCGCTGTGGCTGGGGTACCTGGGCGTGGTGGGCTGACCGGCTCCGCGCCAACAGCAAGTGGGGGAGATGCGACCCGCCTTCTGGCGGAGCGGCTCTCTGTCGCTACACTTTGGGCTTTCCCTTCCTTCGCAGGACGCCATGACCTTCCCCTCCCGCGGAACCCCAGTGCATGACGACCTGGGCCTGGGCCTCCAGGCGGGCCCCGGTCGAGCAGTCAACAAGGACGGCTCCTTCAACGTGCGCCGTCTGGGCCTTCCCCGCTTCCGGGCCTACGACCTCTACCACCACCTCATCACCATGGGCTGGGGCCCCTTCCTGGGGCTCCTGTTCCTGGCCTTCCTCGTCACCAACGCTCTGTTCGCCCTCATCTACCTCGGCATCGGGATGGAACACTTCACCCGGCCGGGCGGCGAGTCGCTCCCGGGCCGGCTGGAGGATGCCTTCTTCTTCAGCTCCCAGACGCTCACCACCGTCGGCTACGGGCACATCAGCCCCAAGGGCACCCTGGCCAGCTCCGCGGCGGCCCTGGAATCCCTCCTGGGCCTCCTCAGCTTCGCCCTGGCCACGGGCCTCCTGTATGGGCGGTTCTCCCGGCCCCAGGCGTGCATGCGCTTCAGCACCAGGGCCGTGGTGGCCCCCTACCAGCAGATTACGGGCTTCATGTTCCGCCTCGTCAACATGCGCAGCAACCAACTCATCGAAGTGGAGGCCACGGTGAGCCTGTCCTTCGAGGATCCGGGCCCCGGCATGCGCCGATATACGCTGCTTCCCCTCGAACGATCGAAGATCCACCTCTTCCCGTCCAACTGGACCGTGGTCCACCCCATCGACGAGGGGAGCCCCATGCAGGGCATGACCGCCGAGGACCTGCGCCGGGCCAAGGCCGAATTCATCGTCCTCATCAAGGCCTTCGACGACACCTTCTCCCAGACCATCTACGCCCGGACCTCCTACACCGCCGATGAAGTCCGGTGGGGAACCCGGTTCCAGCCCATGATCTTCGCGGCAACGGACGGCATGACCGAACTGGACGTGAGACGCCTGGACGCCCTGGATGAGACGGTCAGGCCCCCTGGCTCAACTCCATGAGTAC